>P_1C_Sed_2_UnCtyDRAFT_1000297_pt1 | contig 15322 bp, 18 predicted proteins | sample Pon1CUnioCityCA_4_FD_10229 | JGI IMG/M metagenome (IMG submission 10229) | reverse complement strand
GAACGGGGCCAGCCGTACCGGTTCTTTCAGCTGACCGACGCCGCTCGCGAACTGTTCGACCGAAACAACCTCTTTGAGCCCGACGCATACCGAGAACTGTTCGCCGAAGTCGAGAAGACAGACGAAATCGAGGCCGCAGAGGGGGTCGAGCGGCCGAACAGACGAAACTGAAACCCAACTCAAGGCGTCCGTTCCGCCGAACAGGGAACTCGACATCTGGGGTATTCGGGAAGCGGAACCAGCGTAGAGCCGACGTGAGAGATCAGTCCTGACTTCGATTCAAAACAGATGAATCGAACAGAAGGCACGCATCAGTTCTATCCTCCGAGACTGTGAAGTTCACAACTTCGGAGGATGATTTTGATGCGTGGCTTTTTTACGGTATGTCTGGGCCTGAATCAGCCAATTAGTAGCGTATGCAAGTCTCGCAGGTGCCAATACGCGAATCAAGCGCTCCAGAGTGTTGAAACCGAAATGATTTTTGTAGTAGGTGGTTGAAATTTTGTATGCCCTCCGGACGAAGAGTACTGGCTGCCGTCGGTAGCTGTTGCCGGGATGGCTGGTTGTAGCGGTTCGGCATCGGGTGGTTCCGACACGATCGCTTGTCACACGAGCGCCCTTGCTCACGGCGATGGGGACGTTCTCGACAACGGTGCTCGTGGGACGGTAGAGGACGGAAACGTGAGGCTTGCAGTTCCACTGTCCGTCGACAATGTCCAAGAAAACGATGTCGACAGACTCGAAGTGTACGATGTAGCGGATGCGTTGGCGTACACAATTCCAGTATCGGCAGACGACGCTAGAGTAATGGCGAACAAAGTCGGCGTCAACGAAGGACAGCTCCTGTACGAGCAATCTCTGGGCCATCGACCATTCCACGGTCGATATCGGGTCGTCGCATTGAACACATCAGGCGAAACCGTCGACTTCGTCACAGTTGAGTTCAACTGCTTCTCTGACGTTAGCGATTGAAAATGGTCGAATTCTGTTCACTGGACGTCGTCTCTTCGTAGATAACGAGCCAAGATATCAATAACGACCTGCTGAACTCATCCTCTGTATTGAGCGACGACCCTCTATAGCTCAATGGTAGTAGCCTTATCTGTGAAGAACGCGGGCATCTAATAATGGCCGACGGGAGTAAGCCCAGTAGTAGTGAACGATTCGCCGAGGCGTTAGGTGAGATAGATGCGGACGAGTTAGAGGAGACTATCAAAGCCGGGATGGAAACCATCAAGAAAGCGGACGGTTTCCACGAATCCGTTGACGGGCCGGACGACGAAACGAAATATATCCTCCACAAAGATAGGCTTCCGTCCAACCGATACCACGAACTCGCACGGACGATTACGGAAGCAGTTCTGGACGTGAGTCCTCGGGAAGTAGCCACAGTCGGAGTCCAAGGAATCGACGACTTTCTCCGAGATCGGAATAAAGAAGCCGTCAAGACGCTCTTGGAAAGTGGAGTATCGTACGTCGAAAGCGAGTACAATGATGGAACGATTGAGGGACAATGCGTCGCGACCCCAGATGTAGTCGAAGCCGTGCTGTCGTTGTATATGCCCAGTCTGACACACACATACTTCTTAGATGGCGAAGGTGAAGCGATTGCCGCACGCTTTGACGGCACCTTACAGTATTATTGGTTGCCCGAAACCACATATCGACAGCTTGGTGAACGGTTGAAGCCCGATCTGTTCTCGGCAGTCATAACCCTTGAAGAGTTGGAACAGATAATAGAAAAAGAACGTCAGCACAGGTAGATCACCTGTGTATACCGAGTGATCAAGGAGAGAGAGCCATCACCGTTGTTGCTTATTTGCTGGTAAGACTATCTGATGGAACAGCGTGGCCGCCGATTAACTGATGCATTCGTCGCTGCTCTCGAACTTCGCAAACACCTCCGTGAGGGGAAAGCCTTCTGCGATGCGCTCACCGACCTCAAACTCCAGATTGAGACGCTTGAAGACGGCTACCCAGAGTGGCATCCAGCGTCGTACCCATTCCATGGAATGCTCAAACTCTTCGTGTATCTTGAAGTCACTGGCGACAGCTATCGGTCCCTTACCCGCCATCCAGAACTTGCCGACGTATTCGGTATCGACCAAATTCCTAACGAGTCAGTCATCTCTCGAACGTGGCGCAATCGCTTCAACGACGATGTTCGTGGGTATATTACCGCCAGCGCGCACTGCTTAGTCAAGGAGATCCACAATGAGGATTTCTCTGTTCCCGAGGTTCGACCACTAGAAGAGGTGAAGCAATCTTCCGAGGAACCTCCTGAAGCGCCTGATGATACTATCGAGTTCTCCGACAAAGAGATCTACCGAACAACCCGTCTCGCTCGTGAGCATGGTTTCGGTCCGTTCGACTCCGGGAGAGCCCAGAACGCGACGTATGAGGACACGCGATTCTTTGAGCTTCAGACGTTCATCGGGATGGTCAGCTGTGGTACTCCACAGGGTGCGGCTCGGTTCAAGTTCCGACGAAGCAAAGAGTACGGTCCCCACGGAGACACCCACCTCCGAGCCGTCAAGCAATTTGATCCTGAGAACCTACTCGATGGATTTCAACAAGCGACAGAACGGTTGCTTTCGGTGATTCAATCGGAATCCTCGTTTCGCCGCCCTGTCACCGTAGCAATTGACATCACGACCATTCGCTACTTTGGGAACGTAGAGGGAATGCCGATGGTGAGCGGGACGATAGACGGCGAAGGTCGAGCATTCAAGTTCGCCACGCTCTCGATCGTCGGGTGGAACATCCCGCTTATCCTTGCTGTCGAACCTGTCCGTGAGAGTTCCTCGTGGGATGAGAACCCACCGAATCGGGTTCACCGTGTCGTCCGACGACTCGTTCGACGTACACAGAAGCACGTCCCGATTGAGATGGTGCTGTGCGACCGAGAGTTTGACTCGAAAGCGGTGTACCAAACGCTCTCAAACCTCAATGTGAACTACCTCATTCCGAAGCGGATTCACAGCGCCGAACGCGAGAACATAGAGACGATGGATGAAGATGGGCAAGAAGTCGCAGTTGAATCGAGCTCTGTCCACGTCGATCACGGTTCGCACGCGATACAGTTTCTCTACGTGCCCTCGACGAAAGGAGAGGGGACAGCGGTCTTTGCGACGAACCTCTCAGTCGGCCCCAAGGAAGCTGAGACGTTCTGCCGTCGGTACAGTCGTCGCTGGCAGATCGAGAACGAGTACAAGAGCATCAAGAACGACTTCTTGGCGAAGACCTCCTCGAAAGATTACCGAGTGCGGTTGTTCTACTTTGTATTCGCGGTGCTGCTGCACAGTATCTGGCGGCTCACCGATTTTCTGTTGAAGGCTGGTGTCAGTGGTGAGATGGGTTATGCACCAGTTCTGACGGCTGGTGAGTGTGTCGAGTTGGTTTGCTCGGCACTAATCCCGCCTGACTAGCGCTCTACACCAGCTCGGACTGCCTGTTGTGAGTGGCGACACTCTGCGAGTGGTCAAATTTTGAGCTATTTTCGCGCATTCGGTGGTATCTCGCCGAGAAAGGCAGTTGACACGACACCGATGTGGCCTGTCCGAACCACGAAAAGCCCCAGAAACGCGCAAAAATAATCTATCCTCCGAAACTCTGGGCATCTACAGCCCCGATGGAAGTTGAGACTGGCAATCTCAATGCATACGGTTTTGAGGTTATTTGTTCCTCAAAAGTGAGCCAGTTACATCTCGAATCTTCTGTGTACTTTGAGGATCCGGGTTAACGATACGGGTATCCGCTAGGTCCGTGAAGTATCTAGTCCATGTTCTTGCGAGCCGATGTCCCGACTGGACATGGTAGCATTACTCATGACCAACTCAGAACAGCGGATAGCGACCGAGACAGCACTAGAGCTGCTGACCAACCAGCAGCGACAACAGATCCTCCGCCAGGTGGCTGACACACCCGACGGGATGACTGTCGACCGACTCACACAGCACCTGCGAGGGGCGTATTCACTCCAACCGGACGGTAACGGTTCTGTAGAACATCGAGGTATCGAGCTTCGCCACATTCACCTGCCGAAGTTACAGGAAGCGAACGTGATCGAGTACGACACCGACCAGGGGACCGTGCATCGCGGCCGAGAGTTCCAAGACGTTCTCGATCTGCTCGCGGTCATCGACGATCACCGAGAAGAGACTTCGCCGACGCTCTCCTGATCGCTCATTCGCTCGATAGGCCGTAGAACCTATCCGTCGTCTTCCTCGCTGGGCCCTCCATCGACGTGGACTTCTATGCTTCCGTTTCCGCTCACCGAAACGGCGGTGTCAGCGTACCGGAAGGAGACCGTTGCTGATGATGACTGTCGGTTGAGAAGTGCGTCGAGTGCATCCGCATCGAGAGTTTTCTGCAGCGGTGGGAGCTCCGTCGTGGGCCGGTCAGTGGCTGCAGCAACTGCTTCGACCACCATCACACTGGGCGGGTCCGACTCCGTCCAGTTATGACGAACTGTTGGTGGTCTCGCATCTGTGCTGTCGGTCTGGTCGGAGGTCTCCGAGTCTTCGACTCTGTTCGTGTCGTCACCCACTATCGATCACCAGTTGTTATGGAAGAAGCGACAGCGGGAGCGACTACCATTGCTTCTGGTCCCGTATATTGAACTCGGGTCTATATAGAGTTGTTGTGAGTATCCGAGTTACTGCTCATCTTGCGAGTCACGATTGTTGTCGAGCTGCCAGGTGAACAGCGCTTTCAGCACTACGACAAGGCTATTCGTCTGACCTGTACCCCAGATAGCAGTTTCGTCACGCGGTTCGGGTGGGTGTTCACCGTTGCCGTCGACAAGCACACTTACGAGCGTCTTATTCTGGTCTACCATAAGGAGGCGACCAGCAGGGGTATCCGACCAGTCCCACACCGATTCGAGCAGTTGCGCGCCAGGTAATTCCTAGTCGAGTTGGGATTCGACGGATTGTGACATCTCTGCGAGCCGAATCGAGACCCTATGGTCGTTGGCGGTTGAGAGGCATTCAGCGACCTCGTCGGTCAGCAGCTCCCCGACAGTCATGAAAACGACCTCATCATCAGCGGAAGAGATGAAATCCACGACGCGTTCGGTCACCGTGTCCCGGCCGGTTACCGTCCAGACACCCTGCTGTTCAGTACTGCGATTCACTGATGCAAGCTGGTCGAGCGCGTCTGTCAGGACCGTCACTCGGTGTTCGTACTCCTTTTCGAAGTGACGGCCGGCCGTCTCCGTCGAGATGGCCCAATATCGCTGGGGACTCGACTGTTTCACGTCGACGAGACCGCGGTCACGAAGTTCGTCAGCTGCATCGTAAACGCGTGTTCGGGGGACATCAGCAACTTTGCTCACGTCCTGCGCGGTCCCTTCATCAAGACTGACTAGGGCGACGAATGTCCGGGCGGCGTAGGTACTGAGGCCGAGCGCTTTGAGCTGTTTAACAGCCGTGGATCGTGCTTGGTTGGATGAGTCGCCGGACATTAATCGTCACCAATCTCGTGAAAACCACCGTGTATGGTGGTTTCTGACGTGTAGTGACAGAGAGGTTGGGACCAAATCTGTGCCTACACGCCACTCTACTCTCCGTGCTACCCGTACAAAGAAGTATTGTGATTAAGTGGGTGAACGCCTGAGTAGTATTGTTTCCCAGGCGCTCAAATCCATCAAATTTGGGGTTGTTCTGTGATAATTTAGGTGACGCCAATAGATCTCGGTGCGACGTACTAAACATCCGGGGCACGAACCAGAAGGTAGCAGTCGAGGTTGGGACCAATGGAAAATGTTTCAAATCAAGACAAAGCGATCGATTTGCTCCAACAGCTCGGGCTCAAAGAGTACGAAGCCAAGTCGTTCGTCGCGCTCGCACGCCGCCAGCGTGGGACAGCCAAGGACATCAGCGAAACCTCCGAAGTGCCCCGAACACGCGTCTACGACGCGATTCGCGTACTGGAATCCAAGGGGCTGGTAGAAACCCAGCACTCGAACCCGCAGATATTTCGAGCAGTCTCTATCGACGAGGCCGTCAACACCCTCCAGTCAGAGTACGTCGATCGGGCCGAGTCACTCCGGAGTGCCCTGAGCGGGCTCGAACCGACCGACGAGGAAGAATCAACAGAGGCTACCCACGAGGTGTGGTCCATCTCCGGCGACCAAGGCATTACGAGCCGGACGCGGCAGTTGATCGAGGGAGCGACAGAGGAGTTGATCCTCGTGGTCGGCCACGAGAGTATTTTCACCGACCAGTTGGCCGAACAGCTGCAGTCGGCTCAGGAACGCGATGTGAACGTCATCGTTGGGACAGTCGATGAAGGTCTCCAGGCCACGATTCAGGATTCCCTGCTTGGTGTCGAAGTATTCGTCTCAGGATTGGACTGGCTGAGCCGGTCGCCGCTTCCAGATGACGATACCGAAATCAGTCGGCTGTTACTAGCCGACCGTGAGGCGATTTTGGTGAGTTCGTTCACCGAAACGAGGGCAGACGGCCGTGAGCACGAACAAGGCGTCTTTGGCCGCGGATTTGACAACGGGCTGGTCGCGATCACGCGGCGGCTTATGGCGACGGGGTTGCTGTCTGTGAACGATCCCGAAGCTGAGGAGGCCTGAGTCCCCACGGGAGCGTCGGGGAGAACCTCATAGCATTGGCCGGGAACGGCAGACGTGTCCCCGATGGCACCGACTTCTGTCTCTCAGCGCGATGTCTTCCGTTCGATAGCGACAACAGAGTATCTCGACTGGCCGGCGTATGACTCGGCGCCACTGTACGACCAGAGTTCACTGACGGCGCTCATTGAGGATTTCCGGACCGTCTCGGGAATCTGGTTCGAGCACGACGCCCACGACTCGGTTGAGGGGTTCGTCTGTCAGTATCCACTGCCCTACGTGGAGTTCAGTCCCCACGACCAGTACTCCGGTCCGACTCGATACGAGATATCACAGCTCTTCAGGGCATTCCTGCTGAAAGAGATACACGGCTGGGGCCACGAAACCGCGCTCGTCGAGTATCTTCGGCAACACTCAGAAACTCGTCGCTCGCTCGGGTTTGATTCCGTTCCTGATCAGTCGACACTCTGGCGCAGTTGGAACAAGCGCTTCAGTGCCGACCTCCGTGAGACAGTCGAGAGAACGGCTCGGACGATCCTCATCAACGCACAGAACGCCGGTGTTGCGGTTCCCCGCGACCCGAAACAGAAGATCCAGTGCTATGATGGCGAGGTTGTTGAGACCGATCCGGACGAACAGACTGTTTTGGAAAACGCAGCGAAGATCAGTGATCACGTCAGCCGCGTCGTCTTCCCGGCATTCTCGCTGAACCGTGGTGAGGGCTGTGAGATCCACGAGAACGCCTACTGGGGCTTGCAGACGTATCTCGGACTTCGCGACCGGCTAGCTGCCAACGAAGGAGCTCGCAGTTTCGTCTATGAATCGACTCGGGATCGGACGCCGCTGGGCCACGCCTATCGGGAGCAGATTCGGGACCTCTCGATTGACCAAGTGCGAGAGATGTATCGGCAGGCCGTCACTCGGCTCCTGAACGAAGTTGCGGAGACAGAGTAGTTCTTTCGAGCCGGAATCGTCGCAATCGACATTACCGAAGCTGATCCTTTCACAGGTAACCGCACGGGCCACGAGGACGAGATCATCGGGACGAAGGAGAAAACCGACGAGTACGCCTACCAGTGGGCGACCGTCCAGTTAGTCGGCAACGCCGTCCCGCTGGTCCTCGACGCCCGCCCGGTACGGAAAGGAGAGTCACGCTTAGAAATCGTCGAGGATTTGCCGGATTCGGCTGAAGAGCTCGTCCATGTCGATAATGTTCTGATGGACCGGGAGTTCGACAGCCAGCACGTTCTGGAGATGATGTCAGCGCGGGCTCTCCTACGTCGTGCCGAAACGGATGTAGACCAGCGAGAAAGCGCAGGCACAGCGGTTGCTCCAGCGCGACCAGGACCGATACGAGACCGATCGGAAGCTCCACCTCGGCAAGAACGAGTGGCACGAGACGACGCTAATCTACCGTCGGAAAGAGGACTCCGAACACGACGATCATCGGCAGTACTCGGTGTTCATGACGAATTGGGCCAGTGGCCACCTCACGGAGTACGGCTACAGGTGGGAGATCGAGAGCGGCTACAGACCGATAAAGCGGTTCATGGCGGCGACGACGTCGAAGGATTTCGGGCTACGGTTCTTCTACTTCGCGTTCGCGTGTCTCCTGTACTCGATCTGGCGAGCTGTCGATCTGCTCGTGCAGGTTGAGTTGACTGGTGAGTACGAACATTCGCCGATCGTAACAGCCGACAATACGCTGACGCTGCTGAAGAAGGAAACCGGAATCGGATAGCAAGGCCCTCTACCCGTTGTAGCATGGCGTCTGAGTGGCTACACTACCCACGGTCTCGGAAATACGCTGGCTTAGTTGACTATCCAACAATAACGCCCGGTCAGAAAGCGATCTGAATCAGTTTCTGCTCATTTTTTCGTCCGAAACCACGCATCACAGTCCCTCTAAACCCGTTGTAGTCTCAACTTCCAGGACCTGCCCAGTAGTTGAGACTGATCTCCTCAATGTATATGATCTTCGAACCTCTTCGTGGTCGACGTGGTTTCTCCTTCGGCGCTTTCGAAGCTTTCACTTCTAACACTCTTTACAGCGGATGACGTACCCCGATTCAACGATGTCCATCGACCGAGACACCTTCGAGAACACGAGCGAGGACAAACTCGAGGAACTTTCCGTCCCGGATCAGGTCCTCGGATTTCTCGCCGCCAACGAGGATCGAGCGTTCAAGGCTCGCGAAATCGCCTCTCAGATCGGCGTCGACGAGGGCGCAGTCAGCACCGCCCTCTCGCGACTGAAGGACCGCGACCTCGTCGAACACAAGGCGACGTACTGGGCGATAACTGACGACGCTGAGCGCCTCGACGGATACAGCGGGTACGAGCGAGCGACCGCCCTGTTCAACCAGCAACTCGGGACAGAGGACAAGGGGTCCTGGCGTGAACACGCACCCGAGGAACCGCACCCGAGCGTCGAGGACGAACAGTGACCGACGAAGAGACACCGATTTTCGAGCGTGGCGACGTCGTCTACGGGGATGATCCGTTCAAAGGCGAGGAATATGCTCGGCCATGGCTCATTCTCTCGAATCATGAAGGCCGTCCGTTCTACGGCGATCAGTGTATCGCGCTCACGTTGACGTCGAAATCTTGAATGGAGGGTCTCATCGATATCCCGGAAGAGAGTTTGCTTCGTGGTGGGACGCCTGATGAGAGCCGTATCGTCACGTGGGGCGTCCAATCGATCGACCACGATGACATTGATTTCTGGCAGGGGCGTCTTAATGACGGGCTCGTTGACGAAGCGACCACTGCCCGTACTGAGGAACTCGACTAGTGAACTACCCCACCCTATCGCTCGCCTGACGGCTCGCTCTTGAGGGTGGGGCTTCCTGTTTCCACGACGCGCTTTGCAGATACAGACGTATCCACAGGGAGTGCAGTCTCCACAGGCGTTGATTCGGAGCGTCCCGCTCCTAACCGCTTCTCGACGCCGCGAGAAAGAATATTCCATGCCGCATTCGCGTCCCTGTTCGCCTCAAACCCGCAGGCAGGACAAGAGTGTTCACGGACCCACAACGGTTTGTCCGTCGAAACGCCACACGACGCGCACTCTTTGGTCGTCCCGCGCGGATTCACGGCGACGAAGTGTGTTCCTTCGCGTTCGCACTTGTACTCAAGCATCCGTAGGAACGTTCCCCACGCCGCGCCCGCACGGTTGCGTGAGTTTCCCGGCAGTTCGACCAAGCTCTTCGCATCCAAGTCCTCTACTGCCACGAGGTCGTACTCTCGGGCGTAGTAGTTCGAGAGCTTGTGGAGGAAGTCACGGCGCTTGTTCTTCAACTCGGCGTGACGTTTGGCCACAACCTTCCGCTGTCTCTCCCAATTCGCGGAACCGTGTTCCTTCCGCAAGAGGTCACGCTGAGCGCGTTTCAACCGTTCGTGTTCGTCGGACAGGTCGGGCGATTCGACGGCGGTGCCGTCCGTGTCGTGAACATACTTGAGAATCCCCACGTCGATGCCGACACACTTCTCGGGGTTCTCGGGTTTCGCAGGCGGGTCGTCAGGAGTCTCGACCCCGAGGATGGCGTACCACTTCCCGGTCGGTTCCTGCTTGACCGTGACGGTCTTGATTTCAGCGTCGTCGGGCAGGTCACGGTGGAAGGTGAGCGGGATTTCACCGAGTTTCGAGAGCCATAGTCGGGTCCGACCGCTCGTGTTTTTGAGCTTGAAGCCGGATTGACTGTAGGTGAAACTGCGGTACTCGCCCGGAGCCTTCCACTTGAGTTGGCCGACACGGTAGCCGTTGTCTTTGCGCCCGCGTAGTGTCGAGAGATTGTCGTACAACCGCTGAACGGCTTTCTGAAGGACTTTCGAGTGAACGTCTTTCAGGTCGTTCCACCACTTTTTGAGGCCCGGCAGGAGTTTCTGTTCGCTGTATGCCGAGGTGTTGTCGGTTCGGTTGAGTCGGTGGAGAAAGTGGTTGTAGACCTGTCTACAGGTATCGACAGTCCACGCTAACTGTTCTTCGAGAGCGTCGGACGGTCGGAGTCGATACCTGTAGTTGTAGTTCATAGGGTGGTGCTACTCGTCGGGGTCAGATGTTCGGACAATCTTCACGTCTGCGCCACGCCACCGCTTCGGGACGAGGACGTGAGCGCCGTTGCCAGTTGCTTTGGCCGTCCCGTTGATGACTTCGTGGCCTCCGATTTCGTGTTTATCCATCATCTACGTTTACGCCTAGTTTCAACACAAAGGTGACGGTGGGCCTGTGGGGCGAGCGACGAACGTGTTTGAGAACTGTGCGGCGCTGTATCCCCTCCCTACTCGCTCCCTTCGGTCGCTCGTTGAGGAAGGGGCCTTAGCGCCTCAATTCAGGTAATAATCAGGGAGTACCTGCTGCGGTCTTAGTCGAGAGCGTAGCCCCACTCTTCGAGCACGTCGACGACATCATCCGTGTGCTGAAGTCCGACCAGTAACGCTGCCTCGCGGAGATCGGCCTTTCGCACGCTTTCTCCGAGTCGACTCTCAATGATCGACTTCTGTGTCCGCTGGACGTTCAGCGTCTCTTCTTGGAGGTGAAGCTGGACCGTCTGCTCGCGGCCGTCCGTGATGCTATTTCGGCGTAGAATCCACGGGATATCACGTCTTGCCGTGTCGCTACCCCCAGTTTCGACGCTGCCTCCAGATCCAGTCTCAACCGCGACCTCGGCTGTTTGTGACTCTTCGCTTCCACTGTCCGCCTCTGTCGAGGCTGGTGCTTCGAACTCCGGCTCACTGTCTTCTTCATCCTCATCGCCCCACCCGTCGACAGTTCCTTCTTTGAATCCCCCCATCAGACAGTCACCTCCTCAGGATCTTCTAACGTGCCAGGCTCCGGTGGCGCAGGAGCGGTAATTCCGCTCTGCTCTTCGAGGAAGCGAGCGATCCGATCGAACTTTTCCAGCGTCTCAACCTCGTAGTCACGGCGGCGACTCCGGTGGGTTCGGACAAACTCGAACGCACTACACTGGTGTCGCCAACAGCCTTCCATCATCGAAGTGCGGTCGCCGATCACCTCCGGAACCTCGAAGGGCACGTCTTCGACGATCTCGTTTTGATCTTTTGTTCCCTTGAACTCGATCGGGACTGCTCCAAGGACACCGACTTCAATGTTCAACTCATTCGCGAAGTTCGTTGCGAGCTCCTCAAGGCCTTCAACAGATGCTTCCCCCTTCGCAGATGGCTCAAACGGGATGAGAAGATTTCTCGTCGCATAGATCGCGTTGTAGAGGTGATCTGACTCCGTTGCCGGGGGATCACAGATGAGTACATCATACCGGTCCGGCACATCGTTCTCAACGAGGACTCGCCGAAGTTGTGCGTAGATGTTGTACGCATCGCCGAAGTCCTCTGCCCGGCTTTTCTCGCGGGCTAAGTGGTCAGAGAGATCTGAGAGGGTGTTATGCTCCGGAATGATGTCGATACCCTCTGCTGTTCGGATCAGATCGTCGAAATCACCGCCCGGATTATCGACCAGATGTCGCACGAGGCTATCTGCTGACGACTCACTCCGATCGTCGTCGACGTCGAACAGCCGACTGAGATTCCCATCCTGTGGGTCCAGTGGAAGCACCAGCACGTCAAGCCCCGCTCGGGCGTGCGCACAGGCTATGTTCGCCGTCAACGACGTCTTTCCAACGCCGCCAGCCTCGCTGTAAACCGTGTACGAGAGCATACAGTACGATTAGAGACTATTCACATAAACGTATGTCAGACACACATCTATGTAACTCATCTAACTAAGATACATGTATGAGACTTATGTCTTAGATATCTAAGACACACATCTAAGAAACAAATATAAGATAGAAAGACGGCACATAGCTGGCAACCATTCGACAATATTTGAGATCCAACTGGTCAATGGAGTATTTATGGCGTATGAACAAACACCACACTATGGACGACGTAGACAAAGGGGGTGGAACCACGCAGTCAGAGGTCGAAGATCTCCCACCGCGATTAGGCGAGGATGAGTTCTACCGAGCGCTTGCGTCTTTCCAGCGTCGTCGCCTACTCTAGTATCTGCTTGAAACACCTGAAAGTACCGTTGATGAACTCGCCACGGTCCTCAGCGGTTGGGAAGCTACGACCGCCAGAACAATTCACACACAACCGGACCGATCGAGACATCAGACCGCACTGGTACACAGTCATTTGCCGCTGTTGGCCGACGCAGGGCTAATAGAGTATGTTCCCGCTACAGGTAGTGTTCAGATAAACTGATTCCATGCGAAGGCGAACGATCTCAACCACTCGTTAGCGGTTTCTGCTTCAGCGTTGCTAAAACAGTTTGAAAAACTGGTAGTTCTGCGTTTTACCTCACGAAAGACACGTTCGACGCTGTTTCGATTTCCATGTCGTTCGTATCTGAAATCGAGGTCATGTTTGTCACAAGCTCGGTGAAGTGGAACCGCGCCATCAACGAGAAATATCGCGTCATCCACGTCGTGTTTTTCGCGGAGCTCTGCGAAAAACTGATCTGCTATCACGTTCGTTCTTGTCGGTTCAAGCTTTGTGTGGAGTAAATCGTTTGAGTCGGGATCGACGGCAGCGTACAGCCAATACTGTTCACCGTCAAGCTGAATCACCGTTTCATCGACCGCAACGTGATTCGGACTCCAACCAGATTCCGGCTGTAGATCGGCCTTGTGAACCCAGTTATGAACAGTGGATCGAACCCGATTAACACCAAATACCTCAAGAAACGAAACAGTATTCGAAAGCGATAATACAGACAAATGTAGCTGAATACTGAGCTTCATCAACAGTTTCGGTGTTGCCTCTCGCTCCACAAACTCTAAGTTGATCTCGTCTAAACAGCCGTTGAGGCGGTCGTTTTCGGGCATAGATCACTTTGAAAACGCACCGCCTCACCTTTCAATCCTTATCTGAACACCGCCGTCGATCGTCAGTCCGGATTTAAGTTCTCAGCGGCCGAATATGTAGGGATGAGCGACCAGCGTCCTGATGAGCATGTGATACGGCTCGAGGAGGCTAGACGCGACGACGTTGACCTCGTTGGCGCGAAGGGGGCCAATCTCGGCGAACTCGCTGGGGCCGGGCTCCCCGTCGCGGAGGGGGTCATCGTCACGACAGCGGTTTATCGGCGACTGACCGAGGACCCGGGTATCAGCGAGACGATAACGAGACTTGACGGGCTCGACGAGACCGACGAACAGCTGTTGACGGTCGCTGCGCAACTCCGTGAGGCCATCGCCGACCGAGGGATTGGTGAAGCATTCGAGCGTGAATTAACGGCTACACTCGATACCGAACGTAACGTCGACGGGGCGGCTGAGACGACCTACGCTGTTCGGTCGTCGGCAACCGCCGAAGACCTCCCCACCGCGTCGTTCGCCGGCCAGCACGAGACGTTCCTCGGTGTCTCTGCCTCAGCGGTACCCGCCCGAGTGCGGGATTGTCTGGCCAGCCTCTTCACCGACCGAGCCGTCACCTACCGTGTGCGTGCCGGTATCGCCACCACAGACGTGGAGATGGCCGTTGTTGTTCAGGAGATGGTCGATGCCGAGGCAGCGGGGGTACTGTTCACCGCCGACCCAGAGACCGGTAACCGCACGGTTGCGCTGGTGGAGGCGACCTACGGACTGGGTGAGGGGCTGGTGTCGGGAGCGGTGAGTCCCGACCGCGCCAGAGTCGACCGGCGGACCGGCGCGAGTGTCGAGTACGAGGTCGGCGAGAAAGCGACCACTTGGCGGGTACGCGACACCGACATGGGAACGACCGAAACCAGCGCGGACCGACGGGCGAAGCGGGTACTATCGGACGTCCAGATCGGGACACTCCTTGAGCTCGGGGACCGCATCGAGGAGGTGTTCGGGGTGTCACAGGACATCGAGTGGGCGCTCGTGGACGGCGACTTTGTGATATCACAGTCGCGACCGATCACATCGCTGCCGACGCTCCCGGAGCCGCGCCCGGAAGACGAGCGACTACACGTGTACTTCAGCATGGGTCACGCTCAGGCGATGACCGCCCCGATGCCACCGCTCGCGTTGGACCTCTGGGCGACAATGTACAGCAACCTGTTGAACGCGTTCACCGATGGAGACTACGACTGGGTAGCGCGGTCTGACGGTCGAGCGTACCTAGACATCACGCCGTTTCTAGGGCCGGGAGTGGTTCGCGATGGCGTCGTCCAAACGCTCGCGGAGGTGGATGAGGCCGCCGCAGTCGGAACGGCCGAGCTGCTTGAGCGTCGGAGCGACGAGTTCGAGACCAAACTCTCGGTGCGCGGGGTCATCCGTGCGGGGTGGTCGGCGCTCACTCTGCCACCGGCTGTGGTGCGATTGCTTCCCGGAATGGTACGCGAGGGCGTGTTACCGTTCCTGCGTGGTGGCGAGGGGACCGAGCAGTACAAGCGCTGGTTTCACACCTGGGGCGAGTTGCTGGAGACGCGCGTCCTTGNTGCAGCCAACCCAGAGCAGCTCGTGGAGAACGCCTTCGAGGGCATCTTGGTCGAGAGCGTCTTCGAGATCACGCCCAAGTCCCTTCGCATACTCGTTGGTCCCGTGACCGGCGGACTGCTCGAACGGCTCGTCCCCGAGGCGGACGCTGAGCTGTTGGCCGCTGTGGCACGAGGTGCCGAGCAGGAGGTCGGAACCCGGATGACGCTCGCGCTGAGCGATATGGCGGACACCGCACGAGCTGAACCGGAGGTCGCCGCGGCTGTTCGCGACGGTCAGTCGCTCGATGATTTTCGAAGCGTCGAGGGGA
>P_1C_Sed_2_UnCtyDRAFT_1000296_pt1 | contig 15347 bp, 18 predicted proteins | sample Pon1CUnioCityCA_4_FD_10229 | JGI IMG/M metagenome (IMG submission 10229) | reverse complement strand
CGGCGCCATAAACTGGGGAACCATTCCGTGCATGAAGTGGCGCGTGTTATCGATGAGGTTTTTGACGTAACCCATTTTAAGGCCGGCCGACCCGTACATTTCTATTTTAATAAATACGACACTACCCGCAGCCGGGTGAGTTATTTTGTTTATGAGAACACGCCCAAAGAATATCTTAAAGTAAATTTGCAGGGTGAGTTGCGGGCCCGGATGCTGGAAAGAGAAACAATGCTTGAGAGGAAGCAATGCGAAGGAGTCATAGAGAACTCCCTGTGGGCCACCATGAAAGAGAATGATATCCATCCCGCTTTGGCCCTGGAGCTTTCCGAGGTATATGCATGGAGCATCAACTTTTTCAGGCTGGATAAGGGCGATCGCTTCAAGGTCATATACGATGAGGAATATGCAGATAGCACTTCGGTGGGGATTGACAAGATTCATAGTGCCTATTTCGTGCACAAAGGCGAAAAGTATTATGCCATTCCTTTCACACAGGATAGCACGCGTGATTTTTACGACCTTGAGGGGAACAGCTTGCGCAGGCAATTTCTGAAGGCTCCACTGCGGTTTTCACGGATCAGTTCAGGGTATACTCTAAGCCGGATGCATCCCATCCTCAATTACCGTCGGCCTCACCGGGGCGTGGATTATTCAGCGCCCGCCGGGACACCCATTCATGCCATTGGCGACGGGATGGTCATCGATAAAGGCTACACCCGGGGAGCCGGCTATTACATCAAGATACGCCACAACAGCATCTATACCACCGGCTATAATCATCTTTCCCGCTATGCCAAAGGCATGCGTAAAGGCGTAAAGGTGAAGCAGGGGCAGACCATTGCTTATGTTGGCAGTACAGGCTATTCTACAGGCCCTCATCTCGATTTTCGCTTCTGGAAAAACGGTCATCCCATCAATCCCCTTAAGGTAGAGGCCCCTCCCGTGAAACCCATCGAAGAAGAGCAGAAACAAGCCTTTCAGCAACAAAAAGAGGAGTGTCTTCAGAAGCTGGATGAGAGTTAGGAAGGGAAGAAGTGGTGAGTTTCGAGTAAGTAGGAAGGTATTAGTAGGGAGTATTCAGTAAGGAATATTTGCGAACCGCTACGGTTCGAACTACGGGGCACGAGACTCGAAACAAAGCTCACTACTCATCACTCACAACCCCTGCTCCCTACTCCCTACTAATTTATTCTGTTAGCAACTGTTCGATNACCCGGGGGTATTCTTTGTATTCCAGCTCATGGGCCTTTTGGGCTATCTCCTGGGGGCCTTCCCCCTCATGAATCGGGAATTTGGCCTGGTGAATGATCTGCCCTTCATCGTAGTTTTCGGTCACATAATGAATGGTAATGCCGCTCTCTTTTTCACCATTTTCATATACCGCCCGGTGTACCCGGTTGCCATACATACCTTTACCCCCATATTTGGGCAGCAGGGCAGGATGAATATTGACAATGCGGTTGGGATAGGCCCGAATCAAATCGGTTGGCACCAGCCACAGGAAGCCTGCCAGTACTATGAAATCAATGCCTTCATTTAACAATCGATTTTTTACATTGTTGTCCTGATAAAAGTCATCCCTTGAAAATGTTGCCGAGGGAATGCCTAACTTTTCTGCTCTTTTTAAGACGTAGGCATCCTTTTTATTGGACAGAATCAAGGCAACTTTTATATATTTGTGATCTTTAAAACAGAGGGCAATGTTCTCGGCATTGGTGCCGGAACCGGAAGCAAAAATAGCGATCTTTCTCATACATGGGCGATTTTGGGGTGCGCTCACAGAGGATCCCATGAGGCATCTTCTGAACGCACAAAAATATTGAAATCAATCAAATTGCCTGAAAGGTTGATGGTTTATTCCTGAAAAAATTATTTTTGCTAAAAAAATTGGCACGTTTTTTTGTTATATGAAAGGGAATTATATTTCTTTGCACTGTTAAAATTAAGAATTATTAACTAAAACTTAAAAGTTATGGCAGATACCGCATCAAGAGTAAAAGCAATCATCGTTGATAAGCTGGGTGTAGAGGAGAATGAAGTAACTAATGACGCCAGTTTCACCAATGATTTGGGTGCTGATTCACTGGACACCGTTGAGCTGATCATGGAATTTGAAAAGGAATTCAATATTTCCATTCCCGATGACCAGGCAGAAAACATCAGTACTGTCGGGGAAGCAGTTAAGTATATTGAAGAAAACGCTTAATAATCAGTTATAAACTTGTTTTAAATTTTGATTGATATGGCATTACGACGTGTTGTAATAACGGGCCTGGGCGCCTTGACACCGATAGGTAATAATTTGGATGATTTATGTAAAAGCCTTTTTGATGGTGTGAGTGGAGCAGACTGGATTACCCATTTCGATGCATCAAAATTTAAGACAAGGTTTGCATGTGAGGTCAAAGACTTCAATCCCAAGGATCATTTTGACCGAAAAGAGATCCGCAAACTGGATCTATACTCGCAGTATGCCCTGGTTGCCGTTAAGGAAGCGATTGAGCATTCAGGTCTTGACCTGGAATCGATCGACCGCAATCGGGCTGGTGTGATTTGGGGATCGGGCATTGGGGGAATTAATACATTCCTCAATGAGGTAAAGGGTTTTGTCGAGGGAGATGGGACTCCCCGGTTCAGCCCCTTTTTCATACCCAAGATGATCTCCGATATTGCAGCAGGCCATATCTCAATGAAATATGGCCTGACTGGACCAAATTTCAGCACCGTTTCGGCATGCGCCTCTTCTTCCAATGCCATCATTGATGCCCTAAACTATATCCGCCTGGGCAAGGCCGAAGTTTTCATTAGCGGAGGCTCAGAGGCTGCCATCAATGAGGCAGGAATGGGTGGCTTTAATGCTATGCAGGCTATCTCCACGAATAACGATGAGTATAAAACCGCCTCGAGGCCCTATGATAAAAACCGCGATGGTTTTGTCATGGGAGAAGGAAGCGGAGCCGTTATTCTTGAGGAGTATGAACATGCTAAAAAGCGCGGAGCAACCATTTATGCAGAAGTTCTGGGTGGCGGCATGTCGGCCGATGCCCATCACCTGACCGCTCCCCACCCGGAAGGAAAGGGCGCAAGACACGTGATGATCAATGCATTGGAAGATGCCGGTATCGAAAAGGAGCAAGTGGATTATATCAATACCCACGGAACCTCCACCCCCGTTGGTGATGGTGCTGAAATTAAAGGGATTCAGGAGGTATTTGGTGATCATACTTATAAGATGAACATCAGTGCCACCAAATCAATGACTGGACATCTGCTGGGAGCAGCCGGTGCTGTGGAGCTAATTGCCTCTATCTGCTCGATCAATAAAAATATGGTGCCCCCCACCATCAATCACCAGGAAGATGATCCGAACATTGATAATAAAATCAATTTTACCTTTAACGAGGCTCAGGAGCGGAATGTGAATGTTGTTGTCAGCAACACCTTTGGCTTCGGCGGTCATAACGCCTCAATTGTGGTCAAAAAATTTAATGGATAAGTTGAGCCTGGTACTGTTTTTTAAACAATATTTTACCACGCAACGCAGTCATTATCAATCTATTAGGCAAGTGTTGAATTACAGGCCAAGGAATCTTGGCCTGTTTCAACTTGCTATTACCCATAAGTCGGCCAACCGTTTCTCCAAAGACCAACCTTATAATAACGAACGCCTTGAATACCTTGGTGACGCGGTATTGAATACCGTAGTGGCCGATCATCTCTATCATCTCTATCCCTATGATCGTGAAGGATTTCTGACCAAAATGCGTTCCAAGATCGTCAGCCGCGAAACCCTGAACGCTGTGGCCAAGCAGATGGGGCTCGAGAAGCTCATTGTCTCCCGCCTCGATGGCCAACAAGGGAACAATGTGCCGGGTAACGCCCTGGAAGCTCTGATAGGCGCCATCTTCCTGGATGCAGGCTTCGAAAAGACAAGAAAATACATTCAGCGCCATTTGATCGACAAGTATATTGATGTCAGGAAATTTGAATGCCTTACTTTCGATTATAAAAGCCAGTTGATTGAGTGGAGCCAGAAAAATGATATGGATGTGGTGTTTGAGGATGTGGAACAGGCCTCCGGCAATCCACATCAACCCGTTTTTGTGTCCCGCGTCAAACTCCATGATGAAACACTGGGCCGTGGGACCGGTCACTCCAAAAAAGAGGCGCAACAGAAAGCCGCCAAAGAAGCCTTTGATGTATATATCGAATTTTGACAACCGGCATTCGCATTGCCGTTTTATTCTTCGTACTTTTGTTGATCCGATCCTTTCATTATGCCCAAAAAGGTTCATAAATTAAAAGATCAGCAGGAAGAAGCTTTTCAGCTTATCGCCATCGCCTCCCATCAGAGCGATTACCGACTATCCTGGGCCCTGAACAGAAAGTTGAACTGGAACCTCCAAAAAACAGAGGATTTGACTGTTCAGGGACCCAAGGGCACCGATGAGCAGCGCTTTGCCAAGTATTCTTATACCGATGCCCATCACCAGACCATGTATCTGATCGCAAACAAAAGCTCCGACGGCTTTTTGTTTGCGGCCATGACCAACATAGATTTTCTGTTGAAGGCCCCCGGTCTGCCGGATAAGGATGTTAATCTGATGATCACCCGCATCCGCCAGATCGATTTTGTCATTACCGCCTTCAAGCTGGAAAACCTTAATGTGAAAGACAGAAAAAAAATCATCTTTTAAAATAATCTGTATGAAAGATATCAATTTCGATTTGCTCAAACGCATCAGCGAGACCCCGGGTGCGCCCGGATTTGAAAAATATATCCGGAACCTGATCGTAGAGGAGGTAACCCCCTGGGTAGATCATTTGCAGGTTGACAACATGGGTAATGTCGTTGCTTACAGGAAGGGCAGGGAAAAGAAGAAGGTAATGCTCTCCGCCCATATGGATGAGATCGGTTTTATCGTCAATCATATCGATGAGGATGGTTACCTGCGTTTTATTCCCCTGGGTGGGTTTGACCCCAAAACGCTGACATCGCAGCGGGTGGTGGTGCATGGTAAGAAAGACCTGATCGGGGTGATGGGCACCAAGCCGGTCCATATGATGAGCGATGAAGAGAAAAAGCGACAGGTTAAGATCGAGGATTTCTTCATTGATCTGGGCATGCCAAAGGAAGAGGTTGAAAAGTATGTCCAGGTCGGCAATCCGGTAACCCGTAACAGGGAGCTCATCCGGATGGGCGATTGCGTCAACGGCAAGTCGCTGGATAACCGCATCTCTGTGTATATTTTGATCGAGGCTCTCAAGGCCATCCATCAGCAGGACCTGCCCTTTGATGTTTACGGGGTGTTTTCCGTGCAGGAAGAAGTGGGTATCCGGGGTGCCCAGGTAGCCACCCAGGAGATACAACCTGATTTTGGCATAGCCATCGATACCACCATAGCCTATGATGTGCCGGGAGCTCAGGCACATCAGAATGTGACTAAGCTGGGCAAGGGCGTGGCCATTAAAATGTTGGATGCAACAGCTATTGCCGATTACCGGATGGTTGAATACATGAAGGAGGTTGCCGGACGGCATCAGATTACCTGGCAGCCCGAACTGATGGCTAAAGGAGGTACAGACACCGGAATGGTTCAACGAATGACCCGCTCAGGTTCCATCGCAGGTGCCATCTCGGTGCCAACCCGCCACATTCACCAGGTCATTGAGTCGGTTCATAATCAAGACGTTCTGAGCAGCATCGATCTTCTGAACCATTGTTTGCAAGAGATGGATCAAAAAGAATGGAAACACCAGCAATAAAAAAGGAAAGGGACAACCAAGTCCCTTTCCCTAACCCTAAACTCTAACCCTAAAATTTATGCCTATGAAAACTTCATGGGCAAATGTAATCCAACCCCTAGTTAACTCGTTGAAAGTTATGTTAAAGTATGTTAAAGATTTCTTTGTAATGCCCAAAGATGCATAACTTTGCAAGCATATGAGCAAGAAAACCATATGGCTTGTTACTTTTGCCTTGTCTATCACCTTGATAGGGCTTTTTATCGTACAGGGGGTTTGGATTCGCAATGCCCTGCGGATCAATGAACAGCATTTTGATCAGCTGATCAACAAGACGCTTAATGAAGTCGTTAAGCAACTCGAGAACCAGGAGATGGTCTACCAGATCATCAATGAGGTTGAGCCGTACGAACAGCAAAACGATGAGCAGGGCCAGTCTGTTTATTCCTACCAGCTGAATAAAACCCAACAAAAAAAGTACAGCCTCAATCAATACAACCTGAATCAGCAGGTACTGGAAGTTACCAGCCTTGATTCTGTCGACTTTTCCAGTCGGTTCGATATTACCTCCCCAAACCCCTTGCAGGTTAAATCAAAGGAGAAATACAGGATGTCGCAAAGCCTGAAGGAGAAGTTTCGGGAGAGGTTGGAGAATGAGCTGAAAACCGATCTTTCTGAAAAGCGCATTTTTGTTGAGAACATTGTCAATAAACTTATCCAGGTGGATGTAGGTATTGACAACCGACTGGATAAGAAAGCACTGGATTCTCTTCTCTCTAAGGAATTAAGGGAAAAAGGAATACCGTTGGATTACCAGTTCGCCGTGATGAATAAACAAGACAGCACTGTGCTGGCCTCCGGGAATTATAATCCTATGGCCGAACACGTGGTTTATCAGGACCGTCTTTTTCCCAATGATGTCATTGTAAAGGATAATTTTCTTAAGATTTATTTTAAGGATCGGGAAGGCTATATTTTTAAATCAACCGGATCCATGACCCTGATATCCATCATCCTGTCCTTTATTGTCACGCTGGGTTTTGCCCTGACTACCCACATCATGTTCAAACAAAAACGCCTTTCCCGCATCAAGAACGATTTTGTGAATAACATGACCCATGAATTGAAAACACCTATCTCGACAATCTCCCTGGCTACCCAAATGCTGAAGGACAATTCAATCCCGGAGTCCTCTAAGAACCTGGGCAGCATATCGAAGATCATCGATGATGAAACCATCCGCCTGAGCAGCCAGGTGGAAAAAGTCCTTAAAACCGCAGTCTTCAATAGCGGTAAAGTGAACATCAAGCCCAAAGAGGTGGATGTTCACCAAATAATTGAAAATGTGCTAAAGAGTTTTTACCTTCAGGTAGAAAATAAGAATGGCAAGATAGAGAAGGAGTTGAAGGCGGTTCATTCTGAAGCTGAGGTGGATGAGGTGCATTTCACCAACATTGTCTTCAATCTGCTGGACAATGCCGTTAAATACAGCCCGAATGATCCCACTGTGAAAGTGACGACCCAGGATGTCAGGCAGGGTCTTATGGTGGCAGTCGAAGATAACGGGATCGGCATTAGAAAAAAAGATCAGAAAAAGATATTTGACCAGTTTTACCGTGTGCCCACGGGCAACCGACACGATGTAAAAGGGTTTGGCTTGGGGTTAAACTACGTTAAAAAGATGGTGGAAGAACACAACGGCCAGATTCACCTGCATAGTGAATACAGAAAAGGCACCCGGTTCGAAATTATCATACCTAATAATAATCGCAAGAAGAATGGAAAAAGAGACCGTTAAAGTATTGCTCGCCGAAGACGACGAAAACCTTGGCAGCCTGTTAAGGGAATATCTGAATGCAAAAAATTACAGGACCCAGCTTTACCCTGATGGAGTGCAGGCTTTGGAAGCCTTCCAGCAGGAGGATTTTGACCTGTGCATCATTGATATTATGATGCCCAGGATGGACGGTTTTACACTGGCAAAAGAGATTCGCAAACTCAATTCCACTACCCCCTTTATATTCTTAACCGCCAAGACGATGCAGGAGGATGTGATCGAGGGCTTCAGCCTGGGGGCCGATGATTATATGACCAAGCCCTTTAGCATGGAAGAATTGCTTTACCGGATCAAAGCCATTCTCAGGAGAACTTCCCCGGAGGATGAAGGTGAGAAGAACCGGGATGTCTTCGATATAGGCAAGTATAAGTTTGATGCCAACAAACAGCTGCTGACCATAGACGGGAATACCCGAAAACTAACCACCAAAGAGGCAGAGCTGCTCAGACTTTTATGCAACAACAAGAACCAGATGCTTGACCGCAATTATGCATTGCGTACCATTTGGGAAGATGACAGTTATTTTAACGCCCGCAGCATGGATGTTTATATTACTAAGCTTCGCAAGTACCTGAAAGAGGATGCCTCCATTCAGATCCTCAATGTTCATGGTAAGGGGTACAAGCTGATAGCCTGATATTCGCGGCATGATCGCTTTTCAATAAGCAGGCCTAGCTGAATATGTTGGTTTCGGTATGCCGGGCATCTGCGAACTTTTCCAGTTTTATGGCAAGCTCTTCGAGAGGGCGGTTCAGATCATCTGCCCCGTTGAAAGAGATAATGTTCATGGATACGTGTTGCGTCTGGGATGTTATTTTCACCCTTTCGCTGTCGCTGGTAGGGCTTCCGAAGCTCCCTTCTGTATCCTTAAAGACAGGCAGGTTTTCTATGTTCATGATTCCCCGGCCGATGGCATAATAAACATCCTGACTGGTGCCGAGTGTGAAGGTTACCGGCGGTTGAATTTTGTCCAGGTCGAAGGCACAGATGGGATGTCCGCTTTTCAGGGAGAGTAGGTTGTTGATCTCAACAATATTGTTGACAAGGGCCAGTCCCTGGTCTTTTAGTATGCGCCGCATCAGGGCTTCCGCCGACAGGCGGTAACGGGCGGGTTTTTTCCCGAAAGCCTTATAGGCCTCCCTGCCTGCATGGATTTGGGGGATGCTGCTGACCTCTTCAAGCTTGTAATTTTGATGGATGTACTTTTCCATCTCACGGAGTTCCTTTCTTAATGCCTGCGGGCTCTCGTATACTCTGATCCGGGTGGTCAGGGAACCAATAGCCAGCGGGTTCCAGATTTTTTTGATGCGATCGGATAGTTGAACAGGTATCATGGCAGTAGATATCAGAACATGCAAATAATGCATTGTTGTTATGGTAAAGGGCCATCTTTTAATCAATATACCCTGCAGCCAAAAGGGATGAAGGGTGACCCGATCAGTTTTTGAGCCTCATCGCTCCGGGGGCTTATGGTCCAGAAGTTCATCCAATAGCTCGACAGCATATTCGATAAAGCGGGAGCATCGCTCGTTGAAGGCCAACTCTTCATGGGCTTTCTGTAATTCTTCATCAGAATTCAGGTCGTAACCAAGCAGTGTCTTGCAGTTAAGCTCGCCAAATTGTTTCCTGAAGCGCCGGGCAAATGCCTGTATATCGGATTCAAGTCTTTCTTTGGCCCCCGGAAGGGAATGGTTGCTCAGGGAGCTCATAACCATGAAAGCCCCCGTTACAGCACCGCAGGTTCGTTGCAGCCTTCCCATACCACCGCCAAACCCCGCTGCCATATCCATTAATACATCGGCTCTTTTGCCCAATTTATCCTGGTAGGCCCCGATGACGGATTGGGCGCAGTTGTATCCCTTGTCGAACAGGTTAATGGCTTGTTTTTTTCTGTCTTCCATATTCATGATTGGATAGAATGATCGTGCAAAATAATAAAAAAGCCCTGCAAANGGAACCTTGCAGGGCCGAAAATGTTGGTTGCCTCAGGCTTATTTATTTTCCTTGTGGCAGAACCACCAGTCGTAGCACTCATATTCCTCAAGGCGCTTTTTAGCTGCTTCCTTATCTGTCGGCGGAGGAATAATGACCCGGTCTTTAATCAGTTCATTGTTCGGCCAGTTGGCAGGTACAGCTACCCCTTTCTCATCTGAGACCTGTAGGGCACGGATGCTCCGGAGGATCTCATCCATGTTCCTTCCAATCTCCTGAGGATAATAAAGGATCAGACGGATGATGCCATTGGGGTCGATGATAAAGACAGCCCGGACAGTCTGTGATCCCTTGCCGGGATGGACCATGCCCATCTTCTTGGATATATCGCCATTGGCATCGGCGATGATCGGGAACGGGATCTTGACGTTGAGTTTTTCTTCAATCCATTCATCCCACTTGATGTGCGAGAAAACCTGGTCGATGGATAATCCCAGGAGTTCGGTGTTCAGTTTGTCGAATTCATCCTTGCGTTTGGCAAAGGACACGAATTCAGTAGTGCAAACCGGGGTATAATCCGCCGGATGGCTGAAAAGGACCAGCCATTTGCCACTGTAATCGTTCGGGATTTTTTTCTTGCCTTCGGTGGTTTGTACCGCCATTTCAGGGAGCTTGTCCCCAATCAGGGGAAATGAATGCATTTCTTGATTTTCCATAATTGTTTTTAGTTTAAACGTTAATGAATCGGTCTATTTATAGAAAGCTGCGTACTCCAACCCTGCTTCTCCTGTTCGCCGATACAACCGGATATATGGTCGATCGTTCCTTCATCGCCAGCTCCATCTGCTGACTTAAGGATTTCAGGTTCCTTGCGAAGCAGGATTTGGAGCTTGTCTATTGTGCCCTTTACTTTTATTTCATCCGGCCGTCTTCCCAGCATCCTTTAAAATTCAACAACATGCTCTATTCTTCCTTAAACTCGCCTATGATATGAACCTTCACATCTTCAATTTTGAAATTGGAAATGTCTTTTTGTTTGAAGTAATCCTGGATGATTTGGTTCAGTTGCTCATCGTAATAATCGGCAATGGTGTTTGTTTTTTGACAATACAAATGATGATGCTTTTCGAGAATGGGATCATACCGCATGAGGTCCTGTTCTGTCTTGATCTTTTTGATCAATCCTTTCTCCACGAAAGCTTCCAGCGTTTTATACACTGTACCCAGTGAGATGGACGGGATTTTTTTGGCCACCTCTTTTCGGATCATTTCTGCTGTGGGATGATCATCCATGCTGATGATCGCCTCGTACACAGAGATTCGTTGTGGAGTGACTTTCAGTCCGTTGTTGGCTATTTTATCCCTAATTTTTTCCACTTTCATCTTGAGCCTCCTAATCGATAATGATTATCAATTAGTATTGATTACACTTTTGTAACAGTTCGCAATTAATATTGTTCATGAAGGAAAACCACTCTTCCATAATTTTGAAATAGACTAAATAGGCCCAGGCGGGGAGTGTTTTGCCCCGACTTTCGGGCTGTGGCTGTCACATGCCTGGCGACGACCCGCGGGGGTAAGATACATGCCAGGGTTGTTAAGTGTTTTTATGCCTGGATGTTATACCTGGAAAGGCAACGTGTTTAAGGCCGGAAGGAATCCCGTTCAGGATGATGGTGTCTGGCTGATAATTCCTTATTTTTGGATGGTAAAACCAATCCTTTTTTAAAAATGGCAAAAGCTAGAGACAAAGCAATTGAGGATATCACCAACATGGAGGAACTGGAAGCCATCATCAAAAGATGCGATATATGCCATGTGGGTATGGTGGATGGCAACCGCCCCTATGTGCTGGCATTTAATTTTGGATATGCGGATCAGACCATATGGTTGCATTCGGCTCATGAAGGCAAAAAGATGGATGTGTTAAGACGGAATAATTATGTTTGTGTTGAATTTAATACCGATCACAAATTGTTTGCACGCCATGAAAAAGTAGCCTGCTCCTGGCGGTGGGCCTATCGGAGCGTGCAGGTCCATGGTCGCGCTGTTCTTGTAGATGATTACGATGAGAAGGTGAAGGGGCTCAACATTTTCATGAAGAATTATTCAGACCGCGCGTTTAAATATTCCAGGCCGGCGGTGGACAATATAAAGATCATTAAGATTCCGATATCTTCCATTACCGGCCGGTCTTTTGAGTACCATAATGAATAGGGCAGCGGGAGATGCCTGCCAGCTCTTTTTTCTAACCAGTGAATGCAACAGATATGAAAAAGCTACGAAATCCTTTTTCTCATTTTGAAGGGTACCAGTGTTTTGGTTGTGATCCTTCCAACGAGCATGGGTTGCAAATGGAATTTTATGAAGACGGGGACTATCTGATCTCAGAGTGGGAGCCTGCCGGCTTTTATCAGGGATATGGGAATGTACTGCACGGGGGCATCCAGGCCACGCTGATGGATGAGCTGGCCAGCTGGGTTGTCTATGTAAAGGTTCAGACAGGGGGTGTGACAGCCGATATGAAGGTAAAATATAAAAAGCCGGTGTATGTGAACAAGGGAAAACTGACCCTGCGGGGAAAGCTCAAGGAAAAAGGACGCAAACTGGCAGTGATTGATGTTGAGTTGCTGAATGCCGATGGTGAGCTCTGTGCAGAAGGGGAACTGAGGTATGTTGTTTATCCTGAACAGGTAGCCCGGGAAAAATTTTACTATCCCGGGCATGATGCCTTCTATGAATAATTTTTGCCTGTATGTTTCTTTTTTAGCTCAGATCACTTTTTCCACTGCGTCGGTAAATCCGCATGCCTGGTTGCTGTTGCAGGCGGGATACTTGTCCTTTAGTTCCTCGGGGGCATTGGCTACCACAAAGCTTTTTCCTGTAAAATTCAGCAGGTCCAGGTCATTGTAATCATTCCCGATGCCCAAAGTCTTTCCGGCGTCGACATTGGTGTGCCGGCATAACCATGCTACCCCATGGCCCTTGGATACGCCCCTGGGAAATATTTCGATCCACATCGAGAGGCCGTCCAGCGGGCTGGTGGTACGAATAACCTTGGCTCCTTCAATCTCTTTGGTCAAACGCTCGTAAAACTCTGTTCGTTCGCCCGGAATAGCCAGTATCTGGCAGGAATGCTGAAAATTTTCTGTGTCCGGATCCAGGGGTTCTGCAAAATTCCGGTAAAGTTCATACCGTCTCTCAAAGTCCGGGTTGGTTTGGGTTCCCCGGTAAAAAACGAATTTATGGTTGTCGGGAATCACCTCATGAATCATGAAATCGATGTCGTAGCCTATCAATATTTGGGAGATCCGTTCCACCTGCTGGCGGGGCAGGTAATCGGAATGTATCAGGTGTTTGTGCTTCCAGTCGTAAATACCGGCTCCTGAAGAGAATATCAGGTAGTCGATGGGAAAGTCGGAATGAAGCACTTTCAGTGCGGAGTATAGGTTTCTGCCTGTAGCCACTACCCGGAGGATTCCTTTTTTTTCAAGCCAATCCAGGGTCTGAAGATCCTTATGATGCGTCTGTTGATTGTCGTTTAACAAGGTGCCATCCAGGTCGGTCACGACCATTTCGATTTTTTGGGACATAGAGGGTGCATGCTTTTAAAATATTTCATAACTGATGGTCTGTACAGGAGCTGCCAGGGTATCCAGTATCCGCTCAAGCAGGATGCCCTGGTCGGTATCGTAATCATACCCGAAGGTAGCGCGAACGCCCATCGAGGTAAATCGAACCGCCCGGTCGATGGCGATGGGCAGGCTGTCTCCGGAGAGCAGGGCCCCGGTGATCACACTGGCAAAAGCATCGCCTGTGCCGGGATAATTGGCCGGCAGGTAATTGACCGAAACCTTCCAGAATCTTTGGTCTTTCCGGTTATAAGCGATTACAGAGGTGATGCCGTGGTTTTTCTCTTCCGGTACGCTGGTGACAATGACAATACCAGGCCCTTTACCGGATAGTTCCAGGATCCATTCTTTTATTTGGTGGTGGCTTATCTCCCTGGGAAACTCCCGGTCAAGCAGCAGTGAGGCCTCTGTCAGGTTGGGGGTGATGATATCGGCTTTTTGGATCAGTGAGCGCATCTCACTTACATGATCGGTGCTCAGGGGGGTATAGATCCGTCCGTCGTCTCCCAGGACAGGATCTACTACCACCAGCTGTCCTTCCCTGCGAAAAGTATCTATAAAGTCCTTCACAATGGCGATTTGCTTGTGGGATCCCAGAAAACCGCTGTATATTCCGTTGAAGTGCAGGTCAAGTTGTTTCCAGTGTTCGATTATGGGGGGCATATGATCGGTGAGATCCACAAAATGAAAATCCCGGTACTTGCTGTGGGTGGAAAGGACGGCGGTGGGAAGGGGGCATACCTGGATGCCCATCCGGGAGAGGATGGGGATGATCACCGTAAGCGAGGCCCTTCCGAAGCCTGAAAGGTCATGTATGGCAGCTACTTTCTGTACAGGTGTGTTCATGATGGTTTTTCTTTGATTCGTTCATCAATAGGAGGTTAAGCAAACCGGCGGAGCGCTTTGTGCCGGGTGGCATCAAATTCTTGCTCCAGGCCCGGGTTGACTCCCCGGGCCCCGTCGATAACCTGGCCCGCCCATTCCACGTATTGCAGTTTTCGCTCGTTCGACCAGTTTTCCGGTGGGTCTTCCATCATATCGATGAGGTTGCAGGTCTTATCGGCGATCTTGATCTTCCTGGCTTGTTCGCTGAGCCGCGGGGTGTTGACTACCTGGAGCCTCTTACGCTCCTGGAAAGGAAGAGCTTTGTTGTCAGAAACTTCCAGAACAATATCCAACACCCGCCGGCCAAATTTTTTCCGGAGGATATCCGACAGCTCACCAATCTCCCGCTCTGTTTTTGCCGTATCCTCTATTACATCATGAAGTACGGAAGCCATAAGCAGGTCAGCCCCGGTCTCATGATGGGCTACAAGAAGGTTCATTACCTTGATGGGATGATTGATGTAAGGGGACTGTTTTTTACCCTTCCGCGTCTGGCCGCTGTGGCGTTGGGCGGCAAAATCAATGGCCTCTATGACAATGGCATCCACTTGTGACATACCTGAATGGGTTTAGGCGATGAAATTACGAAATATATCGGATTGTTCTATCATAACCACCAGGTAAGTGTCGTTTGATAGAAAGCTATTCCATTTCGCACGGAAATGGATGGGCGATTCCATCCCTTCATCATGGATGTAGGGTGTCATTCAGGGCTTTGCAAAAAAGATGATTTTTTTTGCGGCATTTTGTTGCGATTTGTAAAAACTAATCTATATTTGCATCCCGCAACAACGTTCTAAACAAGCAGAGGGAAGCAAAGAAAAAAATTCAAAAAACATCATTTTGAGTTTGGAAAAAAGAAAAAAGCATTTATCTTTGCAATCCGTTTTGAGAAAAAGGAATCATAGGATATACGAGGTTCTTTGAAATTTTGAGGTAAGAAGAGTCGAACATCTTTGTCGAACGTTCAGATGTAAGAGCACAGGAAATTCAATTTTTTTATACAATGAAGAGTTTGATCCTGGCTCAGGATGAACGCTAGCGGCAGGCTTAACACATGCAAGTCGAGGGGCAGTCACGCTTTCGAGCGTGAGCGACCGGCGCACGGGTGAGTAACGCGTATGAAATCTTCCTGCAACAGGAGAATAGCTTCCGGAAACGGGGATTAATGCTCCATAATGCCTAAAAGTGGCATCACTTTAAGGTTAAAGCTCCGGCGGTTGCAGATGGTCATGCGTACCATTAGTTAGTTGGTGAGGTAACGGCTCACCAAGGCGACGATGGTTAGGGGTCCTGAGAGGGTAGTCCCCCACACT
>P_1C_Sed_2_UnCtyDRAFT_1000295_pt1 | contig 15347 bp, 9 predicted proteins | sample Pon1CUnioCityCA_4_FD_10229 | JGI IMG/M metagenome (IMG submission 10229) | reverse complement strand
GTTTACCTGAACCACCATCAACCGGGTATCGGAAACCATGGCATCTTCGCGGTAGTCCGGCCACTCAGTCGATGACAGTTTGCCGGGCTCATTGCCCAGGGCTTCCCACAGTTCTTCCGTGATGTGGGGCACCACCGGCGCCAGGAGCACAATGACTGTTTCCGCCGCAAAACGCATGACAGGCACGCAGTTGGCCTGTGTTTTGTCGAGTTCCGCGCTGTACATGCTGTTGACCAGTTCCATCACCGCGCTGATGGCCGTATTGAAATGAAACCGCTCCTCAATATCCATTGTTACTTTCTGGATGGTCTGATGGGACTTGGCGAAAAGTATCCTGGAGGCGGCATCCAATGCTTCCACCCCACCCTCAAAGGGGCCGGTATTGCGGATGGTTTCCTGCCAGTCTTGGATTAACCGCCAGATCCGGTTTAAAAACCGGAAACCGCCTTCCACGCCCTGCTCGCTCCACTCCAGGCTCCGTTCCGGAGGGGCGGCNAACAGGCAGAACAGCCGGACCGTATCCGCCCCGTATTCGTCGAGGAGCAAATTGGGATCGACCACGTTTTTCTTGGACTTGGAAACAGGCAGAACAGCCGGACCGTATCCGCCCCGTATTCGTCGAGGAGCAAATTGGGATCGACCACGTTTTTCTTGGACTTGGACATTTTTTCAACCCGGCCGACAGTGGCCGCACGGTCACACATCCGGCAATGCGGATGATCCGCGTGGTAGTAAGCCTCCTCCGGGTACAGGAATCCGTGCTCCGGGCAGCGGACGGTTTCCTTGCAGACCATGCCCTGGGTTAAAAGCCGTGTAAAGGGCTCCTTGAACGTCACCAGTCCCGTGTCTTTTAAGACCCGGGTGAAATAGCGTGAATAAAGCAGATGCATCACTGCATGTTCCACCCCGCCAATGTATTGATCCACCGGCATCCAGTAATTTACCGCGGCCGGATCAAACATGGCCGTTTTATGATGCGGGCTGCAGTAGCGCTCAAAATACCAGGACGATTCGACGAAGGTATCCATGGTATCGGTTTCGCGCCGGCCCGGCCCGCCGCATTCCGGGCAGTTTGTTTGCACAAAGGCTTCAGTGGCGGCAAGGGGCGAGCCGCCGCCTTCCAGTAGATCAACATCCTCCGGAAGGACTACCGGCAGATCATTTTCAGACACCGGCACGGATCCGCAGACCGGGCAGTGAATTATCGGGATGGGTGCCCCCCAATAGCGCTGGCGGGATATCCCCCAGTCGCGCAGCCGGTAGCTGATGGCTTTTTTACCAATGCCTTTTTCTTCGAAATAGTCGGTTATGGCCTCTTTGGCACGCGTGTTATCCATGTCGGTGAACTGGCCAGAATTTACCAGGAGGCCTTCTTCTGTGTAGGCTTGGGTGCGGGCCACGGCATCAACCGGGGTTTCTCTCGGGCAGATCACCACCACGATATCCAAATCGTATTTTTTTGCGAAATCAAAATCCCGCTGATCATGGGCGGGAACTGACATGACCGCCCCGGTTCCGTATTCCATCAAGGCGAAATTGGCGATATAGATGGGCATTCGTTGCCCGGTCATGGGATTTAAACACCAAGCCCCCGTGAAAACACCTTCTTTCTCGTAGTTTTCAAGCAGCCGGTCCGATCTGCTTTGATGGGACATACGCTCGACAAATGCGTCTACTTCCGCTTCACGCCCCTTCCCTCGTGACAGTGGATGGACCAATGGATGCTCGGGGGCAAGGCACATGAATGTGGCGCCGAAGATCGTGTCCGGCCGGGTGGTAAAAACCTCTATGGCCTGTTCACCGGTTTCCACCGGAAAGCTGATTTGCGCCCCAATGCTTTTACCGATCCAGTTTTTCTGCATGGTGGTGACTTTTTCCGGCCAGCCGGTCAGCTTGTCGCAATATTGCAAAAGGTCCTCGGCATAATCGGTGATTTTAAAGAACCATTGCCAGAGTTTTTTCTGCTGCACCGGCCGGCCGCAGCGCCAACAGTCACCGGCTTCCACCTGTTCATTGGCAAGCACGGTCTGGCAGGTTTCGCACCAGTTTACATAAGACTCTCCCTGATAGGCCATGCCTTGTTTAAACATTTTCAGAAAAAGCCACTGCTCCCATTTGTAATAATTCGGGGCACACGTGGCCAGTTCCCGATCCCAGTCGTAGCTGTACCCCAGGCGTTTTAACTGGGCGCGCATGGCATCGATATTGGCATATGTCCAGTCCGCCGGATGGGTGTTGTTGGCAATGGCGGCGTTTTCCGCCGGCATGCCAAAGGCGTCCCATCCCATGGGGTGGAGTACGTTAAAACCGCGCATCCGCTTGTAACGGGCAATCACATCGCCGATTGTATAATTGCGGACATGACCCATATGAATTTTGCCGGAGGGGTAGGGGAACATTTCCAGAAGATAATATTTTTTCTGATTCGGGTCCTCTTCTGCCTTGAACTGTTTGTTTGCATCCCAGGCAGACTGCCATTTCGGTTCAATTTGTTTTGGATTGTAACGGGTTTTCATAGGCCTGCTCTCTTTTTATGCGTCCATCAATACCGGCAATTTTCTAATTGGATTTGTCATGCCACAAAGTTTATTAAATATCAAGACTGAGGGGAACATAGAGAAGCCATGCCGGGCGGGCAGGTCCTGAAACTTCATCGACCCGGGCTGGGGATTCGGCGCTGATACCTGCAACCTGTTTAAATTAGAAATTATTTGACTTGTTTGCCCTGATTTTATATGAAAGTAGGCACCCGCATGGATTCGCATGCATCAAACCGTCTAATATCCAGTTTTTTTGGGGGGGCGTATGAACCTGACAAGGAGGAAGCAGTCATATTACAATGAATAGCAAAATATTGGTCAACGCCGTCGATCCGGAAGAATGCCGGATTGCCAAAGTTAAAAATAACCGGCTGGAAGAGTTTCATATTGAAACCACTGCCAGGGAAATTACCCAGGGAAATATTTACAAAGGGGTGGTGGCCCGCGTGGAGCCGAGCCTTCAGGCGGTTTTTGTCGATTACGGTGCAGAAAAACACGGATTTTTGCAGAAGCATGAAATTCATCCCGACTACTATCTGGATGATCCCTCCGGCGATCAGTCCCTGAAAAAAATTATCCAGAGCGGCCAGGAAATGATGGTGCAGATAACCAACGACCCCTTCATGCACAAGGGGGCCATGCTGACCACCTTTATCTCTCTTCCCGGGCGCCATACCGTGCTGATGCCCGGCAGCAAAAACCGCGGCGTTTCCAGGAAAATCAGCGACGACGCGGAGCGGAAACGATTAAAGGAGATCCTGGATAAGCTGAAAATTCCGGAAGAATTCGGCATTATCGTCCGAACAGCCGGCCAGAAATGCACCAAAACAGCAATAGAAAAAGATTTCCGCTATCTTATGCGCCTGTGGAAAAATATCAATAAACAGGCCGTCAAGGAATCCCCGCCGGTTCTGCTATATAAAGACCGGACACTGGTTCAGCGATCCATCCGGGATTATTTTACCTCTGATGTCTCGGAGATCCTGGTTGACGATGAAACCGTCTACAATGAAATCTGTGAGTTCATCAACATTGTGTCTCCGCAGCACAAGAAAATCGTCAAGCGCTATACAGCGGACAAACCGATTTTTACCAAGCATCAGTTGGAAGATCAGATTACATCGATTTTTGAGAATCGGGTCCGCCTGAAATCCGGCGGTACGATCGTGATCGAACAGACCGAGGCACTCGTCTCCATCGATGTCAACTCGGGTAAGGCCACCCAGAAAAGCTCCATTGAGGAAACTGCCCTTGCCACCAACCTTGAAGCCGCCGAGGAAATTTCCCGCCAGCTGAGGCTCCGGGATTTTGGCGGGTTGATTGTGATCGACTTTATCGATATGCGGGAGCAGAAGAATAAACAGAAAGTCGAACAGGCCATGAAGGCCCATTTGAAGGAGGATAAGGCGCGAAACAAGGTGGGGCGGCTTTCAAGCTTTGGCCTGATGCAGATGTCGCGCCAGCGGATCCGGCCCTCCATCCGGTTTATTAACTTCGAAAGGTGTCGTCATTGCCAGGGAAGGGGGGTTACCCAGTCCGTGGAATCCCTGGGCCTGAGTTTTCTCCGGCGGCTTCGGCTGGAAACACTGAAGGCCGAGATTTCAAATGTGAAGGGCTTTGTCCCTTCAGAGGTGGCCGCTTATTTATTGAACCGAAAGAAAAAAGAAATCCTTGACCTTGAGATGCGCCGTGGAATAACTATTACCATTGAAGCGGACAGCACCATGGTTCCCGGCAACAGCCGAATTGACTGGGAATAACAAATAAGAAGAAAAAACGTACCCGTCACCATCAGGTCTTTGTCTTTCCGTTTTTCGGAGCCGGGACAAACCCTGAGCCGGCAGTGAACCGAAAGTTTGACGTATTCGGGGACAGACCGTAAAGTCTGTCCCCGTTGAGCATTAGCAGCCTGTTAAACAGTTGTGACTGAAAAAAATTTAAGGCAACCACTGAGTAAGGAGGAAATATGTTTGACCTGATAAGTACGGCATACGCAATGGGAGGCGGCGGCGGCGCCGGAGGCGCCCCCCAGGGAAGCGGGTTTACCGCTTTGGTGCCAATCATTCTGATGTTCGTGATTTTTTATTTCCTGCTGATCCGGCCACAGCAGAAAAAGGCCAAGCAGCACCAGGAGATGATCAGCAATCTGAAAAAAGGCGATCGGATTATAACCAGCGGCGGCATGTATGGCCGGATCACCAATCTGGATGAGCAGACCGCGACCCTTGAGATAGCAGAGAAGGTTCGTGTGAAGGTCACCCGCGGCAGTGTCGCCTCTTTGGTCCAGGAAGCGCCCACGGAGCAAAAAAAGGATGACGGCAATACTTGATTTCATGTTTTTAAACTGCTAATAGGTGTCCGCATTAATTTTCAGCAGTTCATCCTCCGTCACAGGAAAAGGCAATTCAACGAATAAGGGGTATTGGGCGTGAAAAATGTTTCCTGGCGCATAATGATTGTTTTTGGAGTTTTGGTTGTCGCGGCCGTTCTGGTGATACCGACCTTTAAGCCAAGTTTCTGGCCGCACAAGCAGGTTAACCTCGGACTGGATCTAAAAGGCGGGATGCACCTGGTGCTAGAGGTGGAGACGGAAAAGGCCGTTGAAGGTACAGTGGAACGGATACGCAACGAAATGCGCTCCCTTTTGCGCAAAGAGCGGATTCGCCATCACGGTATCACCGACGCGGGCCAGACGGCGCTTTCGGTCACCATTTTAGACCCGGACGAAATTGAGGGCATACGCGACATCCTGGACCAGGAATATGCAGATGTCGAAATCCAATCTTCATCCCCGGTTGAGGACGGTCTGCGGGTAAAAATGGGGTTAACCGATGAATGGGTCCGTGAAATCAAGAAGCAGGCCACCGAACAGGCGCTCGAAACCATTCGCAACCGCATCGACCAGTTTGGTGTAAGCGAGCCGGATATCCGGATTCAGGGTCAAAGGCGCATCCTGGTCCAACTGCCTGGCATTGATGACCCGCAGCGGGCCAAGGAACTGATTGGCAAAACGGCCCAGCTCGAGTTCAAACTGCTGGATGAGGAAAATGACCTGGGTGCCGCTTTAAATGGGGATGTCCCGTCTGGAAGTGAAATTCTTTATCAGGCCGCGGAAGCCACGCAGACGCGCGCCGATGGCAAACAGCAGCCCTATCTGGTAAAAGAACGTGCCCTTCTGAGCGGTGCCCATCTCACCGATGCCCGCGTCCAGATCGATCCTCAGTTTAACGAACCCTATGTCGCCATTGAGTTTGACCGCAAAGGCGCCCGGATTTTTGAGCGGGTCACCGGGGAGAATGTAAAGAAGCGGATGGCCATTGTTCTGGATGACAAGGTGTATTCCGCCCCGGTTATTCAGGAGCGCATCCCGGGAGGCACCGCCCGGATCACCGGGAATTTTAACTCCCAGGAGGCCCACGATCTCGCCATCGTCCTGCGGGCCGGCGCTCTTCCGGCGCCGGTGGAGATTATTGAAGAACGAACGGTGGGGCCCTCCCTGGGTCACGATTCCATCCAGAAGGGGCTTATGTCCATGCTGATTGGCGGTCTGCTGGTGCTTTTATTCATGGCGGTTTACTACAAGGCAGCCGGCCTGGTGGCGGATTTTGTCCTGGTATTAAATATTTTGCTGATTGCAGCCGGCCTTGCTGCTTTAGGGGCCACGCTGACACTGCCCGGTATTGCGGGTATCATTTTAACCATCGGCATGGCGGTGGACGCCAATGTGATTATCTATGAGCGGATCCGCGAGGAAATGCGGCTGGGCAAGACGCCGGCAGCTTCCATCGCCGCCGGATTTGATCGGGCCGGGTTGACGGTGCTGGATGCCAACGTCACCACCCTGATTGCGGCGCTTGTGCTTTTTCAGTTTGGCACCGGCCCGGTCAAGGGATTTGCCGTCACATTGAGCCTGGGCGTTGTGGCCAGCCTTTTTACGGCATTGGTGATCTCACGGCTGATTTTTGATTATCTCTTTATTACCCGGCATGTTCGAACCTTAAGCATATAACCCGTAAGGAATTTTATTCATGGAAATTATCAAGCCCGGCACGAAAATCGATTTTATCGGCAAACGGCAGATTGGTTTCACCTTGTCTGCGGTTTTGATTCTCCTCAGTCTGGCGGCCCTGGTTTATCATGGCGGCCTCCGGTTCGGTATCGATTTTGCCGGTGGCACCATTGTTCAAATCCAGGCTATGGGCGATGCCCCGATGTCCGAAATCCGTACCGGCCTGGATGCTGTCGGCATGGGTGACGCTTCGGTGCAGCGATTCGGCGCCCGGGGGGAGCACGAATATCTGATCCGGACGGATCAGACATTGATCACGGATGAAGGTTTTTCAGAGGCGGTCCGGGGCGCAGTTTCGGATGCGACGGGACTGGATGTCAAGGTCCAGCGGGTGGAAATGGTGGGCCCGCAGGTGGGGGCGGACCTGCGGGAAAAAGCCTTGCTGGCGCTTTTTTACGCCCTCCTGTTTATCACGATTTACATCTCCGGTCGATTTGAGCTGAAATGGGTCCTGAGTGCTGTGATGGCGGGGGCTTTGATTGGCGCGGTCTATTTGTTTGCCCTGTTTAATGTCAGTATTCCGCTGTTGATCCTGGTCGCCCTGGTGGTTGCCCTGCTCATGTTCTGGCAGCTGCGGCTCAAGTTTGCCATGGGCGCCATTGTCGCCCTGCTCCATGATGTATTTATCACCATCGGTGTTTTTGCCCTATTCGGCGTTGAATTTTCGCTGCCCATCGTGGCGGCTTTGCTGACGATTATCGGCTATTCCTTGAATGACACCATTATTGTTTTTGACCGGATCCGCGAAAATATTCAGCGGCATGCCCGCAAACCCCTGGAAACGGTGATCAACCAGAGTGTGAATGAAACCCTGAGCCGCACCATCATGACCTCGGTCACCACCCTGGTCGTGCTGGTGTGCCTGTTTGTTCTTGGCGGAGCCATTATTCATGATTTTGCCTTTGCCATGATCATCGGGGTCCTTGTGGGAACGTATTCTTCCATTTTTGTCTCCAGCCCCATTCTTCTATTGCTTCAGGAGGCCCCGGGCAAAGGGGCCGCGGAAGCCATGGGGCAGGCTTGAAAAATCGTCGCCTAACCTTATGGAGAACATCCGGCCGTGGATGGCATTAAAACATATTCCCGGTGTCGGCAATCATTTGTATAAAACGCTGCTGGGCCGGTTCGAAACGCCCGAGCAGGTTTTCCAGGCAAAAAAAGCCGATCTGATGGCCGTTGAGGGGGTGTCCGCAAAGATTGCCGGCAACATATTGGCGGGTCCCCCCTCGGTTGCCGTTAATGCTGAGTTGTCACGCGTTCAGAAATGCCGTTGCCGGATTGTCCCCTTCACCCACGAGGAGTATCCCCCCCTTCTTCGCGAAATTCATGACCCGCCGCCTTTCCTCTATGTTCTGGGCCGCTTGGACAAATGCCCCTATAGTATTGCGGTTGTTGGGTCTCGCCGGGCCACCCGATACGGGTTATCCATGGCAGGACGCCTTGCCTCGGATCTGGCTGACCGGGGCCTTACCGTGGTCAGCGGGATGGCCCGGGGTATTGACACCGCTGCCCACAAGGGCGCCCTTTCCGCCGGAGGGCAGACCGTTGCGGTGCTTGGAAGCGGACTCTCCGTGATTTACCCGCCGGAAAACCGTGGACTTGTTAAGCGTATTTGCGAATGCGGGGCGGTTGTCACGGAATTTCCATTGGAAGAAGCGCCCAACGCGTATAATTTTCCCAGGCGAAACCGAATAATTGCCGGCATGAGCCTGGGTACCGTGGTAATTGAAGCTGCCGCTAAAAGCGGTTCGCTCATTACCGCCCGCCTTGCCGGGGAGCAGGGGCGGGAGGTTTTTGCCATGCCCGGCAACATCAATTCAAGGACCAGCCAGGGAGCACATAGCCTGCTGAAGCAGGGAGCCAAGCTGGTGGCCTCGGCCGAAGATATTATTGAGGAGTTCCCTTATCTTTTCTTGAAATCTGAAAAGAATCGCGGTAAGGAGCACAACGTTAAACCAGAGCGGGAATTGAGCGCTGAGGAAATCCGGGTATATGACATGCTTGAGCCGTATCCCGTTCATATTGATGAATTAAGCCGGCAGCTGGAAATGGGGGTCAGCCGCTTGTCCGCCGTTCTGATCAATCTCGAGCTAAAGGGCCTGGTAGTCCAGTCACCCGGCATGTATTTTACAACACATGGAGATGTATCGTGAGCAAACCGCTGGTTATTGTTGAATCACCGACAAAAGAGAAAACTCTTAAAAAATATCTGGGCAATCAGTACAAGGTGGCCTCAACCGTGGGCCACATCAAGGATCTTCCGCAAAAGGAATTCGGCATAGATGTTCAAAACCGGTTTGCCCCCAAATACGTTACCGTCCCGGGCAAGCAAAAGGTGATCCAGGCATTGAAGGCTGCGGCCCGCGATTCGGAGGCGGTTTACCTGGCACCGGACCCGGACCGGGAAGGGGAGGCCATTGCCTGGCATACCGCCAATATCTTGAAAAAGGCGGATGGCCCCACATTTTACCGGGTGCTGTTTCATGAGTTGACCAAAAAAGGGGTCCAGGAAGCTCTGGCCCAGACCCAATCGCTAAATGAGAGTAAATATAAAGCCCAGCAGACGCGCCGGATCCTCGACCGGCTGGTGGGCTATGAAGTTTCGCCCATTCTCTGGAAAAAGGTTAAATATGGCTTAAGTGCCGGCCGTGTGCAGTCCGTGGCGGTTCGCATGCTTTGCGAGCGCGAGCGCGAGATCCAGGCCTTTGAGCCGGTGGAATACTGGTCGGTCACCGCGAACCTGGAGGGTGACAACCCACCGGTTTTTGCCGCCAGGCTGGCCAAAAAAGACGGTAAAAAACTCACTGTTTCAAATGAAGACCAGGTCAACGGTATTTTAAGTGAAATCCGCCAGTCTGATTTTTATATTGATAAAATCATCAAAAAAACCGTTAAACGCAATCCCTATCCCCCCTTCATCACCAGCAAGCTCCAACAGGATGCCATCCGCAGACTTCGGTTCTCAGCCAAAAAGGCCATGACGGTGGCCCAACAGCTCTATGAAGGCGTGGACCTGGGCCAGGGCGAATACGTGGGGCTGATTACCTATATGCGGACCGACTCAACGCGTATATCCGCTGAAGCAGCCAATGAAGCCATGGAACTGATACGCGACACCTTTGGTTCGGATTACGCGCTTGATAAGCCTCGGTTTTTTAAAAATAAAAACAAGGTCCAGGACGCTCATGAGGCCATTCGCCCGACATCGGTCCACAACACGCCGGAGAAAGTCGCCGCTTATCTCTCCAGGGACCAGCTTTCCCTTTACCGATTGATCTGGCAGCGATTTGTGGCCTCCCAGATGGCCCAGGCCCTGATTGACCAGCAGACCATTAACATCGCAGCCGGGTCGTATTTGTTCACGGCAAGCGGATCCACGGTGAAGTTTCCCGGTTTTCTGGCGCTATACCAATCCACGGAGGACGACACGGAGGCAAAAGGGAAGAATGGGGAAAAAGACGAACTGCCGGATCTCGCTGAAGGCATGAAACTGGCGGTCAAACAGATTGAGCCCAAACAGCATTTTACAACGCCACCGCCCCGCTATTCCGAGGCCTCTCTGGTTAAGGCCATGGAAGAAAACGGCATCGGCCGGCCAAGTACCTATGCGGCCATTTTGTCCAATATCCAGGACAAGGGCTATGCCGTCCTTGAAAAAGGCTATTTTCACCCCAGCGAGTTGGGCTGTATTGTCAGTGATCTGCTGGTGGAGAATTTTCCGGATATTTTCAATGTGGACTTCACCGCCCAGATGGAAAACGACCTGGACCGGGTGGAGGCCAATGAAGCAGATGCCCAGGATGTTTTAAACCGCTTCTACGAGGTTTTTGAAAGTCGGGTGGCCAAAGCTGCCGATCACATGCACAGTGTCAAGGGGGTAGGTGTCCCCACGGATTTGTCGTGTCCTGCCTGCAGTAAGCGCCTGCACATCAAGGTGGGAAAAAATGGGCCCTTTCTTGCCTGTGAAGGCTATCCCGACTGTACCTATTCCAGAAATTATACACGGGATGAGAAGGGCAACATCCATCCTGTCGAGCCCTCATATGAGGCGGCAGAAGGTCAGTTGTGTGATAAATGCGGCCGGCAGATGGTGGTCAAGCAGGGCAAATACGGGGATTTTCTGGCCTGCACCGGATACCCGGACTGCAAAAATACCCGTTCCATCAATGGCGGGCCTCAAACTGCCGCCCCTACCGGCGTAAAATGCCCGCAAGAGGGCTGCGACGGGGAATTGGTGGAACGAAAATCCAAACGCGGGAAAGTTTTTTATGGATGTCGTCGCTTTCCGGATTGCACCTATGCCCTCTGGGATAAGCCCGTACCCAAACCCTGTCCCCGCTGCGGCGCACCGTTTCTGGTGGAGAAGACCACCAAAAAGGAGGGGACCGTTTTAAAGTGCATTAATCAGGCATGCGGTTACAAAGCGGACAGCGAGGGCACCGAATGACAATATCCGGATGGATGGCATTATATGGTGTCGAGGTAGGCCAGGTCCTTGTTCTGTGACTTTTTGGTCCCGATGGCCAGGACTTCCATGCGGTTTTGGGGGGATTTTCTGAAGTACAGCCGGCCCTTGTAGGCAAAAACCGCTTCAAATACCGTGGCCTTCCCCTTTTTACTGAAAACCTTGCGTTTGATGGTAACCAGTGAGGCGTCCGCATTGAGTTGATGAATCAGTTCTTCGGCTTTAAGGCTCATATCTTCGTCCATATCCGCCAGTCCGGATAAGGCGCGGTTGGTGAAGTCAATGTTTTTATACAGGACTCTAAAACGCTTCCCCAGGCGATCCGCAACCTTTTCTCGCAGGTTGGCCTGATTTTGCCGGTCTTTTTCAAGCGCTTCGAGCTGTTCTTTCAACTGATGGATTTCTGTGTGCTGTTCATTCTGGCGGGACAGATTCTCCCGGAGTTTTTCCTCCAGGCCCTCAATCTCCTCAAAAAGTTCCTCCTCCTCTTTTTCCGCTTTCTGCTTCGTCGTTTCCAAAGATTCCTGGATCTGCCGATATTCGGACAGCAGGGCTTCGCGTTCAGCAGCCAGGGACTGCGTCCGTTCTTTGTGGGATTGCTCCAGTTCTGCGAGCCGTTGAATTTCGTCGGCTGTCCGGGCATCCTCAGCGCGGACCGACTGCAGGGCTTTCCTGTAATGGGCGTAGAGGGAGCCTAAAAAAATAAATATATAAGAGAATACAATGCCAAGGGAGAGAAAGGCGTAGGGCGGTATCAAGGCGCTGACGTCAAGGGTCAAGCCATTGTCCAGGATATTAAAATTCTGCTCCGCAAGCTGGATCGGGTCGCTTGGCAGCTCAGCGGGCGTATCGCTCTGATAGGCGGGCGGGTAAAGGATGCTGCTGCCCTCATTGGTCGTGACCCTTACTTCAAGTCTGCCCCCGAGGTCTGTAAATGTGCTCTCCTGGCGGTACTTGTCGATGGATTCCTGAATAGCCTCGGAGATTGGTATGGTGCCGGCCAGAACCTCATTGATATCAGCCAGATAAACATTTTTAATATCTTTTTGATACCAATGCGTTAAATAGCCCTGCAGGAGATAGACGGTGAGAAGGTATAATACCGGCGGCATCAGAATGCAGAAAATCAGTATTTTGAAGGAGAGATGTTTCATCTGATGGCCTTTAGCCGGTTGTTTAAGAAATTAAAGCTTGGACAGGATCTGGCGTGCCCGGTCGGCTTCATCAAATTCCTGGTCGAGTTTTAGTGCCGTTTCCAAGGCCTCCCTGGCTTGATCGGCAAGTCCTTTTTTAAAATAAGCCACGCCCAGATGGTAATAAACAGTGGGATGATCCGGCAGATTTTCAATGCTTTGCAGAAATTCGTGAATGGCATTGTCATACAAGCCCAGTTTTACATATGTCCAACCCAGCGTGTCCTGGACCAGCGGATTGTCGGGCAGTTGTTTTTTAGCCCGTTCAGCCAGGCGGAGGGCCTCATTCAGGTTTTTCTCATTTTCCGCCAGTAGATAGGCCAGGTTGTTTACCGCTGGCGTGAAGTTTGGGTTTTTTTCAATGGCTTTGCGGTATTGGCGCTCTGCCAAATCTGCTTTATCCTGGGCGTAGTAAATGATGCCAAGCATCATGTGGGGTATGTCATCGCGCAACCCCTCGTCCACGGCCTGTTGATATTGGCGAATGGCGGCTTCGGCGCGGTTGTGGTTTAAATAAAAGCGTGCCAGTGAGTAATAAGCCGGCAGATAATCGGGATATTCAAGAAGGGCGGTCTTAAATGATTGCTCCGCCTGGTCCAGCTCTCCGGCTTCCACCAGGAGTTGACCCTTCAGGTCGTATATTATCGCCTTTTGTTTGGGGTTATCCCCCAGTTCGTTTAATCGTGTGTTGCACTTTTCAAGTGCTTTATCAATCTGCTTGTTCTGGAGAAGTGATAAGATCAGATGAATAAACACGTCTGTGTCTTCCGGATTTTTGGAAAGGGCGGTCTGAAAGTGGGAGATGGCCGATTCCAAATGTTTTTGCTGATGATAAATCATCCCCAGCCGGAAATACCCCAGGGGTCTGTCCGGAGCAATTTTAATCAGTCTCTGGTAGTAAGATTCCGCCTCATCTAACTGATTTTGCCGCATAAAAATATCGCCCATCATTCGCAGCGCCGTGTAATGCTCGGGCGATTCGGAAAGAACGGCATTAATGGCTTCCCTGGCCGGTTTGATGCTGTTTTCCCGGATGTATAAGTCAGCCAGCAGGAGTTTGGATTCGTCGTATTCCGGGTTGCCAAGCCCCACCTTGCCAAATGAAATTTTGGCAAGATCCGTTTCATCGCTCCTCAGGTGGGCAATGCCTTTCAAATAATAAAGACGGGCAGTTCCCGGATGGCTTTGGCTCAATTGCTCAAGGTAGTCTTTTGCCGCGTCAAAGTCTTTTTGGGCCAGCAGCAGCTGCGCTTTTAAAATTTTGGCTTCAAGATAGCCGGGATGCTTGGCGATGATTTGCCGGAGGTATTTTTCCGCTTGGTCAAACTGTTTCCGGTCCATATGAAAGCGCGCCATCTGAAGTTTTATCCCGAGATTGCCCGGTTGGAGATCCAGGGCTTTGCGATACATGGTCAGGGCTTTTTCAGGTCGGTTTTTGCCGGAATAATAATTGGCAGCCGCGATATAGGGCTTCGGGTGTTGGGGGTTGGTCTCAATGGCCTTGAGAAAGGCATTTTCAGCGTCTTCCCACTTTTGGGTGCGCGTGTACACATGGCCCAGTAAAAGGTGGAGATCACTGCTGTCCGGATTGTAATGGATGGCCTGGTGCAGCAGTTCTTCCGCTTTTTTGAATTCCTGTGTGTTCAGGTACAAGCCGCAAAGGGCAATGGCGGTTTTAATGGACTGCGGGTATTTGTTTACCGCTGCTTGAAGATATTTTCCCGCCTGTTTGAGTTTTCCCTGCTTCATCAGCAGACCGGCAAGGGAGAGGTAGACCTGGGCGGATACATTTTCTTGATCCAGCAACTCTTTATAAAGCTGTTCCGATTTATGGAAATTATTTTTCATCTGATAAATCCGGGCCAGCATGTACTTGGTCGACGCGTCTCGGGTCTTGTTTTTTATGGCGTCATTTAATAAATTCTCCGCTTTTGCAACATCATTTTTAAGGAGATTTAACAGGGCGAGTTTAATCCGGACCTGTGTTAAATGCGGCTCCAGCGCGAGGGCCCTTGAAAACTCCCGGGTGGCATTGGACACTTCCCCCAGTTTTAAATAGACCTCCCCAAGATAAGTGTGAGCTTCGGCAAACTCCGGATCTATCTCCAGGACGATTTCCAGGGCCCCTTTGGCTGCGGTATAATTTTCGGATTTATAGAGGGTTTTGGCCTGTTCGAAATATTTGAGCTTGTCTTCCGGCCCGGATGAACAACTGGAAAGTAAAGCGAGCATGAGTCCTGCGCAGAGCAGGCCTGGTATGGCTTTGGTCAAACAAGAAGTGCGCATTGACAATTTCCAACTTTACGGTTAACAGTGGGAGGGGAATCCCCCCGCATGCCCATTGCTGGCAAAGCACTGCATCCCATGGTGGACGAAACTGGCGACCATGCCAGATTCGAATAATGATTGTTGACTTGTATCATATTGTTTTTCAATTTTCAAAAAATGATGAAGGCTTTTTAAAAAGCTTGTTGCGAAACCATCATCATTTATCCAAGCAAAAAGGAGGGGCGTTATGGATATCCAGCTTCCATGGGGCCAGGAGTTTTTATCTGTTTCACTGCCCGATACCTGGCGGGTTCATTTGCCGGAGCGGGCCGATATTTCCCGGCCGACAGACAAAGGCGAAGCGGATATTGTCATGTCGGCACTTCAAGCCCCGATCGATGCCCCTGGCCTCGACTCCCGGCCGCTGGAGGCGAAGCGGATCCTGATCATTGTTGATGACAACACCCGGCCCACACCCACCCACCGGTTTTTCCATCTGATTTTAGACCAGTTGCGCGCAGCCGGAGCGGATGCGGCCAAGATTCATATCATGCCGGCCCCTGGTATACATACCGCCATGAGTGATGCCGAGATGGCGCAAAAAATTGGTCCGGACAATCTCGACCAGGTGAGTTGGTCCAACCCTGACGCGTTTGATGAAAGCACCCACTACCGGTTCGGCACCACCTCCCGGGGCACCCCCGTCATACTCAATAAACAGCTGGCGGAAAGCGACCTGCTTGTTATCGTGGGAATGATCGAGCCGCACCTGTGGGCCGGGTACGGCGGCGGCCTGAAAAATATTTTTCCGG
>P_1C_Sed_2_UnCtyDRAFT_1000293_pt1 | contig 15396 bp, 11 predicted proteins | sample Pon1CUnioCityCA_4_FD_10229 | JGI IMG/M metagenome (IMG submission 10229) | reverse complement strand
CGCCATTCACCAGTATCCGGGCTCGCGTCGGACTCGCCGCATCAACTGGCCATCCTGCCGCTGGAACGCTTTGGCGACCCGGATCATCCACCCGCGCGGGCCGGCATTCTCCTGGCCGACGGCATTCTGGCGGCGCTGTGGCGCGCCGAACTCGAGAACCTGGAACTCATCGGGCGCGCCGGAATGCGTCCGTATGCCGGTCGCGAAGACGTCGTTTCGGCGGTCGCCGCCGATCTCGGCGTTGATCTGCTCATCGAAGGCTCGACCCGGTTCGCCTCCGACGGCTGGCAAGTCGATATCCGGCTGATGCAGGTTCCGCCCGGCCGGGTGGTCTGGTCACAGACGCTGGCAGACGACGACCCGACGCTGCCGACCGGCGCCGTTGCCGTCGAATTTGTCGACAGGTTGGCCGAGGATTGGCCGAAACTACACAAGACATTGAAATAAATACCTATTGCTTATTGAAACCCAGGCGCGTCGAGGTAAATCTCAGGTAAATTTCAGGTCGGTTGCATGGACTGAATCGCGCTGCGGCCGCATCATTCGGATTACATTCCAAGCGAGGATCGCATCATGCAGACAAGCGTAACCATCAGGTCTTCAAGCCCGTGGCATCGACGACTGGCCCCGTTCCTTTTGGCGGCATTCGCTGCAATTGCCGCAAGTTCGAACGCCCAGGCACAAGACCGGGGCGACGAGCTGCCGTTCGCCAAGCCGGGCGAAGACTCGGCGATGATCGTCGGCGCCCTGGGCCGCCCGGCCCAGTACATCTATCCGGTGGAGTTCATCGAAATCGACGGGAAGAACATTTATCCGCGCGAAGTCATGTGGCTGGAACCGGGCGAATACGAACTGACTGTTCGCGCCTTCATCACGAACCCGCCGGGTCTGCGATCGGGAACCCGTTTCCGTGAATCGGAGGGCCACAACCGGATCACGGTGGTGGTCGAGGCCGGCAAGGAATACTCGATAGGCGTCAAGTACGACAACAGCGATCCGATGCGGCCTTTCAACACCGTGCTGTACCGGGTAGAGGACAATTAGCCGGACCGGTACCCGAACTTTCGAATCCGGCGTGCGTCGCGGGCTGCCGCCGGCGGATAGCTTTCAGCCCAGCGCGGCCACGGCCAGGCCTGCCGCCACTGCAACGCCAAGCGGCAGGCCGACCTTGAGTCCCAGGTCGCGTCCGCCGACGAATCCGGCCATTACGGTCTTGGCCAGCGAATTTACCGAGGCTGCGACGACAATGGCCAGTGCGACCGTGCGCACGGCCAGCTCTTCGCCGCTCATGGCGGAAAGCGAAAGCGTTATTGCATCGACATCGGCGACGCCCGAGGCCGCGGCGAGGGCGTAGACGCCGGCGTCGCCGGCCCATTCGGTCAGCGCCTTGCCCAACAGCATCACCAGCGCCAGCAGGCCGCCGAAGGACAGCGCTGATGTCAATTCCAGCGGGTTACCCGGTAACAGGTCTTCGGCTTCATCGACATCGTGCGACTTCCTCAGCAGCCACAGTGCTGGACCGTAGGTGAGCAGCGCCATTGCCAACGCCGGCCACAACAGGGGCAGAAAAAGCGGTGCATGCACTATCGTCGCCACCAGCACCATCCTCGGAAACATCGTGCCGCACGCCAGCAGGATACCGCCGGCCAGCAGGCGCATGCCGGTGTGCTTGCGGCGAGCAAGTCGCGCAAGATTCAGCGTGGTCGCGGTCGAGGATGCAAGCCCGCCGAACGCCGCGGTGAAGATCGTGCCCGCTCGCGGTCCGGCGATACGGACGGCAAAATAGCCGACAAAGGAAATCGCCGCGATGAGGACCACCATCCACCAGATGGTGTACGGGTTGAGCGCCTGCCAGGGCCCGAAGCCGCGATCGGGAAGCAGCGGCAGGAACACCACCGAAATCAACAGCAGCTTGAAACCGGCGGTGAGTTCGGCGCGCTTGAGCGCCCGCAACCAGCCGTGCAGTTGTCCCTTGTAACCGAGCAGAATGACCATGACCACGGCACCGGCCGAAGCGATGGCCATATGCCCCAGCCCCGACAACGCTGCAAGCAGAAAGGTTGCCAGGGCCGCGATTTCCGTGGTCAATCCGATATCGTCTCGCTGGTCGGCCTTGATGCGATAGACCAGGCCCAGCAGAATGGCCAGGCCGATGAACATCAATCCGATCGACAATCCGCCGAATTCGCTGCCGAGCAAGCCGGCGAGCCCGCCGACCAATCCGACGAGGGCCAGCGTTCGAAGCCCGATCTCGCGTTCACCCTCTTCCGCTTCACGACCTTTCCAGCCGCGCTCGACGCCAACCAGCAAACCGATCGCGACCGCGACGGCCAACTGGTAAGCCCACTGCAGGAAATCGGTTTCCATAATCGAATCATGCCTGTCGATCAACCGTCAGCGAGCGTGCCGCCCCGGTCGGAATGGTCCGGCCCAAAATCACCGGTTTCGCTGGAATCGGCACCCGGGATCTGCGGCCATCGAACCGCCTATGCCATTTCGGGCAAAGGCTTGAGTTGTATGTGGAGGCAATCGATACACATCTGGTAGGCATCTTCCAGCATTTCTTCTGAATCACCACCCAGAAAGATCACCGCCAATTCGTAGCTGTAGCTGTCCTGGTAGAACATCGACGAGAGTTGCTGCTCTTTTTTCACCAATATCCCAAGATCGAGATCCGGCAGCAGTTTCTGCAGATCGTCAATCTCCTCCCTGGTCGGGATTCGTTTGACAATGCCGTCTGCCTCGACCGAGCGCCACATGAACTTCGCGGCGATATCGTCCTTGCCCTCGCGATGCGGCATCTCGGGCTTCCTGCCCAACGACAGATCGATGGCCACTTTCTGATGACAAATACCATCGACCATCCTGAACAACGGCGAATGGGACTTCGAGATGCGCGGATTGACTTCCAGAATCCGCAGCTCGTCGGTATCGGGATTCCAGAAAAATTCGATGTTGAACGGAGAACCGTCGTAGCCGAACGCATCGAGCAGCTTTGCGGTCATCTCCTTAGATTTTTCCAGAATGTGCTCCGGCACCCGGGCCGGATACTGATAGCGCGAAAAGCTCGATTTGTGTTCTCCCACCCGTATCGAATCGATCACTCCGTAGACCGTCGCGTCGCCCTGCCAGACGTAGCCTTCCAGCGTGAACTGGCGCTTGGCCGAAACCAGTTCTTCCGCCACCAGGTAGTTGCCGCCGATCTCGGACGAGTCGCCGGACTTTTTCAGATGCGCCAGAAAATCGTTGAACGGTTCGCCGAAGTAGTGAAGTTTCTGGCGGCATGCGTGCAGCGCCCGGTCAAGATCATCGTCCTCTTCGATCATGAACCCGAGAACCGAGGAATGGGCTTTCACCGGCTTGAGCCAGAAAGGATAGGCGGGCACTTCCCGCCGTGCATCCTTGCCGGCGAACGGGTTGACCGCGGCGACCTCGGGCGCGGTCTCCGGAAATACCTTCGACTCGATCTCCCGCATCCAGTACTTGTGCTCGCAGCACGCAACTGCTTCGGGCGTGGCCCCCGGCAGCCCATAGTCGCGGGTCAGCAGCGCCACCAGGGAAGTGACGGGAAAATCCAGATATCCGATGATTGCGTCGGGACCGCCGTCGAGCGCGTCGATCTTTTCCCGCGCCGTTCGATAAAGATCGTCGAAATCGATCCGGCCGTGATCGGGTTGAACATCCTCCCATTCGAGCACCCTTTCGATATTCCAGTGCTCCGCCTCGGGAATGGCTTCGATCAAGGCCAGGTTGTGATCATCGGCGCCGATCACGACGATGGTCTTGCGTTGCTCGGAAGTCTGCCTCTGGTTGCTCATGAATCATCCCGTGTCGAATTGTTTCGGTTCGATCTTCGCTAGTCGTTTGCCTCTTTATTCTTGTTCGTTGATGCGGGGCCGGTCCGGAGGCAGGCCGCGTCCCGGTTGCACGCCGGCAGGTCTGCCGGTGTCGTGCAATGCGACGAACCTTGATCCATTCAAATCTAATGTAACAAGAATGGGGAGCGGCGTGCGGTCGAGCCCGTCGACCGTGCAAGGCCTTCAGAATTCCAGGCAGATCTTGCCGAAGTGTCGTCCGGCTTCTTCAAAGCGGAAGGCGTCGGCGATGTCGTCGAAGGCGAAGCAGCGGTCGATCACCGGTCTGCAGTCCATGACCTCGAGTGCGCGCACCATATCCTGCTGGTCGGCGCGGCTGCCGACGATCAGGCCCTGGAGGCGCGCCTGTTTTGCCATGAGCTTCGCAGTGGGCACCTCGCCGGCACCGCCGGTGAGCACGCCGATCAATGAAATGTGCCCGCCGATGCGAACCGCGTTGATCGACTGCGGCAACGTACCCGGCCCGCCGACTTCGATGACATGATCGGCACCGACGCCATCGGTCATTTCCAGAACGCGCTTGCCCCATTCGGGTTCGGACTTGTAGTTGATGGTGTGGTCGGCGCCCAGGGCCTTGAGCTTTTCGATCTTCTCGTCGGAAGACGAAGTGGAAATTACCGCTGCGCCCATCGCCCTGGCGAACTGCAGCGCAAATATCGACACGCCGCCGGTGCCCAGCGTCAACACGGTTTCTCCAGCCCTGAGACCGCCGTTGACCACCAGCGCGCGCCAGGCCGTCAGCCCGGCCGTGGTGAGGGTTGCAGCTTCCTGATGGCTGTAGCCCTCCGGCGCCCGAGTGAAGCACTGCGCCGCCGCCACGACCTGCTCGCGCGCGTAACCGTCGATGCCGTCGCCCGGGGTCCGTTTGAAATTGCCGACGCGGGCGCGACCGTCAAGCCAGTCGGGGAAGAACGTCGAAACGACACGGTCGCCGGGCTGGAATTCGTCGACGCCCTCGCCGACCGCCTCGACCTCGCCGGCGCCGTCGGACATCGGGATGCGGCCGTCCTCGGTCCTGATCGACCCATTGGCGACAAGGTAATCGTGAAAGTTCAGGGAACTGGCGTGGAGACGAACGCGCATCTCGCCGGGCCCCGGCTCACCCGGCGCTTCGCTGTCAAGTATTTCGAGGTTGTCGAGGCCACCGGGGCTGCGCACTGAAATCGCCTTCATCGTTGATGCTCCTTGCTATTTGCGTAAATCGGATGGCACCTCGAACCGGTATTCCGGCGGATTCCGGCCGGCACGTGTCATCCACTTCCGACGCCTTCCACATTAACATTGCCGCTTCGCTACCGATAGCGCCGGGCCAGCATCGCTCAATGAAAAAGCACGTCGCCCTGGTCAACGACCACCGCTGGATCGATCCGTCTGAACAGACTGCCTATAGCCGCAACATTCTCGAAGAGGATCGAATTCTGTCGGAAGCTTTCGCCGCCCGAGGAATCCAGGTTTCGCGCGTGGATTGGGCCGACGCGAAAATCGACTGGCACGGCTTCGACGCCATCGTGATCCGGCAGACCTGGGATTACTTCGAGCGACTGGATGAATTTCGCGCCTGGCTGGACCGGGTCGAGGCGTGCACCCGGGTGATCAACCCGGTCGAGGTGATTCGCTGGAACTGCGACAAGCGCTACCTGCTCGATCTGGATGCGGCCGGCGTGCCGACGGTCCCCACCATCGTAATCGAGCAGCGGAAAACGGCGCCCGGACTCGGGACATTGCTGGCACGGCACGGTTTTTCGGATGCCGTCGTCAAGCCTGCGGTCTCGGGCGCCGGCCGCGAGACCTATCGCGTGCGGCGAGACGAAGCCCCTGGACTGGAAAGCACCTGGAATCGCCTGGTCGCCGAGGAAAGCATGCTGTTGCAGCCATTCATGCCGGCGATCGTCGAGCAAGGCGAGGTGTCGCTGGTGATCATCGACGGCGAATTCAGCCACGCGGTGAGAAAGATCGCGGCCGCCGGCGAGTTCCGCGTGCAGGACGACCACGGCGGCACGGTCCACGAACACACCCCGACGCCGACCGAGATCAGGATCGCCGAACAGGCGATCGTCGAGGTGCCCGGCGACGTCGCCTACGCGCGCGTCGACCTCGTCGATTCGGAATCCGGCCCTTGCGTGATGGAACTGGAGCTGATCGAGCCGGAACTGTTCTTCCGCCAAAATATAAAAACGGCTGCGCGCCTGGCGGCTGCGGTTGCACGAATCATTCGCGGAGTTGTCTGAGAATCGGCGAAAAACCGCACTCGGCCTGGCTGCAATTGCTCAGCGCATGACCACAAGCGGTAGTTGATTTCGATCAATGCTCTTGCCGGTCCATGGATTAGATTGGAAATGAACGAGAGCTTCTGTGTGGCACAGGAGATTTGATTTTTTCGTCGGGAGAGACCATTGAGAAACTCGAAAACCGTTTCGGCGACACAACCGGAGACATCTCGGACGGCTGCAACCAACGCTGCACCCACCGAATTTCCTACGGTCACCACCGACCAGGTCCGTCACGCCTTCGAAACCGGCAAATATCCGTACAGCAAAAAACTCGGGCGCCGAGCCTACGAGGCCGAAAAGGCCGCATTGCAGGCCGAATTGTTGAAAGTACAGCACTGGGCCCAGGAAACCGGGCAGCGGTTCATCATGCTGTTCGAGGGCCGCGACGCGGCCGGCAAAGGCGGCACGATCAAGCGCTTCACCGAGCACCTCAATCCCCGTTTCGCGCGCGTCGTGGCGCTGAACAAGCCGACCGACCGCGAGCGCAGCCAGTGGTATTTTCAACGCTACGTCGAGCACCTGCCCAGCGCCGGCGAACTGGTGTTCTACGACCGCTCCTGGTACAACCGGGCCGGCGTGGAACGCGTCATGGGGTTCTGTACACCGGTCGAGTACCTGGAATTCATGCGCCAGGCCCCCGATTTCGAACAGATGATGGTGCGCTCGGGTATCCGGCTTTACAAGTACTGGTTCTCGGTCACGCAGCCCGAGCAGGTCAGGCGATTCGAAGCTCGGGCCGCAGACCCGCTGAAGCGCTGGAAACTGTCGCCCATCGACAAGGCCAGCCTCGGGAAATGGAACGAGTACACCGAGGCCAAGGAAGCGATGTTCTTCTACACCGACACCGCCGACGCACCGTGGACCATCATCAAGTCCAACGACAAGAAGCGTGCACGGCTGAACTGCATGCGCCACTTTCTGTCGTCTCTGGACTATCCGGGCAAGAGCGAATCCGTGGTACAGAAACCGGATCCGCTGATCGTCGGCCACGCCTCTCACGTGGTACGCAAGAGCGAGCACATTCTGGGTGCGGCGCTGCACCCGAATCAGCGGCGAAGCAGCAAGTAGCTTCAGCCGACACGGTCCAATCCGGCTTCTGAAGCGACCTGGACGGCTTCTCCGTNGGAGTCACTCGAGCCAGGCGACTGGATCATGCATTTGCCGGCAGGTCTTTCAATAGACCTGCCATGTCGTCGGCGTGCTCTTCTTCCTGGGCCAGGATGTCTTCCATGATCCGTCTCGATGTCGGGTCCTTGTCACCCAGGTATTGAGCCACTTCGCGGTAGCTGTCGATCGCGACCCTTTCGGCAACCAAATCTTCCTCGACCATTTCCTTCAGGCTCTCGCCTTCTATGAACTCGGCGTGCGATCGGCTCAAAAGGCCTTCCGGCGAGAAATTGGGCTTGCCGCCGAGCTGGATGATTCGCTCGGCCAGCCAATCGGCGTGCTGCTGTTCCTGCTCGGCGTGCTCTCTGAATTCTTCGGCCGCAACGTTGGCCTTGATGCCGTCGGCTCGAAAATAGTGGCTCTTGTAGCGCAGCGTGCAGACGATCTCGGTCGCCAGAGCCTCGTTGAGGATATTGATGACGTTTTCCCGATCGGCCGCATAACCTTCGGTAATGGCACCTTCTTCGATATGCTTGCGGGCGCGCTCACGGAGCGTCTTGACGTCTGTCAGAAAAGGTTTGTCGGTCACGGTGTGCCTCCATCCTGTTTCGAGTGAATGGTATTAGCTGAATACCTTTCCATGAGACATGGAGCGTAGCGACCCGCTTTTCCAGCCACGCCATCGACCATCCATGAAACACGTCTGTTTATTCGCGGTTTAAGCGGTTCCGAAGCCGCAAAACGGGGGCGCCGCCCGAAGCCTCCGCAGCGGGACGGCCATACCGGCTACCATGAACGTAAATCTCGACCCGCAAAACGAGTTTCATGTCTTCCGAAACGACGAGCAACGATTCGAAATCCGCTGCCCAGCGGCGCAATCCCGACCAGGTGATGAAAAAAAGCATGCAACAGGGCGCATGGTTCGTCTGGCTTGCCCTGGCAGTGGTGCTGTTCTTTTATTTCACCGGCGACTTCGGCGAAGCGCCGACGAACCGGCTGACCTATTCGAAGTTCCTGTCCGCAGTCGACGAAGGACGGGTCGAGCAGGTGACGTTGCGCGGCCAGCAGATCGAAGGCCGCCTGACCGACCAGGCGGTGGAGAACGACGAGGATCTCGACATTGCACGGTTCGAGACCCTGCGGCCGGAACTGGAGGACCAGCGGCTGCTCGAGCGCCTCGAACAAAACGGCGTGGAGGTCGACGCCGAGCCGACAGAAGCGCCCTGGTGGGCCCAGATACTGATGCGGGCGCTGCCGTGGATCCTGGTGCTGGGCGTCCTTTTGTGGTTCTGGAACCGGATGGCGCGACGGGCGATGTCCAGCGGCGCCGGGCCGTTCGGCTTCGGCCAGTCCAAGGCGAAAAGAATCGAGAAAAAGCACAGCGAGATTCGGCTCAAGCATGTCGCCGGCGCCGAAAATGCAAAGAAGGAGGTCAAGGAAGTCATCGATTATCTGAAGGACCCGGAACGCTTCCGAAAGCTGGGTGCCAAGATTCCGCACGGGCTTCTCCTGATGGGTCCGCCGGGCACCGGAAAGACCTTGATGGCGCGCGCGGTGGCCGGTGAAGCCGACGTGCCGTTCTACAGCGTGACCGGCTCGGAGTTCATTGAAATGTTCGTCGGCGTCGGCGCCTCGCGGGTCCGCGACATGTTCGACAACGCGCGCAAGAGCGCGCCTTCGCTGATCTTCATCGACGAACTCGACGCGATCGGTCGAAGCCGCGGCACCGGCATGGGTGGCGGCCACGACGAACGCGAGCAGACGCTGAACCAGATCCTCTCCCAGATGGACGGTTTCGAGCCGCACGAGGCCGTAGTGGTACTGGCCGCCACCAATCGGCCGGATGTGCTCGACAAGGCACTGCTCAGGCCCGGCCGATTCGATCGCAAGATCACCATGGACCGCCCCGACCTCAAAGCGCGCAAGGCCATCCTCGAGGTGCACACCGAAAAGCTTCCGCTGGCCGACGATGTGGAACTGGGGCGCCTGGCAAAAATCACGATTGGTTTCTCCGGCGCCGATCTCGCCAACCTGGCCAACGAAGCCGCGCTGCTGGCCGGGCGCAGGGAAAAGGAAAGCGTCGACTGGACCTGCTTCACCGAGGCCCGCGACCGAGTGATGCTGGGCCAGGCGCGTGATTCCGCGCTCAGCGATCGCGAACGCCGCGTGGTCGCCTACCATGAGTCCGGCCATGCACTGCTGGCCGAACTGCTGCCCAACGCCGACCCGGTCGACAAGATCACCGTGCTGCCCCGGGCGCAGACGCTGGGCGCGACCTCGCAGCGACCCGACGAGGAACGCTACAACTATGGCGAGCGCTACCTGCGCGACCGCATCGGCGTGATGTTCGGCGGGCGCCTTGCCGAGGCCATCGTTTTCGGTGAAGTGAGCAACGGCGCCGAGAACGACCTGGAGCAGGCCACCGGTCTGGCGCGCAGGATGGTCGCGCGCTGGGGCATGAGCGAGCGGCTCGGCCCGGCCGCCTTCGGCGAAAGCGACGAGCACGTCTTCCTCGGCAAGGAAATGGCCCAGGGAAGAAACTACAGCGAAGCCACAGCGGCCGCGATCGACGAGGAGATCCAGAAGCTGCTCAAGGATATCGAGTCCGGCGCGCGCGAACTGCTGGAAAAACATCGCGACCGCCTGGATGCACTGGCCGAAGCGCTGGCTGAAAACGAGACGCTGGAAAGCGACGAGGTCAGGAAGATCATCGGCAATTGCGACGAACAAGGCTCGGATTCGGATTCGGGCTCGGATTCAGAAGGCGGCTCCGGCACGGCGTCCGGTTCCGGAGATTGATCCGAAGTCCGGTTCGTGTCGTAATTGCTCCGCCTTTCGGCAGAATGCGCCGGGATTCCGCGCCAGGTTTCGCTAACCCTCCGCGGTGGCGCCGAACCAGCGCGACCTTCCGTCTTCGAGCGCGCAGTACAGCGCCGGCACCATGACCAGTGCGATCAGCGTCACGAACAGGATGCCGAATCCCAGACTCAGCGCCATGGGAATCAGGAAGCGGGCCTGCAGAGAGGTTTCGAAGATCATCGGCGCCAAACCGAAAAACGTGGTCATCGACGTCAGGAAAACCGGCCGGAATCGCCGCATAGTGCCGTCGATGACGGCCTGTTCGACGGACCCTGCCTCCTTCCGACGGTTGTTGATGGTCACGATCAGCACCAGTGAATCGTTGACCACGACGCCGGCAAGGGCGACCAGCCCGAACATGCTGATCAGGCTCAGGTCGAACCCCATGAGCAGGTGCCCGATCAGCGCGCCGATGAAGCCGAACGGTATCGCGAGCAGGATCAGCACGGGCTGCGCATAGCTGCCGAAAACCACCGCAAGCAGTCCGTACATGACGATCACCGCCACAATCATGCCGTATCCCAGCGCCACCACCGATTCGCGCTGGTCCTGCTGGACGCCGGTGACCTCGAAGCCCAGCCCGGGGAAGCGTTGCTGCAACTCGGGTATGGCATCGGCGCGGAGGCCGGCATTGACCTTGCCGGCGGAGGTCACGGCGCGGTCGACCCGGGCGGTCACGTTGACGATACGCCGGCCCTGCTCGCGTTCGATGGTGGTACGCGACCTGCTGTATTCCAGCCAGGCGGCCTCGCGCAACGGAATCTCGCCGCCTTGCGGCGTCAGGATGATCTTGTCGAGCAGTTCCCCGACCTGGCGGCGATCGGCCTCGGCCCGACGGACATAGACGCGCAGTTCGTCCTTGCCGCGCTGGGTCCGGAGTGCTTCCTGGCCGAAAAACGCGCCGCGGATCTGCCGGGCAAGATCCAGTTCGGTAATGCCCAGCGCCCGCCCCGCGGGCTTGAGCCGCAACTCGATCTGCGGCTTGCCCGGATCGAAGCCGTCGTCGACCTGGAAAACACCGGAATAGCCGGCTATGGCCTCGGCAAATTCCCCTGCCGCTTCGCGCAGCGTCCCGAGGTCTTCATGCGCAACCCTGAAGGCGATGTCCGGTCCCCGCCCCGGTCCTGCGCGATAGGTGAACGAGATCTTGTCGATGCCGGCAACGTCGCCGATGCGTTCGCGCCAGCGCTGCACCACCTGGCTGGCCGAGATCGTGCGCTGCCCGGCCGGCACCAGCGATACCGATACCGCAGCCAGGTGTCTGGCGGTTTCAGCCCCGGCGGCCAGAGGTTCCTCGCGCGCCGCCTGCTGCGAGCCGATGCTCGCCAGGGTGCCGTTTACCACCTCTTCGTCGAATTCATCGTGCTGGAGTCCTTGTATCGCGTCGACCACCGCAGTGGCGACCCGCCGGGTTTCTTCAACGGGCGCGCCGACCGGCAGTTCGATGTTTGCGGTAATGATGTCCGACTCGATCTCGGGCAGGAAGCGAAACGCGATCCGGCCGCTGGCGACATAGCCGATCGCGATCAGCAGCACGGCAAAACCGGCGGCAATCGTCAGGTAGCGCCAGTCGATGACGCGGGCGATGAACGGCCTGAAGTGGCGCTCCACGGATGTCTCGAACCGGTCGGAAAACGCCTGCTGCCATTGCGAGGCACGCTTGAGCCAGGGCTGCCGCTCTTCGGTCCGCATATGCGCAAGGTGGGCCGGCAGCACCCAGAACGACTCCATCAGCGAAAGCAGCAGGATCGGAATCACGATCAGCGGAATGACCCGGAAGAAATCGCCCAGCACGCCTGGCAGGAAGAGCAGCGGCACAAAGGCGACGATAGTGGTCAGCACAGCGAATACCACCGGCGTCTGCACCTCGCGCGCGCCCTTCAGAGCGGCGTCGACCGGGCTGTCGCCGCGCTGCAGATGATGAAACGAGGCCTCGCCTACGACAATCGCATCGTCGACCACGATGCCCAGCACCAGGATGAACGCGAACAGCGACAGCATGTTGATCGACACACCGAGCATCGGCATGAACAGAAAAACGCCCAGCAGGGAAACGGCCAGCCCCACGCTGACCCAGAGAGACAGCCTCGGGCGCAGGAACAGGGCCAGAATCAGCAGCACCAGAAACAGACCCAGCCGGCCATTTTCGACCAGGAGATCGATGCGATCCTTGAAAATGATCGACGCGTCGTCCCACACCTGCAGTTTCAGGGTCGACGGCCATAGCTGCTCCACCCGCTCGATGTATTCGTGTACCGCGCGCGAACCCTCCAGCGGTGAGTGCTCGCTGCTGCGAAAGACCTCGAGCCGAACGGCCGGGCGACCATTGAACAGCATCGCGCGATCGGATTCGCGAAATCCATCGACCACGGTGGCGATATCGCCCAGCGTGATCCGGGTGCCGTCGGGATGCACGATGATCGCGATATCTTCGAATTCATTGCCACGGTCGCGCCGCTCCATGATGCGCAGCAGATAATCGCCGGTGGCCGTCTCGATGTCGCCGGCCGGAAGCTCCACCGAGGCCTGATCGATCCGGCGGGCCAGTTCCGCCCGGGTCAGACCGAACTTTCGCAATACCGCCTGTTCGATCTCGATGCTGATTTCCGGCCGCGGCAGCCCGGACAGTTCGACCTGCGCGATACGCGGGTCGCGCAAGAGATCCCGCCTGGCCTGCTCGCCCATTCGTCTCAGCGTGTGCCGGCCGACCTCACCGTACAGGATCAACGACAGCACCTGCCGCCGATTGGTCGGGGTGCTGACGATCGGCTGCTCGGCGTTTTCCGGAAACGAGGTGATACGGTTGACCGCGCTTTCGATGTCGTTGCGGGCGACGTTGATGCGGACGCCGCGCGCCAATTCCGCGCTCACTTGTCCCCGGCCCTCGCTGGCGACGGACCGGATTTCGTCGATGCCGTCTATGCCGCGCATGGCCTCTTCGACCGCCAGCACGATGCCTTCTTCCACTTCCTCCGGCGTAGCGCCGGGATAGGGCACGGTCACGCGGACCACGTCGAGAATCGCTTCGGGAAAGACCTCCTGCTGGATTCGCAGCAGCGACAGCGCGCCGCCGACCAGAAATACAAGCATCAGCAGGTTGGCCGCGACCGGGTGAGCGACGAACCAGCCGATCACGCCGCGGCCGGGCTCGCCGTCGCTGGCCGAAGAATCGCTCACGAACCGCCGGTCTCGTCATTCTGCACAGAGGCGGTGCGTAGCGCCAGGCCTTCGATCGGGTTCGCGATCAGGCTGGTGATCACTCGATCGCCCGGCGCCAGACCATCGGACAGGTAGACCCGGTCGCCGCTACGCAGAAACACGGTGGGCTCCCGGATTGCCAGCGTGTCATCCGGCGTCATCACGAATAGCCGATCGCGGTTTCGCATCGCGCGGGCCGGCACTTCGAACAACTCGCGCTCGCTCGCCAGTTCAAGTTCGACGTCGACGAAAGCCCCGAACAGCATCGGGCCAGTCGCAGCAGCCAATCTGTCCGGCGTTCGCTCGAGCCCGAACGGGTCTTCCAGTTCGCACAACAGTCGCGCCATGCGCCCGGACTGACCGAGGCTGCCGGCCAGGTGCAGAATCCTGATCGGTCGAACGACCCCGGTTTCGCCGAGCCGGTAGCGCACCGTGCCGGTCGAGCCGGTTGCGGCATTCCAGCCCGGAATATCGAGGTTTGGAAGATGGTCGACCTGGATTCGGACCAGCACGTGGGCGGACTCGACTCCGAGCAGTTCGGCCACCATCGTGCCCGGCTGCAGGACTTGCCCGATTTCTATTTCCTCGGTCTCGACTATGGCGTCGAAAGGCGCTTCAATCGTGGCGCGCTGAAGGTTCAGTTGCGCCAGCTCCAGGTCGGCCCGGGCGCGCTCTATTGTCGCCCGTATCCGGCGCAACTGCGGTTCGCGAAGAATCAGATCCAGCTTGTCCGGCGCCTCCACCGGCGCTTCGAAATCCTCGAACGATTCAAGCTCCTGGCGGGCGAAGGCCTGGCGACCCTGTTCCAGCGCCAGTTCAGCGCGCGCTTCTTCCAGCCGAGCCGAGGCCTGACGGGCGGCCAGTTCGAAATCGGCTTTTTCGATCCGAACCAGAATTTCCCCGGCCTTGACCATGCCGCCAAGCACCAGTGCCGGATTGACCGAAACGACGCGGCCGCCGACCTGGGCCGGCAGCGCGAGTCGACGAGCAGGCTGCAGCGAGCCGTGGGCGGAGATCGAGGGTCGCAGCCTGTGCGCCTCGATGTCGACGGTTTCCACCAGCACCGCCCGGGACTTCGGCTCGCTGCGCGGCGCCGGTTGGCCGGTAAGCATGAAATAGGCAACCACTGCAACCGCCAGCGCAATAACGCCAAGCGACGAAAGAAGTTGCAATCCGAATCGCCTGTTCGAGCCCGACCCGCCTTTGTTCGACGGAGATGGGTCGATTTGATCGTCGCCGTCTTTGTCGCGGTTGCTGTCATGACGATCAACGCGACGCTTGTGGTGACCATCATCCTGACAATCGTTTTCCGAGCGGGCGTTCACCTGCGAGCCTCCTGATCATTGACGGGCGGCACGTTCATGGTACGTCGACCGGCCGTGGTTTTTCAGGTGAGGTCTACCTGGCGGTTCCCACTCGCCGAGGCGGTCATCGACCCCCATGGCCAGGCGACGACCTGTCGGTCCGGCCGCACTACCAGCTACCGGTGTTCTCCATCGATGCCCAGGGCGCCTGCGACGGGAGATGCTCGCCTTCCTGCAGCAGCTCGATCGAATGCCCGTCCGGTGAGCGCACGAACGCCATGTGCCCGTCGCGTGGCGGGCGGTTGATGGTTACGCCTGAATCCATCAGTTTCTGACAGGTCTGGTAGATGTTGTCGACCCGGTAGGCCAGGTGACCGAAACTCCGGCCGCCGGTCAATTCCTCCGGGTCCCAGTTCCAGGTCAGTTCCACCATCGGCGATTTCTCCTCTCGTGCCCGCTCGACATCATTCGGCGCGGCAAGAAAGATCAGCGTGAAACGCCCCTTCTCCGATTCCTTGCGGCTGACCTCGACCAGGCCGAGCTTTTCGCAGAAAAAATCAAGCGACGCGTCGATATCGGTGATTCGAAGCATGGTGTGCAGGTAGCGCATGGTTGGTCTTACTCCAGGTGTAGTCAGGGAACCCGCCATCGGTCACCGGCGCTGCCATAACCAGGCACTGAGCGCGACGAGCAGGACCAGCGGGAAAAACACCCTGCCCACCATGCCCCAGCTCAACCAGCCGTCTTCCAGCGACGGGGCCACGATCGACCAGGCCTCCACCG
>P_1C_Sed_2_UnCtyDRAFT_1000292_pt1 | contig 15457 bp, 8 predicted proteins | sample Pon1CUnioCityCA_4_FD_10229 | JGI IMG/M metagenome (IMG submission 10229) | reverse complement strand
CTGCTGGGCCTTGGTGATGTCTTCGAATGCGGTCTGTTTACTCATTTGGCTTGCCTCCGGGCAATTGATTTTCAGGTCGTGCTCGATCGGACTGATTGTGCACTGCACAAATCCTAGCATGGTTGATTGTGCAATGCAACAAGGCACCCTGGCCGGGTGCGGGCGGCTTTTGCATTCAATTTCAACTTCAAAAGTCTTTTCGCCGCCAGCTGCGCTGGCTGATGCGAGTGACTTTTGTCGGTTGCAACAAAAGTAACCAAAAGTGCGCTTTACAGGCGGCAGCTTTTGGCGGTGCTGGTCGGAGGGGTCTGGGGGTTTGGTGTCAGGCATGGGGTTCGATTGCGGATCTTCTTGTCCGTACGGCGTGTTCCTCTTTGGCTTACGGGCGATCCGAGGATTCCGGCTTCGAAGGTTATCGGAGTGGGGTTGTCGTGATCGTGCCGGCACTGTTCGGCCGGGGATGCTGAAGCGGGTTTCAGTATCGGGCGGTGAGCGGGATTCGGGCCTGGTTACGGTCCGTGTTCCTGTCCGGTGGCGGCCATGGCGAACCAACGCTGCCGACGTTCGTAAGTCGGGGTGGCATCCCCGACGGTCGATACAGGCAGCCCGGCGCGTATGCGACCGCCACCTACGGCAAGAGACGTTTTCGGCCGTACCATCAAGGGGGCGGCAAGGCCACCGACCCCACTCACCACCCCAACCTGGAACCCGCTTCAGCATCCACCGAAGCAGCCAACATCCCGCCCTCGTCACGACCCCGCTCCGATAACCATCGAAGCCGAGATCCGTTCACCACCCGAGAGCCAAAGCCGAACACACCGCACGGACAAAAAGATCTCGAGCCGACGCCCCAATCAAACACCTAACCACCAGCCCCATCAACCCGCACCGCAACCCTCTGCCGCTTGTAAAGCGCACTTTTGGTTACTTTTGTTGCAACCGACAAAAGTCACTCGCCCGCAAGCGCGCAGCGCGGGGCGAAACGAAGTTGAATTTGATTTCAAGGCCGCCGCACCCGGCCAAGGCGCCCCCACCAACCGCCGAGGCGCCAGGCTCAAGAAATTAAAACGTCGACAACCCCGTAAACTCCATGAACCGATACTGCCAGTACCTGAACCAGCCCTCGGCTGCATACGCCGAATACGGCACGCTGTAGTTTCGCACGCCCGGCTCGGCCCAGCGCCGTTCAAAGTAGCTTGCTGTATGGCGCATGATTTCCGAGTCGGCCGACGCGGTGACCCGGACGTTGGTTTCNAGGTTGAGGTCGTCGAGATTGCGGCGGGTGAAATTGGCCGAGCCGGCAATCAGTTCGGCTTGGCCGGCGGTGTAGCGCACCAGTATCAGCTTGTCGTGACATTGCTCGCCGTGCGTGTCGCACCAGCGCACCTCAACGCCGGCATCCACCAGTTCGGCAGCGACCGATCGGTTTGGAATGCCGCCCTTCTGGCGGCCGAAGGCGTCCTTGTTGGGATCGAGCAGCGCGCGCACCTCGGCGCCGCGGCCGCGCGCCTTGATCAAACCCTCTACGATGCCGCGGTGAGAAATGTAGAACATTGCCAGGTCTACCGAGTCTCCTGCACCGGACGCATCGAGCATGGATATCACGCCGTCGCGAATCTCGGCCTCGGTGAGTATCTGTAGTCTCGGGCTGCCCTGTTGCCGATCCGGCTCGGGCGGCGCTCGCACATCGGGCCAGTCCAGTTCTGGCGCCGAGAACGCGGCGACGGCGCGCTCGGTCGTCAGCAGGTCCAGGGCCGCCGCGCCGGAAAACTCGATCGCGATATTGCTGTGCGCGCTGGACGCATCGTGGGCATTGCCCGAAGTCACCAAGCCGAGCCAGGTGTCGCCCGAGTCGACCAGCAGCGTCTTGCGATGATTGGCCTTGAAGTTCAGCAGCCGGAACACGCTTCTGAGCGTAACCTTCTGCTCACCGACCGGGTTGGGCAGCCAGCCGCCGTCGCTGGTCGGCCCGAACCACTGGCAGCAAAGCCGCCAGACGCCGGACCAGGCGGGATTGGAAGCCCGCAGCTTGTTCAGATCGGTGATCACGATCTCGACGCCCGCTTCGCGCAGGCGCTCGAACTGGTGCAATTCCAGGCTGCCGTAGAAGCCGTTGATCGGATCGGTGATCAAGATCGCTCGAAGCCCGGGCCGGACGGCCTTTCGCCGGACCAGCGCGTCGGTGACCTCTATCGAAAGGGGCCGCATGTCGTCGCCGCCCGTTTCGCCTGCGAAGTGGTTGTACAGGAACATGTCCATGACGACCAATCGATCGGCCTGGCCGATGAGTTCGAGCACCCGGGGAAAGATATGCTGATCGACGTGGCGCTCGCCCGCGGCATCGGTCCAGGTGTAATCGGCCAGGAAACGCACCTGGTCCGGCGCCCGCAACGGCGTGGCGACACTAAGCCCGTCCGGTAGCGGTTTATACCGGTGCCACACGGCCATGCCCACCCACGCCGCCAGCAAAAGCAGCAGCGCGGTGCGTATCCATCTGCGCCTGTTACGACTGCGCGCACGGAAGATCCGCTTGCGCGTGATCGTCGCCGCCGTTGCAGTAGGTGCGGGTGTGGGCTCCATGTCGCGTTAGTGTACCCGCGCGGTTCAACGGCGATTGCCGGGCCGCATCCACAGCGCGTACAGGGCCGGCACGAACAGCAGCGTGATCGCGGTGCCGACGATCACGCCGCCGATCAGCACGTAGGCCAGCGGCCCCCAGAAGCTGTCGAAGGTCAGCGGCACGAACGCGAGCGCCGCGGCAAGCGCAGTCAGGACCACCGGCCGCGCCCGGCGCACGGCGGCCTCGACGATGGCCTCGAGCGGTGGCTGGCCGTCGGCCAGGTTATCCGAGACCTGCTGGGTCAGGATCAGCGTGTTGCGCATCAGAATGCCGGCCAGTCCGATCAGGCCCAGCAGCGCGACGAATCCGAACGGCTGGCCGAATATCAGCAGCGCCAGCACCGCGCCGATCAGGCCCAGCGGCGCGGTGGCCACGACAGTCAACATGCCGGTAAACGATCGCATCTGCAGCATGATGAAGATCAGCATCAGCGCGACCATCAGCGGCATCAGTTTCTGGATGGAGGCGTCGGCCTTGCCCGACTGCTCCATCGATCCGCCGATGTCGATGCGGTAGCCTTCGGGCAGCGAGGCGCGCAGTTCGGCCATGCTCGCCCAAAGATCGTTGGTAACGTCGTTGGGCTGCGCGTCGGCGATATCGGCCTGCAGGGCGAGAAAAGGCTGTCGGTTGTAGCGCCAGATTACCGGCTCCTCGAACCGCATCTCCAGTTCGCCGAGTTGCGACAGCGCCACCTTGCGGCCGTCCTCGGTCTTGAGCTCCAGGCCCATCGGATCGACCGGGCCTTCCTCCCGCAGCCCGCGCACGCGGAGCTGTACGGTCCGGATGTCCTGGCGAATCTGGGCAACGGCAAGCCCGTGGCTCTGGTACTCCAGCTGTTCGGCAACGTCGCGCGGCGTAAGTCCGATAAGCCTCAAGCGCTCGATATCCATATTCAGGTACGCGGCCGGCGCCCGCTCGTCCCACTCCAGGTGCGGATCGACGATATTCGGATGCGCGTCCATCAGTTCGCGCAGTTCATAGCCAATTTCGCGCAGCTTCTGCTGGTCCTCGCCGACGATTCGAAATTCCACCGGCCAGATCACCGGCGGCCCGTACAGCAATTGCGAAACGCGCACCCTGGCCTCGGGGAATTTTCCATTTGCAATTTGCCGTTCCAGCGCCTGCATGACCCGGTCGCGGGCATGCTCGTCCTCGGTCACCGCGACGATCTTGGCAAACGCCGGATCCGGCTGCTCGGGGTTGGCCGAGATGAAGAACCGCGGCGCCCCGGCACCGACGTATGCCGAAAGCGAGCGCACGTCTTCCATGTCGTGCAGCGCGGCCTCGACCTTTCGCGTCGCACGGTCGGTGAGCCCGATCGAAGAACCCTGAGGCAGGAAGATGCTGACCAGCACCTCCGGCCGGTCGGAGCCCGGAAAGAACTGCTTGGCGACCGGCCCGGCCATGCCGGCGAGTGCCAGCAGCAGTGCCCCAAGCGTTGCCGCGACGACGGTCAACCGGCGCCGAACGCACCATTCGATCACTGCCCGAAGGCGACGGTAGGCCGGCGTCTCGTAGGCCGATGAAGAATGGCCCGAAAGACCGCCGGCGCCGGACTCGGGCAGGATTGCCACACCCAGGTAAGGGGTGAACGTCACCGCGACGATCCACGAGATGACCAGCGCAAATGCCAGCACCCAGAAAATATTGCCGGCGTATTCGCCCACCCCGGACTGGGCAAAGCCAATGGGTACGAAGCCGGCCGCGGTCACCAGCGTGCCGAACAGCATCGGTGCGGCGGTCGCCCGCCAGGCGAACGCGGCGGCATCGACTTTTTTCAGACCCTCCTCGATCTTGACCAGCATCATTTCGATGGCGATGATCGCGTCGTCGACCAGCAGACCCAGCGCGATGATCAGCGCGCCCAGGGTGATCCGGTCGAGGTTCATGCCGACGGCCTTCATCAGCAGAAACGTCAGGCCGAGCGTCAGCGGTACCGCGATGCCCACGATCAACCCGGCCCGGAAGCCGATGGCGAGGAAGCTGACCCCCATCACGACCAGTACCGCGATCAGAAACTTCAGCTGAAACAGGTTGACCGCCTGCGCGATCGCCTCGGCCTGGTTGGTCAGCACGTCAAGCGCCATGCCCAGCGGCAGTTTCTCGCGCTCGCGCTCGATGAATCCGGCCAGCCGTTCGCCCAGCTCGAGGCCGTTGGTGTTGGGCGACATGACCACCCCGAGCACCAGCGCATCGTCGCCGTCGGCGCGAATCATGAACGACGGCGGATCCTCGTAGCCGTGCCGAACCCGGGCGATATCGCCCAGTCGCAGAAGCCGCTCGCCCGACCGGACAGGCACCGCGCGCAGCTGATCGAGCTCCGAGACGTCGGTGTCGACGCGCAGGTAGACGCGCGGCCCGACCGTGTCCACTTGCCCGGAGGGCGTCAGCGCGTTGTGCGCATCGATCGCATCGAAGATCTGCGCCGGAGAAATCCCCAGATTGACCAGCTCGGCGTTGTCGAACTCGACGAACACGCGTTGCTCGCGCTCGCCCAGCAACAGCGCCTTCTGCACGCCCTCGACGCGCTTGAGACGATCACGCAGATCTTCGGCCTCGCGCACCAGATCGCGCATCGGCAGACCCGGCGCGGTCAAGGAAAGCAGGCTGAAGTAGACATCCGAGAAATCATCGTTGACGTTGGGCCCGATCACCCCCCGCGGCATTCGGGGCTGTTCGTCCCACATCCGCTTGCGCACTTCGTAGAACAGCTCGGGCAGCCTGTCGGAATGGGTATAGTCGTGGAATTCGACCTGCAGGTCGGCCCGGCCCGGGCGCACCGAGGTTTCGATCCGGTAGAGGTTTTCGACCTCCTGTATCCGCTTCTCGAGCCGATCGACGACCTGGCCCTGCATTTCCTGCACGGTCGCGCCCGGCCACTCGGCCGACACCATCAATACGCGTACGGTAAACGAAGGGTCTTCGGCCCGGCCCAGCGAAACGAAGGCATAGGCGCCGCCGATGATCGATAGCACAAGGAAGAACAGGGTGACCGAACGCTGGCCGACCGCGATGCGCGAAAGATTGGGGATGGGCATTTCGGTTACGGCCTATTCGAGCGCGCGGACCGGCATGCCGGACTGCAGCAAGTGCGTGCCCAGCGAAATGACCCGGGTACCGGGCTCCAGGTCAGCTGCGATGCGCGCGCGCTCGGTATCCATGTTCAGCAAATCGACGCGAACCGACTCGGCACGCCCTTCCCGGATGACCCAGACCTGCGGACCATGACCCCGTTCGTTGATCGCGCCCACCGGCACATCGAGCACGCCATCGATACCGTCGCCGGCGTCCAGTGCCACCTTGACCACCGATCCCAACCGCAGTGATAGCGCGTCCTCGGTGAGCGAGTAGCGCGCCTTCCAGGTCCGGGTGGTGTCGTCAGCCGCACCCGCGGCCTCCCGCAGGATCAGCGTCGCCAGGGTCCGATCCCCCTGCACGACCCGTCCGGACTGCGGCACGCCGAATCGCTCGGGCAGAAAGACCTCGACTTCCGCCTTGCCGTCCTGCGCGACGATTCCGACCGGCTGGCCGGCGGCGATCACCTGGCCAGGCTCGCCGGTGACTGCGATCATGGTGCCTGCACGGCCGGCCGCAAGCTCGGTGTAACCGAGCCGGTTGCGCGCCTGCTCGAGACGGGCCTGCGCGGCGTCGGCGCGCTCACGCGCACTTTTCTCGGCCAGCTGAACCTGTTCGAACACCTGTTCGCTGATGAATTCGCGCGCCAGTAGATCGCGGTTTCGCCGGGTTTCGGCAGCCGCCGTTTCAAGTTCCGCCAACGCGGCCTGGAGCTCTGCTTCGGCCACCGAAACGGCCTGCGCAAAGTCCCTCGGATCAAGCCTGAAAAGCACATCGCCGGATTTCACCCGATCGCCGGCATCCACACCGCGTTCGAGGATCCGACCGTCGACCTGGAAACTCACCGGGGTCTCGAAACGGGCCCGCACCGTGCCCGAAAGTCGCGCCAAATCAGAATCTGCGGCGAGCACGGGTGCCGTCATCACGAGCCGGACAGGGTCTGGCACCGGCGTGTCGTTCTCGTCGGCGCAGCCGACCAGAAAACCGAGAAACAGAAACAGCACGATGCGATTCATCAATCCAGCGCCAGTATATTTGTGAACGGGCACGTATCGTAATCGAATATACTCAGCCAATGGTGAAGACAAGCCCAGGCAGACCGGTTGATCTAAGCAAGGATCGCGATATTCTCGCCGCCGGCAGGGCCCTGCTGTTTGAAAACGGTCCGCAGGCGGTCACGATGGAGGCGGTGGCCCGACAGGCCGGCGTCGCCAAACCGACGTTGTACCGCCGCTACGCGAACCGGGACGAACTGCTGGCCGCGGTCGCGATGAACGAGTCGGAATCGATGGCCGGCCGCTTCCGGGTCACGCCCGGCAGCGTCGACGACATGCGGAGCGCCCTGGTAGATTTCGGCTGCCAGCTGACGCGGTTCCTGCTGAGCAGCGATCACATTCGGTTCATTCACGCGCTGGGCGCGTCCACCGGCATGCCCCAGGCCAGCCGCGAATCGATATTTCGGCACGGCCCGCTTGCAACCCGCGATCGACTGGCCGAGTGGCTGGAAAAGGCCGACGCCTCCGGACTGCTGCGCTGTCAGGATCCGGCTCGCAGCGCCGAGAAACTTCTCGGTATGCTCATGGGGCTGGACCTGGTGCGAACGCTCTACCACGTCCATCCGCCGCGCGACGTCGCAGCGCTGAACACGCACGTCGAAGGAACGATCGACGACTTCCTGTCACTGCATCGTTCCACCTGATCCGGAGACCGCCCGGACGTTGCACGGGATTTACTGACGAGGTCGTTGCTAATGCGGTCACCGGCCTGAGTACACTGCATGCGTGGAACCAAAGCTGACAGACCGCATTAACCCATGCCCGGCTCGGCCGGCCGATCGAGCCGAACCGTCAATGAGATCGTTGGCGGATTCCTGAGACATGCCTGGCAACCGCTGGACCAGATCCGCACGCGCCGTTTCATTGCCGCTGATTGTCGGCGTACTTTCGGCCCTGGTCGCGCAACTGTTCGTCGCCCTGGTCGTGAAGCTCAACGAACTGCTGCTGGTCGCGCCAGCCAGCCGGCGCATGTTCGATGACCAAACCCTTGTGATCGCGACGCTTGCCGTTCCGACCATAGGCGGCCTGGTCGTGGGCTTGATCAGGCACTTTGGCGGCGCACACGCGGCCCATGGTCCGGCCGAAATCATCGCTGCGGTTCAAACGCGCAGCGGCGAGCTGCCGACACGCTCGGCATGGGCCAGCGCGTCTTCCAGCCTGGTCTCGCTGGGATCCGGAGCGGCCGTGGGCGAATACGGCCCGCTTGTTCACATGGGCGGCAGTCTCGGCAGCGCGCTCGCCCGGCTTTTCCGCAGCAATATCACCACCGTCAACATCACGATCGCGTGCGGGGTGGCTTCGGCGATTTCGACCGTATTCAACGCGCCCATCGCGGGCATTCTCTTCGCCCACGAGATCATCCTGAGGCATTTCGCACCGCGTGCCTTCGCGCCGGTGGCACTGGCCTCCATCGTCGGCTATATCGTCGGCAACGCGCTGACCGTGCGTCAGCCGCTGCTGGCCGCCGAGCAGATCGGGACACCGCAGTTCTGGGAGTTCGGCCTGTTCGCCATGCTGGGGGTCGCCGGCGCCGGACTGGCGATCGGTTTCATGCACGCCATCCTGTATGCCACCCGGGCGGCAGCGCGAATTCGCCGTTTCGATGTGCTCAAGCCCGCGCTGGCCGGGCTTGTGCTGGGGCTGGCGGCGCTCGCGCTGCCCGAAGTCATGGGCATGGGCTTCGACTTGCTGCTTTCGGTCACGACCGGCGCGATGATGCCCGTCGGTGCACTGCTGCTGATCCTGGCAGCCCGACTGCTAGCCACGGCGATGTGTCTCGGGCTCGGGTTTACCGGCGGCGTATTCAGTCCCGCCATGGTCATCGGCAGCTTGCTCGGTGCCGTATTCGGCGTTGCACTTCACCACGGGCTGGGTCTGCCGGTGACGAGTCCGGCGATCTACGCCATTTGCGGAATGGTTGCGGTGACGGCCCCGGTCATCGGCGCGCCGGTCACCGCGGTGGTCATCGTCATGGAGCTGACCGGCAGCTACACGCTGACCATTGCTGCACTTGCCAGCGTCGCGATTTCCAATTCGATGGTCTCAAGGCTTTTCGGACGATGCCTGTTCGACCGCCAGCTCAAGCAGCGGAAGCTGGACCTTTCGGCAGGCCGGACCAAGGCAATCCTCGAGTGGCGCGATATCGCGCCGCTGGTCAGCAGCAACTTCATCTCGCTGGGCGACGACGCCAGCGTGGAGCAGGCGCGGGAAGCCATGCTCGACCGGCACCTCCACCAGGCGTTCCTGATCGACGGCAACGGCATTTACCAGGGCAGCGTCCGGGTCAAGGATGTGCTGAGCGGCAACCCCGGGCAGGTCGCAATCGAATTACGCAACCGCGACGACGTCGTGATGCTGGAGCACTTGAGCATCTGGCGCGCCATGCAGCGACTGAAAAGATTCGACGGCGAGAGCGTCGCGGTCGTCGACGATCGCGGCAAGCTCGTCGGCGCACTGTATTCCTCCAACCTGATCAGCGCCTACCTGGATACCCAGGCCGACCTTCGGGCCGAAGAACAGATCAAGGTCGATTGAGCCGGATGCGGGGCCCTGCCCTCACGGCTTTTGTGCGGCCAGCATTTCGCTGATGCGTGCCGGCGCTACCGCTTGGCTGAACAGGAAGCCCTGGACCAGCTGGCAGCCCTCATCGACAAGCACCTCCAGCTGCTGTTCGGTTTCCACGCCTTCGGCGACCACCTTCATCCCGAGCGCCTGGCCGAGCCTGAGCGCAGAAACCACCAGCTGTCTCTGGCGCTGATCGGTGTCCAGATTACCGATGAAACTGCGGTCGATCTTCAGACTCGTGAATGGATGATCGCGGAGATAGCTGAGCGACGCATAGCCGGTGCCGAAGTCGTCCATCACGATACCGACCCCGTTTCGACGCAGGGTCTTCAACGTATGCTCGACTTCCTTGCGCCCGGGCAGCAGCACGCCCTCGGTCACTTCGATCTCCAGGCCGTCGCCGCCCAGCCCGGCACCTTTCATCGCCGAGATGATCTTTTCGGCAAGTCTCGGATCGCGGAACTGGCGCGGTGATACGTTCACCGAAACACAGAAATCGGGTGACAGCCGGCTGCGCCATTCGGCCACCTGCTTGACGACCCGATCGATCACGAATTCGCCCAGTTCCTGGATCAGCCCGGCCTGCTCGGCGACATCCACGAACTCATCGGGCGAAACCTCACCGAGTTCCGGATGATGCCAGCGCAACAGCGCTTCGGCACCCACGCACACGCGGTCTGAAAGTCTGACCAGCGGCTGATAATGCACGAACAGCTCTTGCCGCGAGACCGCCCCGCGCAGGGCTTCTTCCAGCGCCAGCCGGCGCTCGACGGCATCGTTCATCGAGCGGGTAAAGAACTGGTAACCGTCCCGCCCCCTGTTCTTCGCGTGGTACATGGCCGTATCGGCGTTGCGCAGGAGATCGTGGGCCGTGGCGCCGTCGTGCGGCGACAACGCGATACCGATACTGGCGGTGAGCACGAACTCGCGGCCCGAGACCATGAGGGGCTCGTGGAACGCATCGATCAACTTGCTGACCGACGATATGATGTCGGAAACGCCTTGGAATTCCTCCAGCACGATCACGAACTCGTCGCCGCCGATGCGCGCCACGGTATCGCGCTCGCGAAAAAGCTCCTTCAGGCGCAACGCTGCGTCCACGAGCGTCCGGTCACCGGCATCATGGCCGAGCGTATCGTTGACTTTCTTGAACTGATCCAGATCGAGAAACAGCACCGCAACGTGCCTGCCGTTTCTGCGGGCCCGCTTGAGCGCCTGCTGCAACCGATCCAGAACCAGCACCCGGTTGGGCATTCCAGTGAGATTGTCGTAATGAGCCAGATTGAAAAGCTTCTGTTCGGTCGCCTTGCGCTCGGTGATGTCTTGCGCGAACCCGCGCAGACTCTTGCCTTCTTCTTCCAGGTCGATCAGTTCGGCATGCACTTCCACCCATCGCTGCTGGCCGTTGTCCGGCCTGATTATTCGGTGTTGAACATTGTAGGATTCGCCGGTTTCAACGGTTCTTTCAAGCGCGTCGGTCACCCGCACGCGATCATCGGGCGGCGTGATTTCAAGCACTTGCTTACGCGTCAGCGGACCGTTGCCGCAACCGGTCACATTGCGCCATTCGGTCGACGCCATGAACTCGTCGGAACCCACCGTCCACTCCCAGCTTCCCATGCCGGCAAGAGCCTCGGCGTGTGCGCGCAACGCCTCGCTGGCGCGCAGTTGGCGCTCCTTTTCCATTTTTTCCATGGCCACGCCTGTAAGGTCGCCCAGCACCTGCAAAAGCGCTGCTTCCTCGCCGCTCCATTCGCGCTTTTCTCGTACCGAATCGAACCCGATCAGCCCCACCAGTCGCTCATCCGAAAAGATCGGCAGGCTGATGAGCGACTGGATGCCCTCTTCTGCAAACAGACGCTTCTCTGCGCTCCAGCGATCATCCAGCATAGCCACGTTCGGCAGCACGGCGCGCTCCTTGCGCTTGAGTCTGGCCAGCAGCATCGGAACCGTCGACGAGGGAACATTCTGCAGATTGTGGATTTCCGGGGTGATATCAGGCGCAACCCATTCGTGCGTATTGCTGTAATGGCTCAGGTCAGGCGAAAACCGGATCAGGTAGGCGCGATCGGCCCGGCACCAGCGTCCGATCTTTTCCAGGGTTGTCGATAGCACTTCGTCGAAGGCCGCATGTGCGGCTTCGAAGAGGTCGCGGGAAGCGTCCACCATCAAGCGCTGGAGTCCGGACACGTACTCCAGGTCGTTCTGGATTTTCTTGAGCTCGCTGATGTCTATCATCACGCCGACGAGCTTCCTGGGCCTGTCGTTCTCGATCACCACGTTGACGATATCGCGCAGCCAGACGACGCGACCGTCCGAAGCGATCATGCGATAGTCGAAAGTATGCTTCCTTCGTTTTCGCACCGCCCGGCTGCAATAATCCAGGACCCAGTCCCGGTCATCCGGGTGAATGTGGCGCTGCCAGAATCGCGGGTCGGTAGTCCAGTCGTCCGGCGAATAGCCCAGAAGTTTTTCGGACTCGGGGCTGACATATCGGAACTCCAGCGTTTCCGGATCACCCTCCCAGATGATTGCCGTTGTGGATTCCACCAGCGACTGGTAGTGCTGATGCTGGCGCCGCGCGATTTCCGCCTGCTCGGCCTGTCTCAACTCGGCCTGGATATGACCGAGTGTCTTGCGCGAAAGCTGCACGCTCATCGACATCAAGGCTGCGATGTAGAGCAGGATGAGCACGGCGGTCGCAGTCGCCATCGGGGAATCGAGCATCAGAAACCTGACGAAGAAAGGCAGCAGCGTCGGCAGCAGGAAGAGCCATGCGCACTGCCAGCGCGCCGCCAGGTTCACCACGCCGCCGGCGCCCAATCCGGCAACGATGAAGGTCAGCAGGGCCTGGTCGTTGGATGCGGCCGGGGAAAAGAACACCCAGGCGCTGGAACCCCAGACAACGGCGGAAAGAAAGGTCTGGTTTCGATAACGGGCATACCACTTGCGACTGCTTTCAGGAAGCGGGTATTCGCCCCGGTAGGCCAGTAACAGCCCGAATCTGGCGATGGTAAACAGCGCGAACACCGACAGCCAGACCACTTGCGGCATGCGCGGCACGATATTCCAGTGGGTTGCAACAAGCAATATGGCCACCAGGGATGTGATGACCAGAATGCTCGGCAGCGAACCATACAAGTGCCTGTTCTGCTCGGCGAGAACCCTGTTTTCGCGCTCTTGCCTGTCTGGTTTCTCACTCATATCCGGCACTAGGTTCCCTGGCCAAACCGATTTTTATCTTTCTCATTCACCACCTTTTCCGTTGCCGCACTGCCATCCCGTCGCCAGGAACGGGTAGCGGGCCGGGCAGATCCGGGCGGAACCCACGCCCGGCCGGCACGGGGCCAAGCGCGATCCCGGATTCTGCACAGCCATCCGCGAATAACGCCGGATAGCGCCAGACTATTGGAAGCCGATGCAAAGTGCAATGCTTCCACAGGCCTGGCGCGACAATCGTCCCGGATACAATGCCGTCCATGAATGAATCGCGCAACAACCACGTCTCCGTCGCCGTCATCGGCGCCGGCTTCGGCGGCATCGGCCTGGGCGCCCGGTTTGTCGGTCATGGCATGCGCGATTTCCTGATCTTCGACCGCGCGACCGGTGTAGGCGGCACGTGGTGGTCCAACCGCTACCCGGGATGCGCCTGCGACGTGCCGTCGCACCTGTATTCGCTTTCTTTCGCACCACACCCGGACTGGACCCGGCGATTTGCGCCGCGCGATGAGATCCAGGCCTACCTGGAACATTGCGTAACCCGATTCGACGTGCAACCTCACCTGGTGCTCGGCACCGGTATCGAGCGCGCCGTCTGGGATGAGCAGATGGCGATCTGGCGACTGACCGACGACCACGGCAAGGCATGGTCGGCCGACGTGGTGGTCTCGGCCATCGGCGGCCTCTCGCGACCGGCCTGGCCGCAAATTCCGGGACTGGAGCAGTTTCGCGGGTCGGTGTTCCACTCGCAGCAGTGGGACGACGCCGTCGAACTGGCCGGCAAACGCGTCGCCGTCATCGGCACCGGCGCCTCGGCGGCGCAGTTCGTCCCCGAGATCGCGGAGAAGGTCGAATCGCTGGACGTCTACATGCGCTCGCCGCAGTGGATACTGCCCCGCCCGGACGCTGCAATCGGCCCGGCCCGCCGCAAGTTGTACCGGCGATTCCCGCTGCTGCAGAAGATGGCGCGCTTGGGTATCTGGCTGATCTCGGAGGCGCGGGTGCCCGGGCTTGCCTGGAACAACCGGCTGGCCGGCTTCCATCGCTGGCTGGCCAGGCGACACCTGAGGCGACAGGTTTCAGACCCCGAACTGCGAGAAAAACTGGCGCCCGACTACGACATCGGCTGCAAGCGCGTCATCCTTTCCAGCGACTTCTACCCGGCACTGATGCGCGAGAACGTGTCGCTGATCGACTGCGGCATCGATCGCGTGGAAGGCGATTCGATCATCGACAGGCGCGGGCGGCGGCGACCTGCCGACGTGGTGATTCTCGGCACCGGCTTCCATGCAACCGATCCTGTCCCGGAAGGCATGATCAGCGGTCGCGACGGACTCGATCTCGGCGTGCTGTGGAAACAGGGGCCGGAAGCGTGGCGCGGCGTCGCCGTCCACGGCTTCCCGAATCTCTTCCTGCTGATGGGGCCCAATACGGCGCTGGGCCACAACTCGGTGATCCTGATGCTGGAAGCGCAGATGGCATTCGTGCTGCGCGCGCTTGAATATCGGCGCAAGTCGGGCCGACAGGTGCTGGAGATCGAGCCCGGCGTCCAACGCGACTACAACCGGTGGCTGAATCGCAAGCTGGCCGGCACAGTCTGGAATTCCGGCGGCTGTTCCAGCTGGTACTTGCACCCCGAATCGGGCCGCAACACCACACTGTGGCCCGGTTTCACCTGGCAGTACATGCGCATGATGCGCCGCTTCGAACCGCGGGCGTTCCGTTGCGCCAACCGCTGACCGACCGATACAGGATTTTCCAATGCAGCACATACCGAATGCGGAATCGAACGAGCCTCGGCTGTTCGCCGTGTGCCTGGGCGGCCGGGCCGATGGATGCAACGTGGAGCTGCACGACGTCGTCTTTGCCGTCGGTACTTCGCTCGAAGCCGTCCATCCGCAGCTTCTGGATCGCTGGTTCGGCGAGCCCGAAGGGCTGCACGTCGACGCCTGGGCCGAGCTCGACCAGGTTCCCGGCTTTCGGGTCTCGCTCGGAAAAACCCCCGTCAAGGCCGAACAGCAGCTGTATTTCATCAACATCGGCGGATATGTCGCCGGGGAATTCGGCGAGCGCCATGCCTATGGGTTCTACGCAGGCGCCGGCAGGGCCGAGGTCAAGGCAAGGGCCAAGCGGGAGCTGCTGACCGGCAAGCAATCGGTTCATCGCGACGACCTTGTTGCGATCGACGACGTACTGGAGGTCGAACCGGGCGATGACTGGCACGTTCGACTCGACGCCGATCCCGAGGCGAGCGCACCGGCGGTAATAAACGGCTATTTCCCGATTCCCCGCTCGACCATCGCGGCCTGGCGCCGGGCGCGCAAGTCGCAGGACTGAAAACAGGTTCGCACACAAGCGTATCGGAAACAACGCGCCTTGGCGGTCACGTCGGGTCCGGTCAAGACAAGGCTAAGGACTCGTTGCGCGCCGGAAAACGTGTGCACCCGGTGAGAACGGAACCGTTCCAGCTCAACGCTGCCGACGTGGCAGTCAACGCGCCGATTCGAGCTACAGCATGACGCTTCCTCGAATTTCACGACTGCGCGGTCGTCCGCCTGTGCGGCTCGAAAACGCTAAACTTGACGCATGCCTTTTGCACGCTTGTCTCCGTTGCTGTTCGCCGCCCTTGGGCTTGGTTACTGGCTGAGTCTCTGGACCACCGGTTTTCCCGGCGACTGGGCGGTCAAGGCCGCACCGATGGTGCTGGCCGCGAGCGTGCTTCTGGTCACGCTTCCCGCCCGCCTGGGCGTCCCGATGATGATCGGTTTTCTTGCCGCCGCCGCCGGTGACATCTTTCTTGCGCTGGACCGCCATGAATACCTGATGCAGGGGCTGCTGTGCTTTCTGGTCACGCAGCTGACCTATTCGTCGGCCTTCCTCGCAAGGCAGGCGCCGCTGGGCGAGCGGCTCGAATATCGGCTGC
>P_1C_Sed_2_UnCtyDRAFT_1000291_pt1 | contig 15603 bp, 9 predicted proteins | sample Pon1CUnioCityCA_4_FD_10229 | JGI IMG/M metagenome (IMG submission 10229) | reverse complement strand
GCCTGCATGAAATACATATCCAGGTGCTGGGGCTTCTGGGCGTCCCGGCATCTGTTTATTTGGATCTTTCCAGTGAGAAGGAAACATAACATGATAAACATGGCAACCTCTCAAATTAACCACTTTTCACTTCAGATGTGCGAAATGTAAGCTTGAACAGACAGATGCCTTAGGATGCCAACTAATTTAATCCTTCAACACGCTGTAGTTGTTCAAATAATCAAAATTATCAGGAGGATACGGAGGCTTGCCGGCCTGCAATACATCTTCGTGAATCGAGGCGGGAAAACTGGCCTCCAGTATTCTGGCGGCGATGCCGGCAAAAAACTTCCGGTCGGATTTAAGCTGCTGGTAAACGTTATCGACGCGTTTCCTGATTGCCGCCTTTTTCATGTCAATCGGCACGCACGGCAAGTTCAATCATATTGCTCATCAAAATCCTCAAAGTCCTCGAAATCCTCGTCATCAAAATCCGGGTATTGGGGAGGGGATGCGCCCACGGATTTGACGATTTCCAGGTGTTTGGTTGGGTATTGGGACCGGGTCTTTGTTATTTTTTCCACGCGGATGCGGTGCCACCAATCGTCGCCGAAATCAAACCAGTAGTGGATGACCTCCTTTTCCTTTAAACCCGCATCGTCTATTGTGGTTTTATCGGCTGCTTCCACCGCGTTGCCGAAATCCTTTTCCTCTTCAACATTCTCCGGGTGCGTGATCACCGGGGCCTGCATGATCGGGGCCATGCTTTTTGCGTCCTTGCGGGTGACAAAGAAGGAGTACAGGTGGGGGTCATACCGGTCAAAGGCCTCGAAAATGGCATCGTGCAGATCGTCAAAGGTGCAGTTGCCCGAGACCTCGATAATCCGGTAGAGGTGGGGAATGTCAAAGATGGACACCCGGAATCGATATACCTTCATCGCTGCCTCCCATTCGGTGTATTCAGCAAGTTATCTGCAGCACATAACCCAGCCACAGGTCCTTTGAGTTGAGAGCGGGTTCACTCTTGGAGAAGTTTAGCACAGCAAAGCCTAAACGGTCAAAGATTTGCCGTAAATCTGGTCCCGCCGCAAGTAGAAGTCCTCCCGGTGCTGTCGGTTTCAGCGCCCTCGCCTTTTTTAGCGCTTAAAATTTTCGCCTTCCTTGATCTTGACAAAATATCCTGGTTTTCGTTCGGGAACTAAGTAAAACATTTCAGAACAATTGCCATCAATTTTGCCTTGGCAGCGGGAGTCAAAAGCAGTAGGATTTGCTTGGTCGGATTTATTTTTCCGGGTATTGCCCCCGGGAGCTCTTAATCAAAGACACCGGCTGTGAAATCAGATTCGGACGAAAAAACGCCGGAGGCACCGAAAAACCGCGATTATTCGAAATACGAGGCGGATACCTGAAGGGACAGACAAACAGGTCCGCCCGACGGGGATAGATGATCGTGCCGCGTGGTTTTTCTTTCTTTAACCTAAACGCAAAGGTCGCGAATTTATGTCGGGATTGATCGTGGGCTTCGGGGTCCTCGGCGCTGCCATTGGCACGGCCCTACTCCAGCTGCCTGGGCTGTTGTTTGGTTTTGTCATTGGCGCGCTGCTTGGATGGGTAAAAGCGCTCTCTGACCGGATTGCCGCACTTGAGAAGCAGATAGCCGGGACTGAAGGCATTACTTCAGGTGCCCGGGCAGAACCCTTGGCCAAAGCCACGACAGACAACGTTCAAAAAAAACCTGCCTGCCCGGCCGATTCCGCCCCGCCGCCGTGGACCCCCCGGGCGCCGGCAGCAGCATCCGCCAAAAAATCCGAGATCCCTCCCGCTCCATCCCCCTCCGAGAACACCCGGGAGACAGCTTCCGGTGGGGCCGTCATGGATTCGGATGGTTTTGCCCGCTTGTCCGGGCTGTTGCGGAATTTTTTCACCCAGGGCAACACGGTCGTTCGGATTGGGCTGATCGTTTTGTTCTTCGGGATGGCATTCCTTATCAAATATGCAGCCGAACGGGAACTGATGCCCATCGAACTTCGGCTTGCAGCTGTTGCACTGGCCGGGCTGGTCATGCTGTTTTTCGGTTGGCGGCTCCGGGACAACAGGTCCGCATATGCCCTGCTGATCCAGGGCGGGGGCGTGGGCATTCTGTATCTTACCATTTTCGGGGCTGCCCGGCTCTACGACCTGCTGCCGCTTGGGTTCGCATTTGCGCTTATGCTCGCCATTGTGGTGCTCTCCGCACTTCTCGCCCTCCTGCAGGAGGCCCCTGCCCTGGCGGTGTTCGGCAGCATCGGCGGTTTTCTTGCGCCGGTTCTCATCGCCACCGGCACCGGCAGCCACGTCCTGCTTTTTTCCTACTACGCTCTCATCAATGCCGGCATCGTGGGCATTGCCTGGTTTAAGTCCTGGCGTGTGCTGAACTGGGTCGGCTTTGTATTTACCTTTGGCATTGGCCTGGTTTGGGGATACCGGTTCTATCAGGCGGAATTCTTCCAGAGCACGGAGCCCTTTTTAATCCTGTTTTTTCTTTTTTATATAGCGATTTCAATCCTGTTTGCCCATCGGCAGCCGGTCCACCTGAAAGGCTATATTGACGGCTCCCTGGTCTTTGGCCTGCCGGTGATTGCCTTCGGACTCCAGAGCGGCCTTGTTTATGAATACACATACGGCATGGCCATAAGCGCGCTCTTTCTGGGCGGGCTTTATATCGCCCTGGCTTCGCTGCTCTGGCGCCGGCAGGTCGAAGGGATGCGGCTGCTCACCGAGTCGTTTCTCTCCCTTGGTGTGGTGTTTACCAGTATTGCCATTCCCCTGGGCCTGGACAGCCACTGGACCACGGGGCTGTGGTGTTTGGAGGGCGCCGGGCTGGTATGGATCGGTCTGCGCCAGCACCGGGTTTTAGCGCGCTTTTCCGGCCTGCTGCTGCAGGCTGGGGCCGGGCTTTCGTTTCTGGGCACTTTCACTGCGTCTCACGGGAGCCTTCCGCTCCTGAACAACATCTATATGAGCACGTTTTTGATCAGTCTTTCAGGGGGTATTTCCAGTTACTGCCACCAGGGCTACAGGAATCGCCTGAAACACTGGGAGCTGCCCATGCACGCCATCCTGCTGGCCTGGGCGCTTGTCTGGTGGCTTTTCGGCGGACTCCATGAAATCGATTCCCACCTGGGATATCCGGATGCTGCGTTTGCAGGTGTTGTATTTATTGCGGCAAGCGGCTGGGGGTTCGGGGAAATCAGCCGGCGTCTGCAATGGACCGGGATCGGTTATCCGGCCATGGCCGGAGTGCCGGTTGCAGCGGCCATGGCCCTGCTCCTGCATGCCATTGGGCTGGCCCATCCGTTTGTCAGCTGGGGGGCGGCGGCCTGGGGGGTTGTCGCGATTTCCGGCTATCACCTGTTGTACCGGTTTGATCAAAAATGGCCGGATCAGGTGGTGCGGGGCCTGCATCTGGTCCTTCTGGTTTTTATTATTTTCATACTTACCTGGGGGCTCAGCCATGCAACCGGGCGCCTGGCGGGCGGGACAGGAGCCTGGGCCTTTGCCGCCTGGGGACTTTTTCCCACACTGGCAATGGCTTGCCTGATTCGCTGGGGCCGTCTGATAAACTGGCCGATTCGGCGCTATGAAAACCAGTACCGCGGCGAGGGGCTGATCCCGACAGCCCTCTTTTTAATGGGCTGGGCCCTCACCGCCTGCTTCAAAACAGCCGATCCTTCACCGCTTGCTTATCTGCCTGTGGTCAATCCGCTTGAAATCGTTCAGCTCCTGATCTTATTAACACTTATCCAGTGGCGGATGGAGCTGGCCAAACAGCCCGCAGGGATACTGGCCGAACTGCCGCCGCACTTGCCGGGTTGGCTGATGCTGGCCGCGGTTTTTTTATGGCTCAATTCCGTAATTGCCCGCACCGTCCATTTTTGGGCGCATATAAATTTTTCCGGGCCGGCTCTTTTTGAATCCGTCTACTTTCAATCCGCCCTGTCAGTTGCCTGGCCCCTTGTCGCCCTGGTATTGATGGCAGGTGCAGCGCATCGAAAGACCCGTCCGCCCTGGGTTGTGGGGGCGGTCCTCCTGGGGGCGGTGGTGGCCAAGCTCTTTTTGATTGATCTGGCAGGCATCGGCACCGTGGCCCGGATCGTATCATTTCTGGCGGTGGGGATATTGATGCTGGTGATCGGATACATCTCCCCGCTGCCGCCCAAACAGATTGAGGTTGCCGTATGAAGTCTGTTCTCCAAGCCATTTGTCTGCTGTTTTGTCTCTGCGCCGCAGGTTTCGCCCAAGGTCCTCGGCCGCAGGATTTTGCACGGGGCATGACCCTGGAGACCAATGGCAGCGGCCCGTTTTACAGCCTGGCACTGCCTGCCTGGGTCTATAAGGAAACCGTGCGAAGCGACATTGGGGATATCCGGATTTTCAACAGCTCCGATGAAATGCTTCCCCATGTAATCAAACAGCCGGAATCCATTGCAAAGCCGGTGCACCCGCCCGCAATTCTGCCCTTTTTCCCGGTATTTGCCGACCAAAAAAAATCCGGAACGTCCGCCGGTGAAAAGGTTTCTCTTCAGATCAAAACGGCTGAAGACGGAACCATCATCAACGTTCAGGCCGGCGGGAAGCAGCCATCGCGCCCAAATCCGCTGCAAACCGTTTTGCTGGATCTCAGCCATCTGCAGCCAAGACCTGCGGAACTGGAGATGGAATGGGACAACAAAGGAGAAAATTTTGTCACCAGCGTTTCAGTGGATGGCAGTCAAACCCTTACGCAGTGGACGCCGCTGGTCCAAGGCGCCGGGCTTGCCGAGCAGCACTTCTCCGGGCACACGCTTTACAAAAACCGCGTTTCCCTGCCGGAGCGGGATTTCCCGGCAAATTATCTGCGCATCAACTGGCCGGATCAGGCGCCAAAAATTAAACTGACAATGGTCACAGCTATTTTTCCGGACACCCAGACCGGACCGAAACGAAATTGGCGACAGCTCCAGGGAGAACGCATTCCGGATGCCGACACAGAGACTTTCAGGTTTGATGCAAAGGGCGCGTTTCCGGTGGACCGCGTAAACATTCGGCCTGCGGAGACAAACAGCCTGATTCGGGCCGAAATCCAATCCCGTCAGGATAAAGGGGCTAAATGGCGGCTTCGGCACAGAGGGCTTTTTTACCACTTGTCAGTTGACAAAACGGTTATTTCAAATGAGAATTTTTTGATTCCCGTTGTGAATGACAGATATTGGCGCATTGAAACAACAAGCGGCAGCGGTGTTACGAGCGATCGGCCGCCACTTCTCGAACTTGGGTGGATTCCCCATCGGCTGGTCTTTCTCGCCCGGGGCGAGGCGCCTTTCACCCTGGCCTGCGGCAGTGCCAGGTTCGGGCCGGGGGATGGTGCAGTTGAGAATGTGCTACAGGACATTCATGAGGAAAAACAAGCAGCACTGCTCAGCAAGGCCTCCGCAGGCAGACGGTTTGTTCTCGGCGGCCATGAGGCGCTTGAAAAACGGGGCCTGCCGCATTCGTGGAAAACCTGGGTGCTGTGGGGCGCTTTAGCGGCCGGTGTCGCACTTCTTGGATTTATGGCTTACAGGCTCTACGGCCGGATGAACGGGGTGGATAGGGCAGATTCGCAGGCAGGAGCCGATACTCGCAGGGCGAAAAATACAAAAACGACAAATCATTAACCAGAGGAGAAAAACATGTTGGAAACCCTCTTTTCAATGGACGGAAAAGTGTGCGTGATCACCGGCGGCTCCCGTGGTCTGGGATTTTACATGGCACAAGGTTTTCTTGAAGCCGGGGCTGCGCGCGTCTATATCACCGCACGCAAGGCTCAGGCCTGCATGGAGGCGGCTGAGACGCTTTCGCAATACGGCCAATGCACGGCGCTTCCCGGGGATATCAGCTCGGCGGAAGGGATCGCGAACCTGACGGAGACGCTGGCGGAAAAAGAAAAGTGCATTGATGTGCTCGTCAACAATGCGGGGGCCGGCTGGGGCGCGCCGCTCGGGGAATTCCCGGAGAAGGGATGGGACAAGGTGATGGACCTGAATGTCAAAGCGCCCTTCTTTCTGACCCAGGCCATGCTGCCGCTGCTCAGCAGGGACAAATCGGCCGGGCGCACCGCCAGCATCATCAATATCGGAAGCATCGCCGGCATCGTCGGCAACAGCCTTTCCAGTTACAGCTACGGCCCCAGCAAGGCCGCCATCCATCAATTGACACGCAACCTGGCCAAGGATCTGGCGGACAGCCACATCCGGGTCAACGCCATCGCCCCGGGCCGGTTTTTCTCCAAGATGACGGAATACGTCAGCAAGGACAAGGAGCGCTACGAGGCCGAGTGCGCCCAGATCCCCCTGCACCGCTGGGGCGTTGCCGAGGACATCGCCGGGGTTGCCATCATGCTGGCCAGCCGGGCCGGCGCCTACATCACCGGCCAGATCATCCCGGTGGACGGCGGGTCATCGCTGAACGGCTGAGCGGATCGCGGGGGCATGTCAGGCGGACACCTCAGCCCTGACGCAGGCCAAAACGTTTTTGCAGCTCCGGAAGGACCCGGGTGTTGAAGAAGTCAAAAAGGGAATCCCGGTAACGGCGGATATTGGCGGGGATTTCCGTGTCCGTGATGTGCTCCGGGGTGTCGCTGACGAATTTGAATAAGAAACAGGGGATTTTAAATTTTCGGGCCACCTGGATCACGGCCGCGCCCTCCATATCCGAGAGCTCGGCCAGGCGCGCCATATTACGGCGGTTCTCCGGGGCGACAACGGCCTGATCCCGGGTGGCCACACGGGCTGTCCGGAAACCCGGCAGCACATCCGGCTCGAGAACGAAAGGCCGGCCGGTTCTAAAATGCAGCCGGTCCGGCGCCACAGCCTCGCTTACATGATAGATGCCGCCCAGGGCAAAGCCCTCACCTGCTGCTGCTCCGGCGGCACCGATGTTGACAAGGCATGCCGGGGAAAAACGCATGCACATACAGGTGCAGGCCATTGCGGCATTTGTCTGGCCCATCCCGGTTATTGTCAAAACAATATTTTCGGCCTTATAGACACTGAAGGGACCCATTGCCTCGGGCCGCAAGTCAAGACCCGAAATAAAGGGGGCGGCCTCCAGGCGCGTTGCCATGGCCATGCCGATCAATGGATACGGCTTCATTTCTGCCGCAGCTCCATAAAGGGGGGGTCGATCGCATTCAGCGGCGAAGCCCTGATGAGATCCGGCCGGATGGCGTAAGCATAATCTTCAATAAAAAGCCCCCGCATCCAGGGAAGCCAATAAAAGGCGAACTCAGGCGCTTTCAGGGGAATGCGGCCCAAATACGTAAACCCGGATGCCGGCGAGACCCGGTAGACATATATCCCGGAAAATGTAGGGGTGCCGATGTCAGAGGGATTTGCGGGCGGGTCCCGATGGATGCGCAGATCCACCGGCAATGCCAGCAGGTTTTTCTCCGGCCAGAAGGTAAAAGCCTTGTGATCATGCAGAGCCAGGGAATCCGTCCCCCTGTCGCCGATCAGCTCTTTATGCAGCAGCTGCGGGCTGGACGCTTCGCCCACATCAAAAATGGAAAGCTGCAGCCCCTGATACCAGGCAAAATTTTCTCTCTCCGACGGTTTGGTGTCTTTGCCCAGCGTCAACAAAAAATCGGTTCCCAGGGGATGGATATAGGTGGAGTAACCGGGCACTTTTAATTCCCCGGCCACCACCGGCGCCCAGGGGTCAGACAGATCCAGAACAAAGAGAGGGTCAATCTCGACAAATGTGACCAGATACCCCCTGCCGCCGACAAACCTCGCAGCGTAAAGGCGCTCGCCGGGAGCCAGATTTTCCAGCCGGCCGATCACATGGAGCCTCCCCTCATGCCCGGACAAACAGTAGACATGGGTTTCTGCCGAACCGCTCCAGACATCACCGGTGGCGGTCGCAATCCGCAGCACCCGCTCATGCTCGCCAATGGAAAACTGGTCCAGAATCCATCCTTGCACAGCTCCCGAGGCCTTCAGGGAGACCCGCTCGGACCAGTCAAATTGAAAGATCACGGTTTCCTGGCCGGTGATTTCCCCGCGGGAGCCGGGAAAGCCGACGGCATGATACCGCCCGCCAAGCAGAACCAGGGAATCGATGGAGGCATAGACTTCATGGACATCACCCACAAACCCAAGGCTGCCCCAATCATCCGGGCTTTTCACGGGGATGGTCACGATGCTGACAATCGTCGCGCCGCCAGGCTCCTGCGGGCGAATAAAATCCTTTACGGCAACCAGCCGGCCGGCTTCCGTGACGCCCCCGTCAGCGTCATAGCAGCCGAAAGACGGCAGAAAATCAGCGGCTGCCATTGCTTCCAGCTGCTTTTTATTGGCTTCGACCACTTCTGATCGTTCGGCTTTGCCGCCCTCATACCATAATTGGAGGGGTGGCATCTCCGGGATAAACTGAGTGACCAGGTGAAGCCGGCCGCCGGTCAGCCTGGAGGAAACCGTGCGCCCGTCCATCTCGATTCGCTTGATCAGCCGGGGCGTCTCCGGCTCGGATACGTCAAGGAGCATAGCCCCCGTGCGGGCCTTGACCGGCATCCAGTAGGGCATGCCAACAGCGAGGCGCACATCCGGATCAACCCCCTCCCAGGGTATCGGGCCGCCATCGGAGGCTGTATACAGGACGACCAGGGTCTGCTGGTAAAGGTAGAGGGCGGAAACCCGCCCGTTTACCGGTATCCAGCTGACCGATTCCATGTTTTCCGGTGGATAGGCGCGGCTCACCTGAACCGCCTGGTCGCCGACGGAAAAAATATACTGCCCGTCGGTTTTGACCACATCCGATTCATCCACCCCTTTCTCCTGTATATTGGTTTCGGAGTGGCCCGGTTTTGAGGCGACGGGCGCCAGCATATCCTCTTCCCTGTTGGGAGCGCCGGGCACTGAATTGCGCTGGGACAGCTCGCCGGGCAGAACGCTTTGCGCATACTGGGCCACCAAATAATCCCGCAACTCGGCGTCGTCCGCAAATGCAAGGGCGGCGGGATTCTCGCCTTCTGTTCCGTCGGAACACCCGAAAAAAAGGATAAACGTGAACAGAAAGACCGCTACTGCCCGCAAAAACGAGCATTGATTAACATGGCGCCGCATCGGCAGCTCTCCTTTTGCAAAAGCATTTCGTCCCGGCGGCGGATTTTCGCAGGGCCGGGCAGGAAGCCATTCTATTCACGGATATACCATTTTTTCTTTCCATATTCACGTTTAAATCTGAAAACCGCCCAGCTTGAGTTAAAAAATCCGGTTTTAATGCCATGCTTTAGAGATGATGAAGAATAAAGGCGGTTTCGGGCAGATGCTGTTCGGCAATTTCCAGCAGATGTTGGTGATGGGTGAAAAAAATCACCTGGGTGCGGGCGGAGAGGTCGGCAAGGACTTTTAAGGCGGCCGCGGCGCGCTCGTTGTCAAACTTGATCAGAATGTCATCCACAATAAAGGGCATGGGCCCCGATTTCTCAATCGCCGTTTCAAGGCCGGCCAGCCGCAGGGCGAGGTAGAGCTGGTCGGCAGTGCCATCGCTCATGCCGGAAACATGGACCGGCTCGCCGTCGCGGCGAACGCCGGCAATAACCGGCTGGCCGCTTCCGTCAAATTCCGCGCGCACCCCTGCAAACGCGCCGCAGGTAATCCCGGCGAACAAGGCTGAAGCCCGGTTTAACATGGGCCCCTGGTTTCTGTCCCGGTAGCGTTCGATGGCCAGGTCCAGGATGTGCGTGGCGATCCGGGCCCGGGCGTAACGACGCGCGTCCGGTTCCAGGCGTCCAAGGATCTCCTGGCGCTCTTCTGCCAGGGCGGCTGCCCGGGCCGAGCCGTCCATTCTGTCCAGTTCGTTTCGAAGACTTCCGATGTTTTCCGTCAGGCTGGTTTTTTCGGAGGACAGGACCTTGATCTGCTCTTCCAGGCGTTGAATCTCCGGGTCAATGGTGTCTGGATCAAGCTCGGCGGCTGCCTGGACAAACTCTTCCACTGTGGCGCCGGCTGAGAGGGAAAGAATTCTTTCCTCGACGGATTTTAGCTCAGCCTCAAGCTCCCGGCGCTTGCGGGATCGCTCCTCGGCTTCAGGCAGATCGGCATAAACGGCACACCCGGCTTCTTCACACATTCGCAAAAGCTGCGCATCAAGACCGGCAACGGTTTTTCGGGCTGATTCCAGGTTCTCCCGCTCCTTTGCCAGCTGTTTGTCCAGCTCCTTATAACGGGTGTGCGCCTCCCGGGACCGGGTAAGGCGGCGGTGGAGGTTTAAGGCAATCTCCTGCGGGGGCTTTTCAGTAAGATCGGGCGCTGCGGCCTTGGCTAGGCTGAAAACGCTTTGGGCGAAACTTTCCGCGTCATTTTCAATGCCCCGGATGCGTTGGGCAAGCGCATCAGCCGCTTTCAGCTTTTCAAACAGGCTGCGGACCTCTTCGAGAACTTCGGCAGCCTCAGCCGGGCGGGCGTCCCCTGACAGGCCCAGGGGCGCAACCGCCGATTCCCAGCTGCTGCGCCACTGCTGGAAATCCTCTTCAGCAGTTTTCTGTCTGGCGCGTGCTGCTGAAAGCTCTTTTTTGCGGGAGGAGAGTTCCGTTTCAATCTGTTCGATGCGGTCGCAGAGTGCTTTTTCGGATTCCAGCAGCTGCCGGCCGCGATGGATGAGCCGGCTGAGGGGGCGGGCCCGGAGATCCGGTGCCCCGGCTTGTTGCTGGCTTTGATTCTCCAGGACAAGAAGTTGTTCCGCAAGGGTCTGGCGGTGGCCGGCGACCGCCTGCGCCGTCCGCCGGGCATTTCGCAAATTTTCTTCATTGGCGGCCACAGCTTCCTTTAAATCCGTCACCTCGCGTATCCAGCGGGCCATCTCCCGGGGGGTTTCGGGGGTGATGCCAACAGCCCGCCAGCAGTCCAGCCATTGCCCGGTCAGGGCGGCCCGCTCTTTTTCGGCCTTGTCTGCGGCCTCATCCAGCTCGATTTTTCGATTTTTGGATGTGGCAAGCTCGGATTCCAGGCGGGCATGATCCGCCACCCGGTCGGCCTCCCGGCGCAGGCGGTCCGAGAGTTCATCGGCTGCGTGCAGGTGGTGTTCAAAGACGCCGCAAAGCCCTTCCGCCTCGGGGACCTGGCTTTGATAGGCAGCCAGGGCCGTGTCATCCGGTTCGGAGCCAGCCAGTTTTTCGCGGATCAATTGCCAGCCCTGATTCCTTTGCGCCCGCGCCGATTCCAGGTCAGCTTCCGTGGGAACGGCCTGGGCCTTCTGCCGGGCCTGAATCCGGGATTCGGCCTGCCGGATCTGCTCGTTGATTTTTTCCTTTTCCCTGGAAATTTCCGTTATTCGCCGATCCGCCGTGTCAAATCGGTCCTCGTACAAATCAACGGTTTCAAGGGAAGGCAGGGGCAGTTTCTCCAGCGCGATGCTGTCGCGCCCGGGCAGCCCCAGCCGTTCCAGCCGGTTTTGCAGGGATTTTTCACGGGACTCCAGCGCGGAAAGGGTCTGGCTGTTCTGATTTTCCAGGGGACCGTAGTCGGCGGCTTCGGACAGCGCCCTGCCGAGGGCCTCCAAAAGGGACGGGTCCCGGGGCTCGGCCAGCGCATGGCGTCTTTGCTGAAGATTTTCAATTTCATCGCCAAGACTGGAAAGCGTCTCCCTGGCGCTTTCCAGGCGAGCCGTTATCTGCTCGTATTCCCCGGACAAACGCCTGATGGCGGCAGCCCGGTCCTTTTTGATGCGCAGTTTTTCAGCATCATCCAGGGAAAGCTCCCCGGAAAGGCCCCGAAGAATATCTCCTGCCTCGGCAAGAAGGGTCGAACGGCGGGTCTCCAGCTTCACCCGGTCGGCCGCCGCTTTCTGCTGGCCGCCGAGTTGCTGGTGGCATTCCTCGATCAATGCGGCATTGCCAAGAATCGCATCAGTCGAAGGAAGTTCGGCCATTTCCTTTTCAATGGCGGCAACCGCCCGGCCTGCCCGTTCGGCTTCCCTTTGGGCCGCGTCGCGCTGTGTGGCCAGGTCCCTGCGGGTGTCGGAAAAATCATCCGGCAGGAGCACCACGTTTTCATAGGATTTAAGGGCGTCCAAAAGCTCACGGCGGCGGGCGATGAGCGGCAGGGCCTCCCTGATCCGGGACAGGTGGCCGCGGGTCCTCTCGTTTTCAGAAAGCTGCGCCTCCACGGCCTCGCGCCTGGCCATCGCTTCACGCAAGTCAGCATCCAACCTGGCCCACTGGTTCCCGGGCAGCAGGGTCTCGCGCAGATTTTTTTCGTTTTCCCGCAAACGGGAGAGTGCTTCATTGACGGCGGGATTCTTGCCCGAGGGCTTGAACAGGTTTTCGGCCTCCGCGTTTAAGTTGTCGCGGACTTCTTTCAGACGGACAATACCGGAGCCTGCCGAAAAAATCACCTGGCCCAGATCCCCTCCTCCGGCCACGATCTCCCGGCCCCCGGCCACGAGGTCTTCGTAGCCAATGCCGAACATGGTGGCAAAGAGATCCGCGTCCACGTTGTTTAAAAAAGCGCTCAGCTCGGATTCCGGGACAACCGTATGGTCGTCGGCTGCGCGCAGCGTATTGGCGCGCCCCTTCCGGCGGATAATATCCAGGCGATCGCCCGAGGCGCTGCGCAGAGTTCCCTGAATCCGCATTTTGGGATAAGGATGGAGAAAACCATCCGGGGAGCGCTCGGCTATTCCGAAGAGCAGTGCGCGCAAAGCGCGAAGTGCCGAGCTTTTACCCGCCTCATTGGGTCCGTAGACCAGGTGAAAGCCCTGGCTCCCCTTGCTGAAATCAAGCGCGGTCCCGGTAAAAGGCCCGAATGCGATGAGGTTTAAGGCATCAATTCGCATTACCCCTCGCCCTTTTTCATCAGCCGGCCCAGCAGCTCGGGGCGCACCTGGACAAGAAGGTCCCGGATCCATTCCGGATCATCGCAGCGAATCCCTTCCGGCCCTTCTTTAAGCTCCCGTGGCAGCTTTTTGTGAAAATCGGAGAGAACCTCAGCCAGTTCCTGCCTGCCAGCCGGATCTGCGCCCAGTTCCCTGAAAAGCGCCAGCAGTTCGCTAACAGCACCGCCGGCCGGGGGCTCTTCCAGCGCTTCAGGCAGGCGGCAGGCAAACACCACTTTTTCCACCCACACCCGGCTGCCGCCGGCTTCCATGGCTGCCGCGCGGATTTCGCCAATCCAGCGATCCGGCTCTGCCGCAAGTTCTCCCGCGACCGGGGATTCCCCGCTGAGCGTAACCCGAACCGCCAGAGGCATGCCGCTGTTATCGGAGAGGACAGCCTCCAGGCGCCCGATAAATTCTTCCACCACACCGTAAGGACTTTGGGCGTCCCGGACGTCAACGCTTACCGGTATCCACCGAACCACGTCAGTCGGCATGAACTCGATTCCTGCCTCCAGCTGGGCGTCCACCCTCACCAACACGCAGCCCCGCTGCCCGGGCTCGCGAATATGGCGGCCCTGGGTGTTGCCGGAAAAAACAACAAACGGATCTCGTGTCAAAACCTCATGCTGGTGGATGTGGCCCAGCGCCCAGTAATGGTAGCCCTTTTCCTGCAGCGTCCCGACATTGCACGGGGCGTAGGGCTCGTGACCGATCCTGCCGGCCGCACAGGTATGAAGCATCCCGATATTGAACCGCCCGGGCACGGGAGCCGGGTAATCCGTTGAAAGATCCGATTTTTCGGCAGGCGAGGCAAAGCTTCTGCCATGGATCGCAGCCGGCGGATCGTCCAGGCGGACGGTCTCGGCCCGGCCCGCTGCAAAGAATGTCACATTGTCCGGCAGACGCAGGGACCGGGTGATGGTGCTGGCGGCATCATGGTTTCCCGCAACAATGAAGACCCGTATCCCGGCCGCCCGCAAGCGTGTCATCTGGTGGATAAAATAGAGACCGGTGTTGTAGTCTTTCCAGTCCCCGTCATACAAATCGCCGGATATCAGCACAAAGGCGACTTTTTCCGAAATCGCCAGATTTACCAGGTTTTCAAGGGCACGGCGCGTGCTCAGGCGGAAATCCTCTACCGGCGCCCCGTCATAGGCCTCAAGCTTGTGCATGGGGCTGTCCAGGTGAATGTCGGCTGCGTGGATGAAAGAAAACATGGGAATACTCTGGCACAACCGGCCCGGTTTGTAAATACTGCCTGAACGAAATAACAGGCAAAACTGCAATTTGGGTTAGAAAAACATTCTGAGTGGCATTCAGCTCTCGTAGGGCGGACAAAGCGAAGCGTGTCCGCCTTTTTCTTCAAAATGAAGCGCGTCTTTGTTTTCTCTTGTTGGCGGACACGCTTGCTTTGTCCGCCCAACTATGCGTATGTTTTGTCTTAATGCGGCATGAGCATTGGAGAGGTTTGAAATCTCAGGGCAATGGATGTCGGGGATTGCAAGCTGTATCTTATCAGCCCCAAAAGTGGCCGAGAAAATGAAGTGGTCTTCATCCCGAAAAGGTCGCGGGCAGGCTGAGAGATTATATACGATCAAAAAATATTACGCCCGATGAAAGAATTTTCCCTCTTGGCTATAGCGGCGCGCGGCTGATCGTCAAAAAGGCCCAGCCGCATGATAGGCGTTGAAATAGCTCCCCATGACCTCGGCGGCATGCAGCAACATATGCCAGCAGGTCTGGTGCCCCCATTGAAATTGTCAGCAAGATTGTTCTCCGACATGCCAACCTCTCAACCACTCAAAGATATCTGGGCAAGGTCAGTGATACTTGAAGCCACCCGATGGATTGAAAACATCTTCAGCTAAAATGAGATCCGGGGCAACGTGTTTATGTCCCGGATAAACTTTAGCATTAATGACACTCCGAAAAAGGTCAGCCCAACATATGGGGGTGACCCCCAGAGGGTCAGAGCCCCGCATTACTGTCTTTTTGGTTTGACAGTCTTCACCATATCAATCGGAATTAATGGTGCGCAAAGATAGCCGTAGTGCTGGGAATATCCGGGTCTATCTATGATCAAAAGCTCGGGCCGAGCGGCCACGATATTGTCCATTGCCTGGACATGAAACTTCCAGTGACTATGTTTGATGGTTGAGCAGCGCGAGTGCCAATATAACTGAAGGTTTGCTATTATTCTTGCATGGAGGGATAGAATTTGGGAGGGAACACCCTTGCCAACCTAAAAATCACCGGTTTATCCGGTGCATTGTCTGATTGGACTTAAATAAGGTGTCCCCGGAATTCAGGGAAAAATATAGCGTCACCTCATTAGTGTCCGGTTAAGAATCAAATAATTTCAATTGGATATGAGACGATACTACATTAGTATTGTAACCATTATCTGTCACCGCCTGATAAATCGGCATTCTTTCAAAAAGCGATATGCTTAGTATTTGTAACATTGTGTAAAGACTCGACTCAATTTTCAAGCGCTTTTTCATGATCGCAACCAGCACCTATGTTGAGACTGCGATCCAAATTTGGGTTTTAACGGCATTTTCAGAAGTGCCATAGAAACCTTTTTTTATGCACAAAAAAAGGGCGGCGAGTGTTAGGGGCACTCAACCGCCCGAAAACTAGAGCCTGTAAGGCTCACAACAGTTATACACATGATAATCCATGTTGCTGTGATTCTCAATGAAATTTTTCATCTCGGGCGCAATTATCGATGGCAGCCCCCAAAGC
>P_1C_Sed_2_UnCtyDRAFT_1000290_pt1 | contig 15688 bp, 12 predicted proteins | sample Pon1CUnioCityCA_4_FD_10229 | JGI IMG/M metagenome (IMG submission 10229) | reverse complement strand
CTGCAGGATACCCCAAAGCTCTTAAAAACCCGCAGTTCCCGAGCCGCCGTTTTCGAATCCAGATTTTTTTTGACGACAATGGGCTTGCCCTGGAAGAGTTTTTGTATGATTTGCGGGCTTCTGCCAAGATAGGCAGCCACCAGTTCAATCACTTCATTGCGGGCGAAACCAGGTATGACATTACCGAAAAAAATTAAAGCAAAGCGTTTGTCATTCACATTCATGTCCCTGTTTTATCAGGCTGCAAAGCCTGTCTATAAGTAATTATGACTATATCACTGCATGTGCGGGCGTTTCAAAATTTTTTTTTATTTTTGTATTCATAAAGCAATTTCTGTTACAAATAAATTGGACGATCGAGTATAACCAGTGGGGCAAGGGAGCAGCTTTTTTGTCTGATCGGAGGGAGCGGGATGGGCTGGCAAACATTTGACACAGCGATATTTAAACAACTCTGTAAAACTTATACTTATCTGAATCCCATTCGTATACTGGCTGAAGGGGATTCCTGGTTTGGGTGTTCCAGAAACTTTCTCCGGACTGACCAGGAGGTCGGTATCATCGATCATCTGGCAGGTATGGACAACCTGTTGATTTTAAATCCGCCTTCAAACGGTGATGAACTCCTTGATATGATCTCCGGTGAACGGAAGCTTTCCTTTTTGAAGCGCTTGCATTATATGGATTTTGATCTCGTTTTGCTCTCCGGCGGTGGCAATGACTTTGTGGGACGCTATGATTTCGGATTTATGCTTTACGAAAAGACGCCGGGAATGGAATGGCGCGAGTGTATCAATACCACGCGGCTGTTTATCAAAATCCGGCAGGTGGAGTTCGCCTACCGGGAACTTATCGAGCGCATTATAGATCTTCAGCCCCGGATGCGGATCGTAATCCATACCTATGATTTCCCCATCCCTTCAAATGAAGACTATGAGTTGTTTGAACTAGTTCCCGTTGGAAAATCCTGGATTTATCCCTGCTTTATGCAGAAAAACATTTCAGACCCGGAAGATCAGCGGAAAATCATTCGGAATATGCTTCTGCGGCTTAAAAGCAGCCTTTACAAAATTGAAAAAGACTATGCGGAAAATGTGACCGTTGTCAACACACAGGGATTGCTGCAAGAGCGTCACTGGCGCAATGAAATCCATCCCAGTTCTCAGGGCTTCGGCCTCATGGCCCAGAAAATATATTTTGAAGGCATTATCGGCAGAAAAGCTGAATAAATAACGCCTGAACAATAAGGGTTATTTCCGCCAATACCTGTGATAGGTTCCAGTTTGATGGCCCTTTGAAAGGTTATCCTCCGTTTAAGCTTCGGGGTTCGGCAAAGCCCTGGATATCCAGCGCAATTACAGATATGGAGCGTTTTACCAAGCCGTTCAAATCAAAAAACAAGGATGCCGATGGCAATGCCTAAAAGTACGAGGCCGCCCAAGAAAAGGACTTGAAATTTCTTGAAAAATTGGGCGCCGGCGCCTCGGCTTTGCCGCTCGGCGCGCCAGCCCCCGTCATTGTTTGAGGGGTTGAGATGCATCCGGTCCATTTGCTCGGTACTCAATACCGTAGTGCCCTCAAATGCATCCGGAGGCACTACCTTCCTCCCGCTGTCAGCAATATCTGCTTCCTCCTCCAGGGACACCCTGAGTTGAAATTTATTCAGCGCGATGACATCCTTGTTTCTCAGAGATTTTTCAGAAATCAGTTCATCATTGACGTAAGTGCCGTTGGTGCTGCCCAGATCCTTTACAATGTAGGGGCCGCCGATGGATTTTTCGATCCGGGTATGCGATCGTGAGATTCCGGTATTGTCGAGGAAGATATCCGCTGTCGGTATGCGGCCGATCTCCACGACATCCTGAGTAAATGCATAGGTTTTAAGGACTTTGTTCCTTATGCTCAGTTCAATTTTTAATATCGGCTGGCTGTTCATAAGATATTCTCCAGGCTTGGATGCGTTTGATTGGGTGGTTTAGAGGGATAAAGCAGTCTCAGCCACTGACTTGGAATTATATTGGAATCGGAATTCGGGTGTCAAGTTCAATCCGAAAGCTCGTTAAATTGGAAAAACTCGAGCTTACAAGAATTCGGGGGCAATAAACAAGATTGATGTTTTTCTTTTTTTCCATTATATTTTCGATAAAATTTTTTCAGGGTCGGATTCGGTGTCGCTAGCTTTTCAGTTGCCAACCAACAGGTTATATATATGTATCAACAGAAATATGGAATCAGCAGTCATGTAGGCAATGTCCGTTCCCAAAATGAGGATTCATTCCGTGCTGAGCCCCAAATAGGACTATTTGTTGTAGCCGACGGCATGGGCGGCCATGAAGGAGGAGAGATGGCCTCTGCGCTTGCTTCTGATTTTATCGTTGAGCAGTTTAAATCCGGGGAGTACCTGAGCCGTACGATTTCTGAGGCCCATCATGTAATTAAGCAGGCTGCCGCCGACGGGAGAGGCCCCCAGGGCATGGGCACAACGGTTGTTGCGCTCAGAATTTTTGATGATACCTGCGAAATCTCCTGGGTAGGCGATTGCCGGGCCTATTTATGGGACGGAACCGATCTGCGGCAGCTGACCCGGGATCACTCATATGTCCAGCATTTGGTGGACACCGGCGTTATTTCCGCTATGGAATCGGATAAGCATCCTTACCAGGACATCCTTATCCAGGCCTTAGGCGCCTCGGACATGGATGATGTCGCTGTTGACGAGATCGTGGAGGATTTTTATCGCGGCGAGCAGATCCTTTTGTGCAGTGACGGGTTGACCAAGGAACTTGATGAATCAGCCATTGTCGATGTGCTGGCCCTTGAATTAAATGAACAAAAAAAAGTCGATGCGCTTGTGCGGGCGGCGCTTGCAAACGGTGGAAAAGACAATATTACAGTGGTTCTTGTTTCAGCATCGGAGAATGCGCCCACCCGGCAGTCACAAGAAGACACGGCGCCGTTTTTGACACAGAATTTGATTCCACCCGGTTTTATGGATAAAATGCGGGACTGGTGGCACCGGCTTTTTAAACGATCTTGATCTGATTCTTTTTAATTCATGATTGAAATTCCAAATTACGAAATCGGCAAATTGGCTGGGCGGGGCGGTGTGGCCGAAGTTTACCTGGCCAGGCACAAGCTGCTGGACCGTATCGTTGCCGTTAAGATTATCTCACCCGCAAAAGCCGGGGACCTGGCTGATAAACGGTTCCTGAAGGAAGCCAAAGTCGTGGCCGGGCTGCGTCATCCCAACATTGTGTCCATTTATGATGTCGGGGTTCTGGAAAACAAGTATTACATCATCATGGAATACCTGGACAAAGGGGATCTTAAGCAGCATAGTAAAAAAGGCCTTTCAATCGCCAAAAGTTTTGAGATCCTCAAGCAGGTGGGCTCCGCCCTGGCCCATGCTCACGACAAGGGATTTATTCATCGGGACATCAAATCGCAGAATGTTATGTTCCGAAACGACGGATCGGCGGTTCTCACCGACTTCGGTATTGTCAAAGATTTAACCGTTGATACTGGTTATACCCTGGATGGCACCAGCGTTGGCACCCCTCATTACATGAGTCCGGAGCAGGCGCAGGGTTCCTCGGATATCGACTGGCGAACGGATTTATACAGCCTGGGCGTAACTTTCTATGAAATGCTCACCGGAACCGTGCCTTATTCGGCAGACACTCCGGTTGCAGTAGCGCTCAAGCACATCAGAGCACCGGTGCCCAGGTTGCCGGAACATCTCGCCCGGTACCAGTTTTTCATTGACCGGCTAATGGCCAAGAAGCCCGAGAAGCGGTTTCAGTCTGCCTATGAGCTCGTGGAGGCCTTGGATCGTCAGGCTGTGCCGGATAATGAGGACACGCAGACAGAGACTATTGCTTATACGGATAGAACTGCATTACGCCTCAACAGAGGCAATTCCGGGATAAAATTTTTGTATCTTGCGATAGCCCTGGCGGTTGTCGCTGTTATTGCCGGGTTTGCAATTCTGGGCCACTGGGACTGGATGCAGCAGGAAAAAAGATCTTCCACGTCTCAAAGCGATACCGATTTTGCCTCAGGATCCGGGAAAACCGTTGAGTTAAAGCCGCCGGATGAAAATGACGTTTTAGAAGGGCCCGCAACAAGCTCAATTTCCGGACAGGAACGCCGGGCAGCCGATTCCCCTGGAAAGTCCGGCGGTACAGAAAAAGCTATGAGCATAGACGCCCGGTTGCTGTCCCAAACTTTTAAAAACGGTAATTATCAAGCAGCCAGGGATTATATCGTCACGCTTCGGGGTCAATTGCCCCCGGCTTCCGGCGAAAAGGTTCAGAAGGCCGATGCTTTTCGGGAAAATGGTCAGCTTCTTGCCGCCGCCGCCGCTTACCATGGTATTTTGTCAATGGATTCGCAAAACCAGTTGGCGCTGTTGGGACTTTTGTCCGTTGCCGCGCAAAAGCAGCAGGCCCTCGAAGCAGGCGAATCTTCGTCGGTTGCCGAATATGCGGAGCACCTGGCGTTCCTGGAGAAATCCATCGAAAATACCCATGCGGTAGCTTTCAAACAGCTCAAGCACAATACCCTGGCGCAACTGAATGCCGCCGGCCGGAACCTTTTTAGCAGCGGCCATTCCGAACGAGCACATGAAATGGCCCAAATCGGACTTGAACACGCACCGGATCATTTGCCTCTCAAAAAACTGGCGCTGCTTTGCCAGGCCCGTATGCATTTTGAAGAGAATCGGTTGACCGTACCCCCGGGTGACAACGCCCTGGCGTATTATCAGCAGGTCCTGGAGCTGGATCCGCAGGACCCGGATGCTGCAGCAGGTATTGAAAGAATTGAGAACTGGTACCTCCGTGAAGCCCGCAAGGCCTATAAGGCGCATAATAATGACCGGGCCCTTCAATACATTACAAGGGCCCGCTCCCTTAAGGCGTCAGCTGCGACGGATAAAGGGGAGCAGCTGCTTGAATGGATGATCCGGGGGGACAGGCACTACGAAAGCGGTCAATATCTGGCGCCGGAAAATAAAAATGCTCGGTATTATTACCAAAAAATTCTGAAACAGGATCCGGGGAATGAAGAAATTGCACTAAAGTTGGCCAAGGCAGAGGTGTTGGGGCCTCTCAATGAAATCAACAAAGAAAGTGCGCTTAAAAGCAACCTCCCTTACTTCAGGCAAGCCCTCCATTGTCTTGAAACCGCTGTTTCCGCTCACGGCAGCGAGGCGCTGGCGGATGTGCAAAAAACTGTTGCCGAACGCATCCAAACCGTAATTGATACCAGCCATGCCAGCCGCAAGGAGATTCCGGATACTTTCATCAATCTCGTGGAAACCCATTTTTCGGAATTTGATGATATTTTTAATGCCCGGTATGAGGCCCTGCTTGCCAAGGGCGATGAACAGGATACACTCCAGGAACAAGCGGATTTTTACCTGAAAGCCTTGAAGCGCTACCCGGAGCGTCCCCTTGCCAGGAAAAAGATTGAAGCCGTTACCAGAGCCATGGTTGATGCCGGCGACCCGAACCAGGCGGCCGCTGCCCTGAAGCAGGCTATGGCCGTGGCACCGGATCATTCCGGGTTTCAAGAATTTCTGCAGACACTTCAGGCAGCCCGGGATGCCAAGGCCGATCTTTTCACCCAATTGTATCAAATTAAATTGATCCAGCCCTTTTCCAAAAAAATCGAGTCTTACAGAAAATTTTTTTTCGCACTTGAATCTGCTTCAGCCCGGCATGGGTGGGAGGAAATGCAGGACCCCCGCCAGGAGGCGAAAGGTCAGGTCAAAGCGGATATTTCAGCCCGAAAGGCGGATAACAGGCTGCTTCCGGAAAACTTTGTTGAAATGGTAACAAATTATTTGCCTGAACTTGAAAAATTCATTTTAAATGCGCAATATGATATATTGACCAATAAAGCTGAGAATGCGGTTTCTCTTTCGGAAAAAGCCGATTATTATATGGCTGCCCTCAAATTGAATCCGAACCGGGCGACGGCCTCCGGAGGGATCCGGGAAATGGCGCGTCGGATTGACGATAACGGGAATAATCAAGACGCGGTGGCGATGTTGGAGCGGGCAATGGCGGTTGCACCGTCAAATGGCATGATAGCCGAATTTTACGAGAAAATTCACACTGAGATCGAAATTTTTCCGACGAATTCGGGCTGTGGAAAGGAAAATCGCATTTCTGAGGCGCCGGTGACCATTGAGACCCTGAATCTTTGCCTGCAGTACCGCAATATGTCACCGAACAGCATTGTCCACGTAGTCCTGATCCAGGATGGCGGTCAGTCCATGGAGATTCCGGTTGTTTTAGACGCGCGCGACGGCAGCCGAACCATCCAGGTGCACACCCCGGTGGAAGGATTTTCCACCGGCAGCTATTTAATCGCCGTCAAGCAAAATGACCGGACTTTGCAGGAGAGCCGGATCCAATTTCTTCCAAAGCGGAGGTGAGGCACATGCGATGGGGACTTCTTTTTTTATGCCTTCTGATAGCGAGTATGGGCTGTGCGACAGCTTTTCCGAATGTCGAACGGAAACTGGATTCCTGCCAGCAGGCGGTGGCGGATAAACAACAGCGCATCGAGGATCAGCAATCTGCGATAAAGCAGAAAGAACAGGAGATTGCGGATCAAAAGGAAACCATATCAACACTTAATTCGCGCATCTCCAAGCTCGAGCACCGGTTAAAGATCAGCTACAGCGAACAGGACCGCTACGATGAGCGCATTCAGCGGGTCACCTCGTCGGTAAGAGACTTTATCAAGAAGCAAATTCAGGAAGATCGGACCTTTTTAACCGATGTCGCCCTTGAGGATTTTATCGGCAATCCTTTGATTGCGCGTGAACAGATGGATGATTCTGCAAATATGATTTTTGATGTTGCCCATCCTGTTCCCGGCCAGGGACAGATTAACGGGATTGGCGGCTATTTCAAGGGCAGCGGCAAGATTTATATCAAATTGCTGCGACCCGTCGGCGAGGGCTATATTGTTACCCATAACACGCCCCTGGAAGTTGCGGCCGATGAGCCCGGCAAACGTTTGCTTGATTTTGACAAGCCTATCCTTGTCAATGAAGGGGATATTGTGGCATTGTTTTTTCCTGATGCAGCAGTTGTTGCCTCTTATGACAAAGGAATCGGAATCGATTCCTATCTCAGCATGCGCAAGGACAAATACCCGAATGGTACGCGTCTTGAAGCCGATGATATCGTAAATTCGGGGCAGCCCAAACGTAAATATTCATTAAATTATTATGGCATTTTTTTTAAAAAATAGATAGTGCCCGGAGAGAAGACAGGCTCTTGCAGAATCTAACAGTAAAAAGCCAACAGCCGCGGGCGGTCGCCATTCTTTTTGCCGATATTTCAAAAAGTTCCCGCATATATGAACTTTTAGGCGACCATGCCGCTCAAAATTTAATCGGCCGGGTTCTTGCCCGCCTGAGGGAAGAATCCTTGAAATTTGAGGGCCAGGTCATTAAAACAGTTGGTGACGCCCTGATATGTACCTTTGATCTGGCTGAAAATGCCATCGAGGCGGCCAAGTCCATGCTCCAGTCCATGACGCGTCCGATCAGCAACGCCCCGGGCATGCCGGCCTTGTCCAGGATCAATATTCATGTGGGCATCCATTACGGACCCGTGGTTTTTGACAACGGGGATATTTTCGGGGATGCGGTCAATATAACCTCACGGGTGGTGGATTATGCCAATCCCAGGCAAATCGTGGCCACCCGGACTGCCATGCAGCATCTCCCGGAATGCGTCAGCCATTCCGCAAGATATCTGGCAACCATTACCGCCAAAAATATTTCCGGAGAGATCGAGTTGTGCGAGATCGTATTTGAAACCCAGGATCTGACAGCGGTGCTGGATACCCGGAGGTTAAATGAAGAAGCGACCTGCAGAAGCCTCTATCTCACCTGGGGGGATCAGGTCTACCTGGTTGACAGCGAACAGCCCGTGCTTTCGGTAGGCCGTGAGGATTACAACGATCTTGTCATCAAATGCGCCTGGATTTCAAGGAGCCATGCCCAGATTGAGAACCGCAACGGCGTTTTTATGCTCAATGATAAAAGCACCAACGGGACCTTTATTTATCCGTCATCGGCCGCCCCCTGGCACATTTGCAAGGGTGAGCAGCCCCTGGTTGGAGAGGGATTTATTATTTTCGGCCGGGAAAAGGATCCGGCGATAACTGAGGGGTTCTCCGATTTTGTGAGGTATGTTGTAAGGTAAACGTTTGCTTATAATAGAATCCGGAAAAGATACGCCTGTGAATAGTGAAGCTGATCCGATTCCCATCTGGTATCCCGCTGTTTATGCAATGGCGGCTATGGCATTCATGGTGTTGCTGGGAATGGATCACACCGGTATCAGCCGTACGGTGGTAAAAGCCATACCGGTAACCATCCTGCTTTTCCTGGTGATTACGCGGTTTCAGGGACCGGCCCGTTTGTTGTTAGCAGGTGCTTTGCTGGGTTCCGCAGGCGGGGACATTCTGCTCGATCTGCCATATGCCGGATTGTTTATTTTTGGCCTTGTATCTTTCCTGCTGGCCCATCTCTTCTACCTGGTCCTGTTTTTTCGTTATGCAAGCGCGGCGGATGGTTTTGAAAAAGCCATGATAGCGGGGCTCATGATTTTTGCCGGCGCCATGGTGTGGCTTTTCAGGGGAATCGACCCCTCACTTTTCGGCCCCGTAGTGCTCTATATCGGAGTGATTGTCGCCATGAGTATCGGCGCCCTACTGGTACCGGCTCCCAACCGTTTGCTCTTTTGGGGGGCCTTGCTGTTTATTGCCTCCGATGTAGTGCTGGCAGTCAATAAATTTCTACTCATCATCCCCCATGGTCGATTAATCAATATAAGCCTGTATTTCATTGCGCAGTATGTCATCATCCTGGCCGCCCGGGCCATATGGGGCAAGGGCCGCAAAAGCGGGACTGTGCAGAATTAATGGGAAACCGGAAAAAAAACCCGAAACACGCTGCCTTCCCCCTGCCTGCTGGTCACAGTGATGCCGCCGTGGTGAGCCGTCGCAATCCCTATCACTGCCGGAAGCCCCATTCCCCTTCCGGTAAAGTTTGTGGAGTAGAAGGGATCAAAAATATCCTCCATAGCTGAATCGGCAATACCGCACCCTGTATCGCTGACTTCCAGGCAGGCAAGCACGGCGGCGGTGTCCCGGGGCTCCCATGCAACGGGGAAACGATTAATTGCGGGTACATCTTCAGCATTGACTTCTTTTACGGCCAGGATGACGGCTCCGTGCGCCCCGGACATGGATTCAAAGGCATTTTCGAGCAAATGGTCGATCATTAGTTTTATCTGTTCGGCATTTGCCATAATGACGGGGCCGGGTGAGGGAAGTTCGGTTAATAGGCGAATGTGTTCCGGCATGGCTGACTGAAAAAGGGGCAGATTCAGCCAGCAGTAATCGGCCAGATCCATGGCTTCCTGTTTCTCTGCTGCTTTTCCGGTATAGGTCAGCATAAGCCAGCTTAATTCCGCGGCTTTTTCGGCTGACTTCATTGCTGAATGCAGTGCTTTTGGCGATTTTCCATCCTTTGTCCAGAATGCTATGGTCATTTCCAGGTTTCCCATCACGCTCTGGAGGTGGTTGTTGAATTTATGAGCGATGGCTCCGGCCATCCGCATCAGGCTTTGCGTTTTCATAATCTGGCGGTGCTGGGTCTCTTTTTCCTGAAGGGCTTTTTTGGCACGGGAAAGCTCGTCGATGCGCTGTTTGAGTTCTGTGTGAATATCCCTGAGGTTGTCGGAGGTCTGATTAATGGCATTGGATATCTGGCTGAATTCATCAGCGCCGGAGACGGGCAGCTTTGATGGAAACTCCCCTTTGCCAATGTGCACCATGGATTTATGCCATGCCATGAAGTGGCGGTTGATTCCATAGAAAAAAACGATCAGAATAATGGATACAGACAGGCCGATCAGGAGGCTCAGCACAATTATTTGCCGAATAGTGGTTTTTATTCGCAGATCAATTTCGTGCTCAACCATTTGGATCAGCTTTGCGAGTTTGGACTCAAAATCAGCGCCCAGAAAGAGCGTCGCCTCGTCAACGCTGTTTTTGGCCGCCAGGATGTGATAGTCGTGGGTGTCAAAATACTGGTAGATGAGGCCGTCCCTTGAAGCGTTTTGTTTTTGAAAATGGCTGGCAAGGTTTTGGTCAATGCGGTTGAGCCGCTCCTGGGTCGTCTGCCAGAACGCGTTCATGGACTGGATCATGGCCTGCTGTTTTTCGGTTTCAAGGAGCCGGGCGATATGAGGAGAAGCTTCCAGGTTGCTCAGGCGATGTTTGAGCGTGCCGTAATATGCGCGCCAGTCGGAGAAGGACGCATCTAGTGTTTCGGAGTAGAGAAGCTCAGCTGTCAGGCGTTTTAAATTCAGCAGGGCGTCCATGGCCTCGTAGCACACGGCTTCGGCATTTTTCAACTGCCGGGTGGTTGCGACCATATAACCGGAAAGCCCGGAGATGCCGGCAAGGCCCGAGACCACAAGCATAACAATGATCAAAAAACGGGTCTTCAGCTTCATCCGTGTCCCTTCAAGCGATTACCGTGCCTTGCGCCCGGACCAGTATTCAGAAGCAGCCGCAGCGATTTCATCGATCACTGCATCCATTTCGTCCGGGTTTACAATAAAGCGTGAAAATGAATCCACCGCAGTGCTGACGATAGGGGACGGGGTGGCCTCCCAGTACCGGTTGAGAATCCGGTAGTCTGCGTTCTCGATAGTGTCCAGCAACTCCCGCTTGGCTCGCGGCAGGTGGCTTCTCCCGGTACGCCTGTTGGCTGAGTAGGATTTAAATGCTTTGGAAAAGGCAGTGTTTCCTTCCGGGCCCATCCACCAATCGGCGATTACCTCCGCCTCCTTGCGGTACCGGGCATTCTTTGCCGTAAAGACCGGCCCGGACTCCATTACAATGTTTTTGCCAGCCGCGGGATTGTGAGAAGGGAGAATAAAGACGCCAATGGTGTCCTCTTCAACTCCCTGCTCCAGAAGCACGGTGGAATAAAACCAGGAACCGCACAGCACCATGCCGAATTTTTCATTGTGCCAAAGATGGCCGGCATTGGTGAACATGTGAGTGGCGGGATCGGTAAAATAGCCTTTTTCAATCATGTCTTTCCAGATCTGCATGGCCTTTCTTGTCCGGGGGTCCGAGTAGGCGGCTTCACCTTCGCAAAGCTGTTGATAAAAATCCGGGTCTTCACCGATAATGAGCTCTTCGAACCAGACAAACGAATACCACTGGTACTGCAAAGAAGAGAGAACAGGGGGGATGCCGGCGGCTTTTAATACCTCGCAGGCCCGGATAAATTCGCTCCATGTTTCCGGAACCTTTATGTTTAAACGCTCAAACAGCGGCTTGTTGTACCAGACCGGCCAGTATTCAATGCTGTAGGGGAATCCGTAGACCTTGCCGTCCAGGGTGTAGGCCTGGCGGATAACCTCGGGATAGTCGGCATTGTGCTTGTCCCAGAGATGAGTGAGCTCAGAGACCAGGTCTTTTTCCACCAGTTGTTTGACGCGGTAGGCGGACCACCAGACGAACAATTCCGGGGCGTCTCTGGTGGGCAGGCTCGCATTCATCCGGTTGATAAACAGCTCGGGTGTTTGGGAACCCACCGGGACAAAAGTGTATCCCGTTGCGGCCAGCGCTCTTTGCGCCTGAAACTCAAAGTTGCGCTGAAAAGCGCGCATGCCGCCCTTGTCATGGGAGAGGGTGAGTGTTTTAACCCTATCCGGCTCTTTATCCGTTCCCCGCAGGGCGATGACAGCGATGCCGGTCACGGCCAGGGTAAGCAAAGCTGCCGCCAGGATTGCGGAAAAACCGTTTTTTTTCAGCACATTGTATCTTTCTTCAGGTTTTCAGAATTCCAGGAAAAGTCTGTTGGTGTTCATCAAGAATATACGCTTGAATTTGTTTTTTCAAACCTGTTTTCTGTGGGAACGTTAAAGCAGACCCTTGTGGCCTTGCATGAGGCACACCGATCAATTTCATGTTAACAAAGGCGAGGTGGTGGGCGCATCACCCAAATGGGTGAATTGGAGTAAAAATTTATTAATGTGTGCAAAAATAGATAAACACTTCTTTACCCACGCCGCCTCAAAAACGCCTTATCCTCAATATTTTCATATAAAATTAGAAATTATTTTAAGAATCTTTAAAAAAAATCCATTTTACCCTATTCAATCAGTTCTTTCATGACCCTTTCGAATGATCTTTCAGCGCTATTGAATATGCGTCATTTTGATCATTGAAGCCATGAGTCTGGTGTCATGATAATAGAACGAAGATCGGCTGACATCTAAAAGACGGCATTGGTGAGATATGCTCAGCTCTTTATTATCAGGATCTATCCTTTGCTTACGCTGCCTGCGGTCTAAGAGCCGAGCTTTCGAGACAAAAAATCGTTCTCAACCTTTACTCACCAATCTGCCGGTGCAGCTCATCAATTTTGGAGTCCGTTTGTTTGCGCTTGTTCTGATTTTTGCCGAAAATGTCACCGGCACCTTCGAGAAGGGCCTTTTTCCAGGTGTGATCATGTTCGGGTGTACACCAAAACGCTGGGCCAGCTCAGCGGTGGTCTCTTCGTTCTTAATGGCTGCCAGGGCGACCTTGGCCTTGAATTCAGGACTGTGTTGTCGGCGTTTCTTGCTCAGGTAAGGCTCCTTTCATTACAGAGTCAGCTACACCTTAACACATTGTCCAAATTTTTGGGACCACCGCTCCGGCGGTGTATTATGGCCGGCTGGAATCGTCTGTTTTTAAGCCTTTTGGAGGGACTATTTTGTGGCATTCAGTATGTCCATTCCCTGCATTGATATACGCTGAATATCCTTAAAACCAGTTCTTGTTAGCATTTCATCCTGTTCGCGTGCACTGAGATGAACAACTCCCAAACAGGTTTCATCGAACTGATCAACCACTCCCGGCTCATATGCCGGATTTCTAAAATCGTTCAAGCTTTCCGGATAAGAAAAATCAATGAGTAACAGTTTTCCCTCTTTTTTCAATGACTGATATACCTTGCCCGAGACGTTTTCCCTGATATTTTTAAATAATTGTGCCAAATGAATCAATAGCTCTCCAGATCCGCAACCGATATCTATAAAATCAGCACCGCTGCTCATTTTCTGCCTTATCGGATCGTCTTGGGGGAGCATTGAAGATAAATAGACCCCGATATATCTATGGATGACCCTTGTTGTATCACTTACAATTTCTGATCGTTCCTCCGAGTAGTATTCATTGATTTTCCCTGATCTATAGCAATCGAGAGATTCTCTCAATCTTTCCCCTGTAACATTTACCGCCAGGTTAATTGCTCCCCCTCGATAATTAAGGCTTGATTCATCACCTAAAATTTCCTCAAAATAAGGCTGAAATCTATAGTGCCCCTGATCGTCGCAATCAAGTATCTCAAAACAGTAGGCCGTCTGGCACCAGATTTTCAGATATGGTTCATGAAGTCCCAATCAAGGGCTAACTCTTCTGCTGAACTCTTTCATTTGCCTTCTCCCTGGTTTGGCATAGAGGGCTCGGCAGCCGACTGAAAGCGCAGATGCCTTGCCAAAATAAAAAGCCGGACCACCACCTACTCAGTGGCCGTCCGGCTATCTCTAAACCGAATCAGAAAAAAAGCGCTACCGCAAAGACCCGTGACTTTCCGTCCCAATCTTACGACTGGTTTGACTTTATCAAATTTTTACAATGCACTGGCCGGAACGTAAAGTCAAATAATTCCTGAAATTTTCGAACAAAAATATCGGAGTCAAAAATGCACCTTCCGGCTATTCTCAAGCAGTATTGCGGATTTGGTGGGTCTGAGGAGTGGCGGATTCAATCTGCAAAACGAGGGTCGCCCGGGAATACTGGCATAGCTCGCAGGCTACGTGCACTTTTTGAGAAAAAGCAAGTTGTCTTTAGATTATACCAGATTGAACCTAACTCCACCGATCATGACTTGATAATCAGAAATTTTCAGACCGTGATCGTTTGACGATTTTAATAATTTCTCGCGATCTGTAGTTTTTACATCGAGGGCACTCAAACCTTCTCCCCTCTCATCCTGGGATATAACAAATCGTATCGAACCATTATTCAAATTTTACTCCTTACGCAAAAATAAAAATGGTTCTCATTTAAAGATTGGCGCAATTCGGACCCGAAAAAGATCTTATTTTTCCAAAACCATTTTGCCGGCTTTAATATGTATGGCTGTTCTGACAAGTTTTTTTATGGCAAGATCCATCATTACAGCACCGGCGAAGTCTTCTTTAACCGCAACGCGAGTTTCGCGTATAGGAATGCCGAGACCTTCTTTTGTCGAGACAGCTGCTGACCCGTAGCTGACAACATTGAGGCCTAAGGCTGAAAGAGAGGTTCTCATTAAAGCAAGCGCGGTATCTTGTCCGGCATTCCGAAAAAAACCAATTGTCATGGCCGTGGCGACTTTATCCTGTAATCGAAAATCATGGACAAAAGTTCGGCAACGATCAATAAACGTTTTTACCTGTCCCGGAATTGATGCAATGTATACCGGGGCCATGAGAATAATTGCATCGGCATCAAGCATTTTTTGATGTAGTTCCTGCATATCATCTTTAATGGAACAATTGTATTCTTTGACAGGCACTGGAGAGACTTTAAAACCGGCTTCCACTTGGATTTTATGGACGTTACGCAAGCATTTATCGCATCCAATACAAAATTTAATTTTATAGTCATCAAGATGAACAAGTTCAGTGAGAGCCTGCCCGGTAGCTTCTGCCAATTTCAGAGCTTCCTGAAGTTGGTATTGGCAATTTCCATTTTTTATTGGGGTTCCAGCTATTCCGAGGATTTTGATTTTCAAATTTTTAGTATCCATTTATCACCTCTCTTTATCCAATTTGGGGCCCAGAATAATTTGGAAGGGTTATTCCAACTATTTCCCTGGTGATGCTCAAACCCCATGCTACAAAGAATAATTGGCGTGTAGCCCATAAAAATGCCGAACCACCAAAATAATGGCAGTCCGGCGATCTCAAAAACCGAAGCAGGAAAAAACCGTTACCGAAAAGACCCGTGACTTTCCTTCCCAATCTTACAATTGGTTTGGTTTTATCATATTTGTACATTGCACTGGCCGGAACTCAAAGTCAAATAATTTCCTGAAATTCTCGAACAAAAAGGTTGGGCTTCATAAGTGCATCCAGCGGCTATTCCCCGGCAGGAGTGCGAATTTTGAACCCTTGCGGAATGCCAGAATCAAGGTGCAAATTTGGCAAGTGGCCGCACTTGAGAAAGTCCTGGCAAGAATGCTGCACCCAACGACCTGCTTCCCCTGACGATATGGAGCTAAAAAGGATCACCGATCAAAGTGAAGCCAGCGACCTTGTTCTGTCGATTATTGGCGCCAGAATAACTCTACGCTACCATGAAAAGAAAAGACAAGTTAAGCACGGCTGCCACAGTGGAAAAAATCCATAATCGACGACCATATCCCAAATATGCTCAACTCCCTTTGACGACGACTGGATGCACTAAAGACAGCGGGCTATGCCGGGCAACCGGGCAGGTGCCATCGAAAAACGGCGGAAGCAGCCAATTTTTGACTGATTTCGGTTGACCGAAATGATTCTGATTGTCATTGTTTTTATAATGCTGACATCCTGAC
>P_1C_Sed_2_UnCtyDRAFT_1000288_pt1 | contig 15838 bp, 11 predicted proteins | sample Pon1CUnioCityCA_4_FD_10229 | JGI IMG/M metagenome (IMG submission 10229) | reverse complement strand
GCGTCGCAAATCCCGAGGAATGCAGCGACCATAGAGTACGTGAAATTCCGATGGGATGCAGCGCAACGCAGATATTGGACTTTTTACGAAGCCATCAGTTAATGGTTAAATGCGCACGCTGCCTACTGCCCCCCGCGGACTGCTGCTACAAACCGTGTCGTGTCCGTCTTGCTTTCAAAAGCACCGGTTCCGTCAAAATTCAACACATAAGCATCTGTTCCATAATAAAAATCCGAGGTGGATGACCACCTGAAGCCCAGGATGACAAAGGGGGACGTGCTGGTGAAATCAAAACGGGAATTCAATTCGTGGAGATTGGGCAGGCGCCAGTCGGAATACCCCGCCCTTGTCAGCGAGTCGCAGTAATCCAGCGCCGCTTCCCAGTTTATGCCCTCATCCAGGACCTCCGTGGCCCACATCAATCCGGTGGCCACATCCGTGTACGTGCCATCGCCGTTGGAAACCAGTTCCCCGGCGGTCAATTCCGGTCCCCGGACCGCCCGCACCGGCTTGGCGCTGTCGTTTAAGCAGGTGAGGCCATCTGTAAAATCAACCGCCCAGGCCTGCCCGGTCGTATCCGGTATGAGGGTGCCGGACCAGTAGCAGCTGACTTCGTACCAGACATTGGGGAAATAGGTGGGGTCAATGGCCGTGTAGGTATAGCCGCCATGGACAATGCTGTAGAGCTCCATTATTTCCGGCAGCCGCCAATCCGTGTAACCGCCAAAGGCCGTTTTATTGAGGGTCCCGATGAAGGAATCCCTGGCTTCCGCCAGATAGTACCTGTCGGAGTACTGATGAATCGAGTCATCATTGGTTTTGACCTCCCATACCAGGCCGGACACGCGGTCGCGCACCATGGCCCAGTCGTTGGCGCTGGCAGGTAGCTCGTTGCCCGAGGCGTCGAGCTTGACATAGGCCGGGGGCTTGATCGTGTAGTCGGCATCTTCGCCGAAGGTCTCCGTATAAGATTGGGTCTGGCCAGTATCGGGCAGTCTGAGCGCAAGCACGGTAATCGAGACAATATCGCGCCCGACGGCCCCCTCGCTGTCAGTGGCGACAAGAGTCACCGCGTGGGTTCCCGCTGACAAGGTGTCGGCGGGAAAGACCGGCCCGAAGCCGATGGTGCCGTCAATATCCGAGTGCCAGACCAGGCCGTCTTTTTCAATCACGCCGTCTTCGGGATCTGTTGCCGCGCCTTCAAAGTAAATATCCGCGTTTTCGCTGTGCACGCTGCCGTCAAAAGGCCGGGAAATGCTTGCCTCCGGCGGAGAATTGGGCGTATTGACCGTTATCGAGACACTGTCGCTGGCCTCAGCCCCGTGGCTGTCGGTTGCGGTGATGCTAATGGTGTGGATGCCGGCGGGCAAACTTTCCGTGCTCATACTGGTGCCGGAACCGATAGGACCGCTCACATCGGAGCTCCATTCCAGCTGGGACCCGGACAGGGCGCCGTCTTCAGCATCACTTGTCTCACAGCTGAAGGTAATTTCCGAGCCTCCCGCGAAGATGGCGTTATTCTCTGGGGCGGTGATGGAAACAGCGGGGGGCGCGTTGACGATCAGGCTCATGCTGTCATTGCCGGTGCCACCGTCGCTGTCCGTGGCGGTCAGCGTTATGGAATGGGTGCCGGCGGACAAATCATCGGTGGAAAAACCGGTTCCCGTGCCGATCCGACCATCCACATCAGAGTTCCAGACAAGCGCGGAGCCGCCCAAGGTACCGTCTTCGGTGTCACTGGCTTCGCAGCTGAAGGAAATTTGCGTCCCTTCCGTGTAGACCGCACCCGCCTCGGGTTGGTAAATTTCAACCACCGGGCGGTTATTGATGGTCAGGGTGATGCTGTGACTGCCGGTTCTCTGGTCGCTGTCCGTAGCTGTCAGTGTAATGGTGTGCGTACCCGGCGACAGATTGCCCGTGCTGACGGTGGTGCCGGTACCGAACCGCTCATTGATGCTGGACGTCCAGACAAGGGATTGGCCGGTTAGATCCCCGTCCTCCCCGTCTGATGCGGACCCCGTGAAGGAAATATCGCTGCCAGCGGATAAAATGCTGCCGTCCGCTGGTTCGCTGATCACGGCAATGGGTGCGGAGGTGACATTAAGCATTTCAATCACGCCCACATCGTTCTCCCCGGACTCTATGACAACCTCCGTCTTCTCGCCGTGATAGCGTTCACTGCCGCTCGCATCCAATCCGGAAACCATGAACATCCGGTCTTCGCCAACCGCAACATGCTCAATCACGCCTTCGCCCGCTTCACAGTCAAAGCTTGCCTGCACCAGGAAATTTTCCCGCCCGTCTCTTACGATAACCGCCACCGTTTCAACGCCCCGGGCGTCACAGTTATCGGAGAGCGCCATGGCCGAGTAGCCATCTTCGCCCGCCTGCAGACGACGGATCCCGCTGTCATGGGCTGGCGCAGATGCCGCGGTTCGGGTTTGGTCCGGCCATTTCAGGGAAAAGGCCACACTGCCGGTTTCCCCGTATTCAGCCTCTCCGGAAGAACCGTTGCAGCCCATCATGGTAAAAACCGTCACAGCGACCAGCAGAAAAAACAGCCTACAGGCGTTCATGGGTCAATCCTCCCCTATACAGTTATTAAGATGATGGCTAAAAAAAACCTACCATTCAATCCGGGCTGAGCCGGTATCCGGAATAAAAACGGGATAAACAACGCTTTCACCTTCCGCAAGCTCGGATTCTTTCCGTGTTCCGCCGTCATCCTCGAAATAGGCCCCACCGCCCAGCTCCACGATAAAAAGGCCATATTCTTCAGCAATGGATACGGCCCTGATCTTCAGATCAAAACGACCCACCCGCAGGCCGCTGGTCCTTCTAATGTCAGAGGCGGTGCCCAAGGTCTTATCTCCCAAAACCGCCTGAAAAGTATCCGCCGGCGGCACTCTGGCGTCGCCCCAGGAAATGCTCGCATTCGGGTTCACAGCGTCTTTACTCCCGCTGCTGCTGTCGCTGACAGCGGCAATGACCCCGGCACCGGCAGCCACGCCGGCAGCGGTGGCGACGATGGCCGTTGTGGAAAGCCCCGCCGTGCCGCTGATGCTTCCGGCGCTCGTCGCCGCTGCGGCGGCACCCGTGGTCGAGCCGGCAGATCCGCTTGCCACGACGGAGTAAAGACCTGAAACGACACCGAAACGAAGCGATGATTCCACCACATCAATGGTCACCGAATCGGAAAAACCGGCAACCGAATCGGGCGGTTGGGGCAATTCGGTGTAAATGGACAAGTCCCCCGCGCCGCCTGTTTGCTGCCACTGCGGCGGCTCCTTTTCCGCCCCGGACTTTTTCACCTGAAAGGGATGGGTTTTAACCACCTGCTCATTACGGTTGACCACGAGGAAAAGATACTCAATTCGAACGGCATAATCCGCAGGTGCCGGCAGTACAGCCCGGTAAAGGCCGCTGCTGCTCTCTGTCATGGGCACAAAAACGTACTCCGCCTGATCATCCGCCTTGAAATAGCAGCGGACCAGCTTGATGCCGGATTTATCACTGACCCTGGCATCCAGCGCAATGCGGCTGCCGGGCACGAAATACTTGATCGGCTTGTGTTTGACCCGGGTTGTTGCCGGACCTTTGGCCGCCGACGCACTAAAAGCCGGAGCGAGGAGCCATCCGATTGCCAAAAACAGCGTTAACAGATCAATGAAACCCTTTGAAAAATAACGGCGACTGGCCATGGAGCCTCCTGTCTCTCTTTGGCAAACTGATTTGCAGATGAAACCGGATTTCTGACTTTTTACGAGACTGTCACACTTGCCAAACTCGAAAACCTTCAGTTGCTGTTCAATACTCTGATAAACCGGGAAGTTGCGGCCCATTTTCCAGAGGATTGGCTCACCAGCTGCACAAACACATCCTCGCTTAACGCAACGGCACTGTTTGCCGCGCCGGCCTCATAAGACCAACCGAAAACAGGCATTGCCGGATCAAACTTCCGGCTGTAAGTATCCAGCGCCCCGCTTGAAACGCAGCCCAGGGCCACGATCATTTCATTTCCCATGGGAGGCGAAACCCGGACCTTTCTCGAACAGCCGGTCTCCCCCTTCTCCAGCTGCGCCCGCTGGTCCCGGTCAAGGGGAAACAGCTTGAAAATGCCGTCAATATTGATATCCAGAAGCATGCTGTAGGCCTTGAAAGCCGGCTTCATACAAAACTGCACCGGCTCCCCGATGAGAAATACATTTTCGGATTTCCCGGAAAAATCAAGTTCCATCCCCGGGCGATGCGTTTCTTCCATTATCCGGCCCAAGGCATTAAACAGGTTAAAGCAGTAATTGCGCTTGATCAGCATTTCAATTTTGGCAAAGGGCATTTTGTCCGTATTGATGTTTAATTCCTCATTGCAGGTGTCCCGGCACTCATAAAGGTTGCTGTTGATCACCAGTTTTTTGCCCAGGGCATGATCTCCGGCGGAAAACAACACATCACAGCCGCCAGAATCCACAAGCCGGACAAAGGGGACTGTGGTCAGGAACCGGCGCAGCTGATCCGCTATCTCCGGTCCCGCTCCTTCGTTCGGCTCCACCCCGACGCTTAAACGGCCCAAATCCCGAATGTCATCGCGTGCCAGGGGCCGCTTGTGCTTTTTCAGTCCACTTAAAAAAGCTTTTTCCCGGCTTTCCTTGCTGCGAAGCGCCAACCCGGAGGCATCTCCGCCAAATATCGCCGGCAGCAACCGTTTTACCGGGCTCACGGTGAAAAGGACCAATATAAGAGCAACCAGACAGATGCCGACGGCGGAAAAAATCCAGAGGCGCTTATGCCCGCCGTGATTCAAGACGCCCTCGACCGTCCGGTGCTTGCGCTTTTCCGGTTTTTCTGCGCCCGTTTCCCGCGGATCACCGAAATTTCGCCGGTCCACCAGCCGAGTGGGCTTTTCCTCAATAGATTTCGGGTCAGGCGGGGCTTGTGCATGCGCTTGCCTCAGTCCCTGCTCCTTGATGCGGGTCAGCTCTTTTAACAGCGAGTCAGCGTCCGGAAATCGATTGTCCGGCTTTTTTTCCAGGAGCCGGACAATGACAGCGCTCAATGATTCAGGAACCTGCGGATTCATGCCGGCGGGGGGCGGCGGCACTTCATTGACCTGCTTATAGGCAAGGGCGGTCATATCGTCAGACGCAAACGGGTAGCGACCGGTAAGCATCTGGTAAAAAATCATCCCCAGAGAGTACAGATCGCTGCGTTTGTCTACGGATTTCCCGGAAATCTGCTCCGGGCTCATGAATCGGGGCGAACCCAGAATCATGTTGGTCGCTGTCAGGTTGGGATCGCCCATGCTTTTGGAAATACCGAAATCCGTCAGAATAATTCGGCCTTCCTTATCCAGCATAAAATTCGAGGGTTTGATGTCCCGGTGGATGATGTTCTGCCGGTGGGCATGGGCAAGGGCGTCCGCCATGGCAATCATCCTCGGAAGCGCCGCTTCCGGATCAAAGGCGCCCTTTGCCATTTCCTCGGCAAGGGTGGTTCCCTCGACATAAGGCATAATCAGGTAGTCAAACGCCTCATGACTGCCAAAATCCATAATCTGAATAATGCCGGGGTGGTCAATGCTGGCTGCGAGCCGGGCTTCCTGAAGAAATCGCTGGCGGATATCCTTGTCCTTGCCAACCGCCTGATGAATGATCTTGATGGCGCGCTTTTTCCCCAGTACCCGGTGAATGCCCAGATAGATCTCCCCCATGCCGCCGGAGGCAATGAGTTCAACAATCTCGTATTTGTCAGAGAGGACGGATCTTAATTTTTCTAAATTATGAGGTGAAGACATGACAAAAAGTCTGCTGTTGCGTATAGAATCGCCGATCAGGGATTCCCGCCGGGTCACAAACCCCTGTTGGGCAACGGTGGATAGTGGATTAAACAAATCTTTTTTGTTCTTTAATTTTATCCCGGCTTCTCCCAAAAAGCAAGTAAATGCTTGTATCCCATAAAAAAAATTGTTATAAGAATAAGTAAAATTTCGTGGGGGCAAATCCCAAGCAATCAAATCCCGTTTGAGTTGCCCACCCAGTCCCCCGTACCGCAATACCCAGCTTGAAAAAGGATATATCGCATGAAGGCCTTATACCTTAGCGCACTGACGCCTCATCAAGACGTGGTAAAGGGACTCCTGTCGCAAATAAAGCCTTACGGACTTGAGGTGAAGGGTCACTTCTGGACCGATGACCTGCCGAAAATGGCCTGGATGGGGCCAAGGGACGAGCTTGTGGATTCCGGTACCGTCTTATGGGTCATACTTGGCAGCAAAGCGGATTTTGAAAAAGCAACGCTTCGTTACGGCTTATCCCTGCTTTGCCTTTCCGCGCAGGCCCGGAAGGGTTCGCCCTTGAACATCCTGATACTGCAGAACGGAACGGAGCCGGTGATTGCCGGGGACCTGCCCACCCCCTTGAAGGCAGCCGATGTTTGTTCGCTCTCGGATGCGAGCCTGGGAGCAAAGCTGGTGGCCAGGGCCCACCAGCCGCAAAGATTCCCGGAAACGGAATATTTTATTGATATTCTGGGCAATGAACAGATCGGCCAGTGGTTTGAAATACGGCCGGCCGGCGCCGACTCCTGGCCGGGCGCCATGTTCGGTGCAGCCGGTGCCGAAATTGTATTTCAGGCTGTCGGCCCGGCCGGCGGCCTGCCCGAAAAAAGCGTGCTGAACTACCCTGTCCAGGGACTGACGCTCAATCTGGGCGATCTGGAATACAGCGCCTGGGCCGTGCAGAATGAGATCAGCCCGGAGACTTCATACTACGCAAAAGTTGACGGCTATCCCCACGCCATTTTGTTTGGCCCCTATTCGACCGAAGCTTCCGCGGAAGTACATTTGATGACCCTTAAATAGTGTCTGAACGAAATAAAAGGCTGACTTTATGAACGAATCCCCGGTGCCCCGCAAAGACCTGGACAACGAACAGTTCATCCAGCTGCGCAAAAATACAGAGAAAATCGCCGAAATCCTCCATAAGCGACTCAAGGGCCATCTGGCTGTTTTAAAGCCCCTTTTCAACCCGGTCAAATTGCTTGGGGCCTACATCAAAACCGCCGGCATGGATGACGTGCCCGGCTCCGACAAAGCCTTTGCCAAGCTCCAGGAACAATATGCGGCCATTTGCGAAACCCCCTTCGGCCTGACCCGCAAACTGCCGTCCCCGCTCACGACAATGAGCAGCCAGATCGACGCCGCGCCCTATAAATATTCACTTTACATGGATACTGCCAAGGAAAAGGCCACCACAATAACGGCACCCACCCGCTGGATTCTCTCCTACCAGAGCGATTGCCCATATGATCGGATGCGGGACATGGCCAGCGGCGCTGCCACCCCTCAACCCGAGGAACTGAAATCCGCCTTGATCAAGCACCTGACCCTGGTTCTGCTGCTGGAAAAATTCAAGGAGCTGACCCAGCTGCTCCAGGATTTGCGCTATACCGTGGCGATTGAAAAAATTCAGGAATTGGGGGGTCTGCCCGTGGTTCTTCTAAAAGCGCCGATCGAGAGCTTTCTGCCTTCAGATGACTTTATCCGCAATGTCACCCAACTCTCCGGCATCCCGGCATTCCAGGAAATCATCGATTTCGAGGCGGCGCAAAACATGGCCGACCCCTTAAAAGAGACCCTGCAGGCGGCCATCGAATAGTGCCCTACCAGTTTATCTCCAGGGTGAGCCCCTCCCCGGACGGCAGTATGCGGCGCGAAGGCGTCACGTTCACCCTTACAGGAATCCGGTTTTCCGCATCCGGAGGCCAGGCGGTGACTGCCAGTTCCTGAGGGGGGGGATGCCCGCTTTTTTCCCAGAAAGCTGCAAGCGCCCGATTCAACCCATTTTCCAGATCCTTTCCGGACAATTCACCGGGGAGGTGGTCTTTGCACCACAACAAAATTCGCGTCACCCGGGCGGCAAACAGCTGATAGGCAAGAGAGGCCCCGCCAAATGTGGTTTCCATGGGGATAAAAGCCATGTCCCTGTTGGCCGCGGCAGCCAGGGCCATGATGCCGGCCCTCCGGAACTGATCCATCCGGTCTTCGGAAATCAATACCTCGGCGGGAACGGCCGTGTTCGGATCCACCGGGTGAAGGGGCAGGTCTTTAAGCTGAAACGCCTGCCAGTCGGTAAAGCGGGTCGGCCAGCCGTTGCCGGTGAAACTCGCCAGTATCAGGGCGCCAACCGCCCACACCGGCCCGGTCCAGGGGAGGAGGGATTCCTCAAAAATAATCCGGCGGGTCGGGTTTTCCTTTCCGTACGGGTATCGCAAAAGAAACCGGTTGCAGGCCACAGCCAGCCAATTGGCCTCGGGCTGGGATTGAAGCCGCTTGAGTTTGCCAAAATTGGGGCTGTCCAGGTGATGGGGAAGAAAGGGGAGATTGGGCAGACCCGCCCATGAGTCCAGTCCCACAAGTCCCGGGGAGGCCCAGACCACTGCCGGGGCCATGAGAATCTCGGCAAACTGCGCCACCTTTTCCAGCAGCCCCACGCTGCGGGGGGTGCTGTCAAAGGACAGATCCACCAGCACCAGGGAGGGCAGGTCATTGACCTGGCTGATCGTGAGCGCCCCAAGGGTCTCCTCAAGTGTGTCTTGGGTGACGGGCACGATTTCCAGGTGAAAGCCGGCGCCTGCTTTGGGGCCCTGCCCCTGCTGGAGCAGGCGTTTCAGGCCGCGCCATGCAGCTTCAGCGGCACGAAAAGCCGGGTCCGCATAAATTTCGGAAAGCACCGCCTGCAGGGTGGTGTCCACCTGCCGGGCACCGGCAGCATGCCTGGCCGAATCCCTGGCTGCAGACTTTTCGTCCGGTTCCGGCATGGCCACCATGTTAAGGATGCTGTCCAGCCGGTCCGCCGCTTCAGCCCGGGGTTCGGCTTCTGTTTGGGCTTTGGCCGCAGGCGGGCTCTCGGCTTCGGCTGCCGTCACGAGCTGTTTTAAGAAAGGATTGCCCTGCGCCAGCGCATCCGGATGAAAATCCTTTAGCCTGGAAATGCGCAGATCAATGCCTCCGGCCGGGCACAGATCCGCAGGAAGCGGAAAATGGCCGGAAATCCCCAATGCGTCCATCACGGCATCCATGTCATGCAAATCCACCTCAATCGGCGGCTCTTTCCAGGGCTGCCGAAGGTTCATGGCAAAAGGTGCGAGCACCAGGATTTTAAAAGGCATGTCCGGAATGCGCATGAGTGGTCTCCTTCCCTAATCGCTCACTTCGTCCAGGCGGCCGTCGCCCAGGAATTTGAAAGTCGGCCCCTGGGAGGTCAAGGCCAGTTTATTGCCCTCGCTTAAAGGGGCCTCGACGGCAATGCCCCGGCCGTCAATAAAAAGGTTTTGCCTGCCGGTCAGATCCTTTACCCAATACTGCCCCTGCCGGTAGGAAATCTCGGCATGCCGGGGGGAAAGCGCGGCGTGATCGATTGTAAAATCGCATGCCGCGTCCTTGCCGATGGTTACAGGCAGCGTTTTAAACCGCTGAAGCGTCGGCCCGTAACGAATCAGCAGGGGAATGGCCTGCCCGGGTTGGGCGGAGGCCTCCGGCGGCGTGGCTGTTTCCCGGCCGGAATCCGGCGCTGGCGCCTTCGGCTCATAAGGCTTTGGTGCGGGCCTAGGCGCCGGCCTTTGGGGACGGCTCCCTGCGCTTTCCCTTGGCGGCGGTGCCTCTGCCGGCGCTGTCTGCCCGGTTGGTGCGCTCGGGGCGGCCTGGCCGCGCCTGGTTAAAAAACTCACCTTGGGACCGCCCTGGGCAAACATCAGCCAGTCCCCGCTTTTAAGATAAGCCTCGGCATCCGCCCCCACCATTTTGCCGTTTAAGTAGGTAAAATTGGGGCTTTTATTGAGCAGCTTGAAGCGGTTGCCATCGCGTATGATCCGGGCGTGATCGCGCGAGACGATCAGCAGGTCGCCGGGAAAGCGCACCTGGCAGTCGAAATTCCGGCCGATCCGGATCTCGGCATCCGAGAGTTCCTGTATCTCGCCCTTCAACGGCCCTTCGATGTGGACAATATTTACTGTTATATCCGGCTTTTCAGTCATTTCCTCAATTACTCGCAAAAAGCATTTCAAGCAAAAACACATTAAGGCGCAATGCGCACCTTGGTCTGACTGGGTGCCAATTGCGCGCCGCCCGGCGCATTGGCGTTGTTCCCGTTATGACCCGTCAGGCATGTTGCATAGACGATTTTTTTCCCCTGGGCCTTTACTTTTGCCGAAGCTTTTTTAAAACATACCTGCCCCATGTTTGTGGCAGACATCACCCCCTTTTGGGTTCCGGCTTCATCGCCTGATGACCGGGAAATTGTTGAACTTTCCGTAACAACCGGCTTGTTTCCGATTTTCACCTTTGTTGCTGTACCCCGGGCCTGACTGACCTGTGCCATATTGGGATAAGGCGTCGGCACCGGACTTGGGGCGGCGGGGGTGATGCACGTGTCTATCGGACCGGGAGTTGCCGCGGTTCCGCCGGCGGTTGTTGAAGCCATCATGCAAGCAGGCATGGAAGATCTCCTTTTAGGTGTTAACCCAGATGAATCTTATCGGCATTGATTTTATAATCATCCTCAGCATGCAGGAAAGATTGCTTGGATTTCGTGTGAATAGTGGTCTTAACCAGTGTTTTCATTCGGCCTGCGGTCAACTGACTGAGTTGCTCGACAGACCGGTATGTATTTTTCGCCTTTTCAATCACACTATTTGCCAGGGTTTCGATTGTTCCGCCAACAATTTGCGCATGCTCCACAACGCCTTTGAAGCGTTTGCTGGTGATACGTGTTTCCTCGGTTTGCATAATATTTCTTTTGGCTGTAACACCCAACTCATTGCTTTGCAATCGGATCCTTCCAGGCGAAAAGGTTATCGCGTTTGAGAGCTTGCCAATGGTATTCTGCAATCCGATCCGCATCCCGTGACGGCCTTTCATTTCAAGGTGCTGTCCCTGAAATTGAATATTTTGACCTGCCGTAAAATTGATATTGCCTTGCGAGGCAACCTCAAGATCTCCAAACGACGGGGTAATCCGAGCACAATTGCATTGGGCGTCATATTCGAACAGCAGTGTTTTTTCATTTGAAAAAACCTGAATCGCATCACCGGACAGCGTGGCATAAGCACCTGTACTTAAGGAAATTTTAGGGTTCACTGATTTTAATACGCCGATGATGTAAATCTCGGCCAAGGTCTCTGCGGCGCACAACACCTTGTCTCCGGGCGACAAAAAATAACTTCCGGCAACGGCGGAAGCCGCCCATAGCTTCCCGGGAGCATCACTGACACCTGAGAGTTGAATTTTGTACAGGCCTTGCTGTTCATCAAATTCCAGAATATGTGCCGGGCCGAAGTATCGACTTTCATTCGTCCACTCATACTTTTCAGCCGTGCTATTCATCAATAATTCCTCCTCTTATTCTATTCACTGAGGTCCGGTAATAAAAAATAATTATCTGGGCTTAGGCGGTTTCCAATCCTCGGCTTCAGCCAGATCCTTATCTGTTTCATCCACCAATGAAAGATTGGCGCCCCGCCACTTGCTGCCTTGATCGTGAATTCGGTGCAGGACGGATTGTTTTAAATTCGCCCGTGTAAAATCCGTATGATTGAGGAAGGCATGGGATAAAACGCTGTAGGGCATTTCAACTTCGACAAAAAATGCATGCTCACAATCCGCGTGAGGGAATTCAGCACGCTCCAGGCGAGCGTTTGACAGCCTGGCTCTTTTAAGGATGGCTTTTTCAAAAATGGATGATCGCAAGTCAGCGCCTTGCAAATCCGCATCCTGGAGATTACATTCAATAAACAGGGCGGTTTTGGCTGATACCGATCGCAGGCGACTGTTAGACAGGTCGGCTTTAGAAAAATTTGCCTGCGACAAGGTGGCCCGATCGAGCTGGACTTCCTTTAATTGGGCTTTTTCGAAGTCTGAAAGACTAAAATCACATTCCCTCAAGTCCATCCCGGAAAAGATGCTTCGTTTCAGATTGCATAATAAAAACGTGGTCTTTCCAATAATGGTCCGGGTAAAATCCACGCCTTCAAAATCCGTTGCCTCGATGGCAACCTGCCTGAGGTCTGAATTTTCCAGGATACAGTCTGTCATCTGGCAGTTTTTCATGACTGAATTGTCAAAGGAAGCTTTCGAAAGGTCGGCACTGGAGAAAAGCGTATTGCTCATGTGAGCCTTTTTAAATTCAGCATTCACAAGTTTGGCATGCGAAAAATCGGTTCCTTTTAAATCACAGCCGATAAATGTTGCGCCCGTAAGATCCGTATGGCCAAAATCAACACGGCCCAGATCAAGACCGCTGAAATCGATGCCTTCCAGGGACCGGGCAGAGGCGAGGGTCGCGCCCGATAACCGGGATTCCTTGAAAATTGCATCCTGAAGGATGCTTTCGGAAAAATCGGTCTTTGAAAGATCAAAATTCGAAAAATCAGCATTTGATAAATCGCAATTTAAAAAAGAACATCCAGTCATAGTTTGGGGGAGTGTGTCAGGAATATTTAAAAAGGCGGTATTGACAAATCGCGTTTGCTTCAATTTCGCTCTTACAAAATCAGCTTTTTCCAGGAAGCACTCATCAAATTCCGTATCTTCAATCACGGCATTCTCAAACGAAGATTCGCCAAGCTCGGTTTTGCTGAATCGGGATCTGCTTATGGCGGCGTTATTAAAACCAGTCTTTCTCATATCGCATTTTTCAAATGATATATCTTTTACTTGTACTTCACTGAAATCTGCATCTGAAACATCCGCTTCAGTGAAAAACGCGCCGTCGAGTATGGCTCGCATGAAATTCGCTTTACAGAGAAGCATCTGACCCTTGGAAAACCCATGGATATTATGCTCCCGGAGAGTTTCAATCAAGCTTTCATCCATTCCAAAGCCCTCCCCGAATGCAACAACCACTTTTGCCGGGTCCTTCTCTGGAATATTGTCAATCATAAAGAAGGCACCGGAGAGATCCGCCTCCGTGAAATCCGTATGGGAACAATTTGAATTAATGAATACCGCGCCCTTTAAATCCGCCTGGCAAAACTCTGCCTGGCCCAGATCAACATTGTTGAACATCACATTCTCGAACACGGCATTTCGAAAAATTACTTCTCGCAGATCCACCTTTTCAAACATGATGCCTTTGAAGCGCGCGCTCTCAAAATTGGCGCCACTCAAATCAATATCCGTGATGAGTGCATGTTCGATGGCGTTGCCGCCCAGTATTTTTTCCTTGATTTCTTTTGCTGATATCAGCGCTGTCATGATTTTTTCGCCAGTTTTGTCATCTTGATATTGGCTGCCGCAAATGTCGTTTTATCCAGCCGGGCATCCAAAAATTCAACCTCATACAAGTTTGATCCTGAAAAGTCGCATTCCTTTAAATCAGCTTTTTCCAAACTGCCCCGGAACAGGTTCATGGTTATAAATTTAGCACGGCAAAGGCTGGCTTTGCGAAATCGCGCCTGCGGCATGTCGGCTGCGGTAAAATTGGCATCTTCCAGGATAGCTCCGGAAAAAATAGCGTCAGCAAAGCTCGAATAGGAAAAATCAGCACCGGTAAGATTCGCACCTTCCCATGTGGAGCTGTTTCCGGAGGTTTCCCGAAAATTTCCAAAGGAAAAATCGGCGCCGTCTGAAGCCCTTAATTCAGTGAGATCCGCTTTTTCCATGTTGACGCGGATGCCGGTTGCGCCCTCAACGCTGGCTTCAATGAGGCAGGCTTGCTCAAAGTCGGCTTTGCTTAAAATGCATTGCGAAAAATCAGCCCCCTCAAGCAGCGCTTTTTTAAGAATGGCCCCTGAAAGATCCGCCCCTGGGAAAAGCGCCCTTTTTGAACTGACCCCTTCCATCACGGCATGCTTTAAAACAGCCTTTTCAAATATGGCATGATCCAAACTGGCGGCGCTCAGATCACTGCCCGTCAAATCCGCCTGTGTGAAGTCGGCATCAGCCAAAAGCGCTCCCCTGAAATTGGCCCCTTTGAGGTCACACGCTCCGAAATTAGCCCCCTGAAGCTGCGCTTCGCTTAAATTCACATTTTTAAGACAAGACCCTGCAAACAAGGTTTCCTGCAAATCAATGCCATGCAGGTCCAGCCCGGTTAGATCCAGTCCCCTTAAATCCTCCCCGGCAAGGTGCATGCCGTTTTTGATCCGTTCTTCGACGGCTTTTCGCGTCAACGGCTCTTCGTCTATTTCAGCTGCCTCTTCAATTCCAAATTTCTCCAGCAGTTCAGCCTCCAAGGCTTTGTCCGCATCACTTTGCGGCGGCGGCTCGACTTTTGTATCAATTCCGGCTTCAAGAAATGCCGCTTCCATCTCTTTTCTTGCTTTTTCAAGCTCAGCTTCCGCCTCGGCAATTGCTTTTTCCTCGTCAACGTCATCTTCAAGATCATCGTCCGGATCATCTGCTGGGAGCGCTTTTTTCTGTTTGTTCAAAAGGGACAAAAATTTCTCAGTATAATGGGACACGGAATGGGGTTTTTGCTCCAGTTTTTCCGAGTCGATATAGACATGATGGATGTCCTCATAATCTTCCGATAGGGTGGGCGAAACCCCTCGCCACACCAGGGCCAGTTTTTCTGCATCCATATCCACCCACAAGGTATCCAGATTGAGCTGAATTTCGGCAAGCGCATCTTTTTGCGGGTATTGGGAACGACTGATAAAACAGCGGGGCCTGATTCCCGGCAGATAGCTGCGATAGTGGGGATATCGGGCATGCAAATTTTCAAAAAACAATGCTTCATCCCCTTTCAGGTAACCTTCAACCTGCATATCAAAAGGCGCGGCATTAAAAAAATGCCAATCAAAATCCATGGGAAACCATGGCCAGCGCTCCCTGAGCCATTTTTTCCCATAGGTTCCCACCTTTGAATACCTTTGCCCCCACATTTGATCAAGTGGGCCAAAATTCACCGGAACCGGATGACTGCCGGGAGCGTCGATAAGTTGGGCGGGATCTTCGATATTAGGAAGGGGCTTGATAGTTCTGCCCTCGGCGGCCTGCACGGAGACATATCCTTTTCCCACCGGATTGTTTTTATACCCTGCTCCGCCGAAACTGTTCTCATATCTAAGTTCCAGGGTGGTAAAGGGTTCCGGTTCTGAAATACTTTGCAGCGGGGCTTCCCAGTGGCGGTTACCGAAAACAACCAGTTTTTTTGCAACATTTCCGACACCAAAGCCCACTTGACAGGCCTTCCGCGGGATTTCTCCGGGCGTATGACAGGCCCCCACCAGCAGCAGGTCCGCACAGGGCTTAAAATAGGCGAAATCCGACGCATACCGAATGCCCCCCGCCCCGTCCGCATCATTCGAATAGAATTCATCGCCGGTGGGTGGAAGCTGCTCCGCCGAAAGGACCGCCTTGTCTCCGGGGACCAGATCAAACGTGGCCTTCACGATAAACGTCAGGGAATACTTGGGGAACCCGATCCTGCCCGCCAAGGGTGCAAATTCAAATGATGTTTGATTAAAAATCTCCATAGTCTTCTAATCAGGGAGGTGAACAAAAGTTGGGGTTTGACAGAAAACCTTCCACTTCATGATTGCCATCAACTGTCGTATCTCCTTTAATGTCAACATTTTCCCTGAACTCTGAATCCTTTCTCACGATCGTTTTGGCATTAATTATCAGTTTCGGCGCCTTGATGGCAATCCCGCCCGGCGCTATCGTTATCTTACTGCCCCCGCATTGAAGTGTAATTCTTGCTGTGGCTTTTGTGGTGTCGGCAGGAGCTTCCTTAAGCCTCAAGGTGCCGGCTTTTTCAATTTTTTTCCCCGCAAATCCTGCCATCTTGAGGCCATAGACCATTTCAAATTCAGCAGACAATTTATTGGTAATTTTTGCGCC
>P_1C_Sed_2_UnCtyDRAFT_1000287_pt1 | contig 15935 bp, 9 predicted proteins | sample Pon1CUnioCityCA_4_FD_10229 | JGI IMG/M metagenome (IMG submission 10229) | reverse complement strand
CAAGGGTACCGATCACCTCTCCCCGCTTAACTTTATCTCCTCTTTCAACCTGGATATCATGGAGGTGGGCATAGATGGTCCTGTAGCCATACCCGTGATCGACCACTACTTCCTTGCCGTAGCCATAGGCCGAATATTCAGCTTTGATCACGGTACCATCGCCTGTAGAGTATATGTCGGTTCCCACCGGACCCGTAAAATCCATGCCGTGATGCATCCGGATGTTGCCGGTGAAAGGATCTCTACGTCTGCCGTAATAGTCGCTGATGCGGCCGAAATCCCTGATGGCAATCGGCTGAATAGCCGGTATATGGGCAATCATAGCCTCCTTATTCCTTGCCTCTTCAATCACCGCATCAAAGGAACGCGATTGAACATAAAGCTTTTTCTTAACCTTATCCAGTTTTTTTGACACAGAAATGATCGTCTCCGCATTGGCGTACTTCTCCATATCATCGTACCGGCTGGCACCACCTACCCCGGCTTCCCTGAATTGATTGGGAATGGCGTCTAACTCAAAAATGGGCCGGTACAGGTTGTCATCGCGTTGCTCTACCTGGTCCAGAACGTTGCTGATCCCCTCGATCTTATGAGCAAGCATGTCATACTTGAACAATAAATCCTTGTTTTCTTGTTTCAGCTCATTTTCCTTGGGCGTTTCAAAGTGAGTAGTAAAAGCCCAATTCAACACAAACGCCATTAAAAAAGATGCAGCAAAAAAAACAATCGCTTGTAAGATATATTTTCTGGAGGTACGGTCAATTTTTTTATAGGAGAGCGTATGAGGGTCAAAACGATATTTTATTTTTGCCATAGTTTTCTGATAATTTACAACAGATGAAAACCTTTAATTGTAGCAAATCTAAAGGATTTATTTAATTTTACAAAATATTTCTCTTAAAAATCCCTTTACAAAATATATTAATTAATATAATATAAGGCATTTTAAAATAGAATTTTATGAACTCAAAAAAAATAAGAAACACTTTCTTAAATTTCTTTTACGAGAAAAATCATACGATTGTTTCATCCGCTCCTATGGTAGTGAAGGACGATCCGACCTTAATGTTTATCAACGCGGGCATGAATCAGTTCAAAGATATATTCCTGGGCAATGAAAAACCCAAGAACCAACGGGTTACTGATTCTCAGAAATGCATGCGTGTTTCGGGCAAGCACAATGACCTGGAAGAAGTTGGACACGACACCTACCATCATACCATGTTCGAGATGCTGGGTAACTGGTCGTTTGGTGATTATTTCAAGGAAGAAGCCATTGCCTGGGCGTATGAATTCCTGGTGGATGTGCTGGGTATCTCAAACGACAGGTTGTATGCCACGGTATTTGAAGGGGATTCGAGTATTGGCGTGGACGCAGACGAAGAAGCCAGGAGCCACTGGATCAAGCATTTACCCGCCGATCGCATCATGTATGGCTCGAAAGAAGATAATTTTTGGGAGATGGGCGAGACCGGTCCCTGTGGGCCCTGCTCAGAGATCCATATTGACCTGCGCAGCGATGAAGAGCGCAAAAAGATAGCCGGCAGGGAGCTGGTCAACCAGGATCATCCTCTGGTCATCGAATTGTGGAATCTGGTGTTTATACAGTTTAACCAGAAGGCCTCCGGTGAGCTGGAGACTCTGCCTGAAAAACATGTCGACACAGGGATGGGCTTTGAAAGGCTGTGCCTGGTGATGCAGGATAAGGCATCGAATTACGATACCGACATCTTTCAGCCCATCATTCAGCATCTTTCGAAGCTGGCCAACCGGAAGTACGGTCAGGAACATATGACCGATGTAGCCATGCGGGTGGTTTCCGATCACCTTCGTGCCATAGCCTTTTCTGTTGCCGACGGACAGCTTCCATCGAACAACAAGGCCGGGTATGTAATCAGACGCATTTTGAGACGGGCCGTCCGGTATGGATACACCTACCTTAACTTCAAGGAGCCATTCATCTACAAGCTTTTACCCATCCTGATCGAGGACATGGGCGATGCCTATCCAGAACTCAACTCACAAAAGGAACTGATTGAAAAAGTGATCCGGGAAGAAGAAAATGCCTTTCTTAAAACACTGGACACAGGCATCCGGATGCTTGACAGCGTCATCGATAAAACTCTTGCCGCCGGCAAGAAGGAAGTAGACGGCAAAACAGCCTTTGAGCTTTACGATACGTATGGGTTCCCTCTCGACCTGACCGAGCTGATCCTCAAAGAAAAAGGAATGACCCTTAACAGAGGGGACTTTGACAAAGAGCTTCAGGCTCAGAAAAGCCGCTCACGCCAGGCCACTAAAATCGAGGCAGGCGATTGGGTGCGACTGCGAGAGGAAGAAAAAGAGAACTTCATCGGTTATGACCACCTGGAGGCAGATTTATGCATCACCAAATACCGGAAAGTAAAGTCGAAGGGCAAAGATCTCTATCAACTGGTATTCAACAAAACCCCTTTTTATGCCGAAGCGGGAGGACAGGTTGGTGATACAGGGCATCTCGTATTTGACGGTGAAAAGATCGCCATCGTGGATACCAAAAAAGAAAACAACCAGACGATGCATTATGCCAAAAAGCTGCCATCTGACCCCTCCGCAAATTTCCGCGCTGTTGTAGACAGCGAAAAAAGGAAGAAAACAGCCAACAACCATTCCAGCACCCACCTGCTCCATCAGGCCCTGAAGGAGGTTTTGGGCAATCATGTGGAACAAAAGGGATCCCTTGTTCATCCGGATTATCTAAGGTTCGACTTTTCACATTTCCAGAAGCTGAGCAAAGAAGAGATTGAAAAGATCGAACGGATTGTCAACTTCTACATCCGGCGAAACATACCCAGGCACGAAGAAAGAACCGTGCCTTTCGAAGAGGCTAAAAAGAAGGGTGCCACGGCGCTTTTCGGCGAAAAATATGGCGACACCGTGCGCGTTGTACAATTCGGGGATATCATCGAACTTTGCGGGGGCACCCATGTGGAAGCCACCGGTCAAATCGGCTTCTTCAAGGTCACTGGCGAAACAGCCATTTCTGCAGGCATCCGGCGAATAGAAGCTGTCACTGCCGATAAAGCCGAAGAATATATTCACAAAAACCTCGATACCCTCGAAGAGGTGCGCTCCCTGATGAATAACCCGTCCAACCTCCCTAAAAGCGTTGAAAAACTCATTAAGGATAACGCCAGCCTGAACAAACAAATTGAAAACCTGCTCCAGGATAAGGTGAACAATCTCAAGCAAGAACTCATAAACCAAAAGGAGCAGATTAACGGGATCAACTACATCGGATCGATCATCCATATCGACTCGGCCGGCGCCATGAAGGACATGGCCTTCCAGATGAAAAACGAGGTAGACAACCTGGTCCTGCTGCTGGGAGCCAATATAGAAGGCAAAGCCAACCTGTCGATGATGATCTCCGAGAACCTGGTAAAGGAGAAAAACCTGAATGCCGGGGAGATCATCCGTGAGGCGGCTAAGGAGATCAAGGGAGGAGGCGGTGGACAGGCCTTCTTTGCTACTGCTGGTGGCAAAAACCCCGACGGCCTTGGCGCCGCCCTCGAAAAAGGCAGGCAGTTATTGATGCAGAAGGTAAAGGAATAAAAAAATAAGCACCAAGAACAATTTCCCAGGTTGAAAGGCTCTCGGGCGAGGAATTCAATGGGGTTTGTTATTAAGAGTCGGTCATATCTTCATCGACCACCAGTATAAAATCCGCCAGGCCCTGATGATCCTCCGATAGCTGATCCAACTGACTTTGCTCAACCGTGGCGATAGTTCCCACGTTGGTACCAGGCGCATACTTACGGATATACCAAACGATCCCTTCGTGATTGTTAGAATGGTAGGTGCCATTGTAATGCAGAAAAAAAGACTCTTCATCCCGATTCTCCAGGATAAAATGAGCCATGGTAGCGTCCTTGATGGCCTGAGCTTTAGGAAGATTCTCCTTGTTTTCCATCCTTCCCGGCATATGGGCCATCCTGAGCATTTTTTGATAGCCCGGCAGATTGGGATCATAAGGAATGGGCAGGGGAGCTATATACTCTTTGGCCCGATCAGAGAGCTTTTCAAGGGCTTCGAATCCGCCCCGTGACACCATCGATGCATACCGCCTGGGAATATTGGTCGCTACAAATTCAAGCTCCTTCTCCCTGGCAAACTCAAGCAGGGGCCGGTAATCGGTTTTGTAGTTATTCCACAATTTGGCTTCTTCCCTGAAATTATTCTCCTTGTAATATCCCTTTAGATACTCATCCACGATGATCTGGTCATCGGTTTCAAACATCTCGGCACCAAGGACCAGGGTCCGGTCAGAGGCTGTATGCATATCCCGGGTCAGCTCAAGCTGAAGCCAGTGGGCGATGGGATTATTATGCAATTCACCAAAAAAAACAAGGTCCTTTGTGAGCAATTGTTCAAGCATTTGTTGGTAAGAAATGGAATCACCCACAGCATCAAAAATGCGATACGCAGGTCTGGCCGTGACTATATGGTTTCCGGCAACGAATAACAGCAAAAGCAAGAGGATCTTCTTCATAATCTTAGATTTAAAACACAATGTCGTAGGGAAGTATATAGATGAAACAAGGTCTTTACCTATTTGTTGAATAAAGTTGAAAAGTATGAGAAAAAACCCTCACCTGCAGGTTCTTATAACTAAAAAACAACTCCCCCGGCGGCCTTGCTCTATTCGGGGAGATTCATCTCATATTCCCTGATAAACTCCACTGTTTTGTGGATATGACGGTACATAACCTGGTCATTTTTTATAAAGGGTACAATTTGCCGATACTGCGAAACCAATTTTTCCAGGTAAGGAGAGGTCTTATAGGGTCTGCGAAATTCCAGGGCCTGAGCGGCATTAAAAAGCTCAATGGCTAAGATCTGTTCCAGGTTGTTGACCACCCTGTAGAGCTTAGTTGCTGCATTGGCTCCCATGCTCACGTGATCTTCCTGTCCTTGTGAAGATTCGATTGAATCAACCGATGCCGGGGTGGAAAGCTGTTTGTTTCGGCTCACCAGGGATGCCGAGGTATACTGAGGGATCATAAATCCGCTGTTTAATCCGGGATTAGCGATCAGGAAAGAAGGCAATCCTCGTTTCCCGGACAGCAGCTGGTAGGTACGCCGCTCTGAGATGTTACCCAGCTCAGAAAGTGCAATACTCAGGTAATCCATGACCAGGGCCAGGGGTTGACCGTGAAAATTGCCCGCTGAGACGATCAGGTCCTCCCCGGGAAGGACTGTGGGATTATCCGTTACAGCGTTGATTTCACGGGTAATGATACCGCCGGCATAGTTCAGTGTATCCCGTGTTGCTCCGTGTACCTGGGGCACACAGCGGAAAGAATAGGGATCCTGCACATGGGTTTTGCGCCGGCCGATCAGCTCACTGCCTTCCAACAGATCTCTGAAACGCCTGGCTGTCAGGATCTGTCCTTCCTGGTTACGGATTCGGTTGACTGCATCATGGAAAGGTTCGATGCGTCCGTCGAAGGCATCCAGCGAAATGGCGGCGGTGATGTCGGCCATCTTCATCAGCTTGTTGGCCCGGATCATACACCAGGTACCAAAGGCGCTCATAAACTGGGTGCCATTAAGAAGGGCCAGTCCCTCCTTGGACATCAACCGCACCGGCTCCCATCCCAATAATTTGAGCACATCGCCAGAAGCCTGCTTTTTACCCTGGTAATAGACTTCTCCTTCCCCGATTAATGGCAGGGACATATGGGCCAGAGGTGCCAGATCGCCGGAAGCACCCAGCGAGCCGTATTCATAGACCACAGGTGTGATGCCGTGATTAAAAAACTCCACCAGCCGTTGCACGGTGGAGAGCTGTACGCCTGAATTGCCATAGGACAAGGCCTGTATCTTCAGAAGGATCATCAGCCGGACAATGATAGAGGGTATCTCGTCCCCCGTACCACACGCATGCGATTTTACCAGGTTCTCCTGAAGTTTTCCCAAATCTTCGGGAGAGATGGACCGGTTGCATAAACTGCCAAAACCGGTATTGATGCCGTAAACAGGGCTGTCTGAGGCCTCCAGCTTCTCATCCAGGTAGTGCCGGCAATGCACAATACGACTTTTCGCTTCTTCTGAGAGCTCCAGGATTAAATCCTGTGCAAGGATATTCTGGATTTCCTCAAAAGTAAGGGTCTCAGAGGATATAGGATAAACCTTTCTCATAGTGGTGTTTTTTTCTCAGGCCAAAAGCCTGTGATTGGCAATATCCGAAACAGATACCCGTCCGGAAAAGGCTACAGGCACATGGGATTACTCGGCAAGCAGGTTTTTCAATCCCTCCAGGGTCATCTCCTGCTGTTCGCCGGTGGTCATATTCTTCACAGTGACCACACCTTTCTCCAGTTCACTTTCCCCAATCATACCCACGTATGCAATCGACTTGTTGTTGGCGTAATTCATCTGTTTCTTCATTTTCACCGCATCGGGATACAATTCCGAACGAATACCTGCCCGGCGCAACTCGTGAAGCATCTCCAGTGCCTTGCTGGCTTCTTTTTTGCCAAAATTCACAAACAGGATACGAGCCGAGGGGATCATCCGATCGGGGAAAAGATCCAGCTTGTCCATTACATCGTATATCCGTTCGGCTCCAAAAGAGATGCCCACGCCCGAGACGCCTTCCAGACCAAAAATGCCGGCCAGATCGTCGTACCGTCCTCCCCCACAGATGCTACCCATCTCCATATCATTGGCCTTTACTTCAAAGATGGTGCCGGTATAATAGTCAAGCCCGCGGGCAAGCTGTGGATCAAACTCCAGTTCATTGTTCAGCTTCAAAACGGAGATATAATCCAATATCTCTTCTGCCTCTTCTACGCCTTTGGCCCCCTCTTCATTATTAAGCATACCCTTCATTTCCTGCAGCTTATACACATTGCTTCCTTCCAGCTTCAGGTACGGATCGAGTTTTCCTATCGCCTGGGCATCAATGCCGCGTTGTTCCATCTCCTGTTTGACCTTTTCCAGGCCAATCTTATCCATCTTATCGATGGCTACGGTCATATCCATGAACTTGTCCGGCTGGTTGATATAGGTGGCCAACCCTTTCAAAAGCTTCCGGTTATTGATCTTGATGGTCACACGAAGCCCCAGCCGGGTAAAGACCTCATCCATTATCTGGATCAGCTCCACCTCGTTAAGCAGCGAATCGGTTCCGATCACATCTCCGTCGCACTGATAAAACTCACGATAACGGCCCTTCTGGGGTTTATCAGCACGCCATACCGGCTGGATCTGATAGCGTTTAAAAGGGAAAGTCAGTTCGTTGCGATGCTGAACTACAAACCGGGCAAAGGGCACAGTCAAATCATAACGCAGACCCTTTTGGGCAATATAGTTTCGAAGCGACAAGCTCAGGGAATCGCTGGGCGCTTCGCCCTTGTCGTGGAGCACTTTTTCTGCCTCGCCTTTCAAAAAGTCACCGGAATCAAGGATCCGAAATAGCAGCTTGTCTCCTTCCTCTCCATACTTACCCAGCAGGGTGGTGAGGTTTTCCATAGAAGGTGTCTCCAGAGGCTGATAGGCATAGCGACGGAAAGCCTCCTCAATGGTATCGAAGATATATTTTCTCCTGACCATAACGGCCGGCGGAAAATCACGTGTTCCTTTGGGTATAGTGGGTTTCTGTTTTGCCATAGTCCTTTACATTGCGTTCCGGATATCAATTTTTCAGGGCAAAGATAGAATTTTCAAAGAGATATTAAGCATAATCCTAAAAATAAAGGGCTCCGGCATCCGTTAGATTGCCGGATGCCGGAGCCCTTTTGTTATCATATAAAAAACCTTTCTAGAGCTTTTCCAGGTTTCCTTCAATCTCAACGCCAGCTTTGGAAAAGAGGACCCCTACCGGACAGTTCTTCTCGGTCAGCTCAAGACATCTTTTGAGCTGTTCTTCAGTAGATTCCGACTTAACTTTTGCTGTATATTGCACTTTACGAATGGTATCATCGCCTTTTTCAGCATTCACCTCCACCTCGACACGTTCAACAGAAATCCGCATTTTTTCAGCAGTAGTCTTAAAAATGGTGGAAATACAGCCGGCCAGGCTCATGACAGTAAGCTCAAGAGCACTTGCTCCAACATTAGCGCCATTGGGCAGATCGGTTACTATGGAATGATTTCTTCCATTATCAATCACAGACTGGTATCCTTCCAGCAACAAAGATTTGCTTTTCATTTATGTTCCTCCTTCTACGTTTTTTATAATTCAAATAAAGAGTTGCAATATTAAATCATCTGGATATATATACAAATGACTTTTTGCAGGGTTTGCCGGAAGGCTATATGTTTTGAAGCATACTCACATAAATAAGGAACCCCATAAGGCACGGATGCTCCAGTGCCTTATGGGGTTAGAATCTTTATGTATTCTCGTATGTTTGTAGGTAATAATGAAGGGCCCAATTGTCACTAATTTTGTAGTTTAGTTGAATTTAATTGGGGAGAGGCAGGATACAGCTTTTATGTGTCCGGATGCATTTAAAATGACATCGTACATGAGAGAGAGCACCTGTCGTTCATCCTCTCATGTGGTTTGTCAATAACGGAAACGGGCTTTGGGGACCACATCGAGGGAAGAATATTCGCCTTGCAGATACTTGTAATGACCGGTCATGGCGATCATAGCGGCATTATCCATTGTGTACTCAACTTTAGGAACATAAACATTCCAGTGGTACTTGTGAGCGGCCTCGTTTAGTGCGTTTTTCAGTCCCGAGTTAGCGGAAACGCCCCCGGCAATGGCTACCTGCCTTATTCCTGTCTGCTCACTGGCCTGAATGAGTTTATTCATCAGGATATCAATGATGGTATATTGAAGCGAAGCACACAGATCCTGAAAATGATGCTCTATAAATTGGGCATCTTCTTTAACCTTATCTCTGAGGAAATAGAGGAAAGCGGTTTTCAACCCGCTAAAGCTGTAATTGAGTTTCTCTATCCTGGGCCGGGTAAACTCAAAAGCGAGGGGGTTTCCTTCGCGGGCATTCTTGTCGATAACCGGTCCTGAGGGATAGGGCAGATCCATGATCTTGCCGCATTTATCGAAGGCTTCACCGGCGGCATCATCAATAGTTTCCCCGATAATCTCCATATCCAGGTAATTGCGTACCACCGTCAGCTGGGTATGGCCTCCGCTCACCAGCAAACAAAGAAAAGGGAAGGAAGGAATATCTTCTTCCTTCTTATCCGGATCGCGGATAAAATGAGCCAATATATGGGCCTGAAGGTGATTGACACCGATCAGCGGCACATCCTGAGCCAGGGCAAAAGCCTTGGCAAAAGAGGTGCCTACCATCAGTGAGCCCAAAAGACCAGGTCCCTGGGTAAAAGCCACAGCATTCACCTCTTCCTTTTTCATGCCGGCTCTTCTGAAAGCCTCATCAACCACCGGGATGATATGTTGCTGATGCGCCCTGGAAGCCAGCTCTGGCACCACACCTCCGTAATTCCTATGCACCTCCTGGCCCGATATAACGTTGGAATGCAAATACCCGTCCCTCAACAAGGCGGCTGAGGTGTCGTCGCAGGAAGACTCTATGCCAAGAATAGTTACAGACATGTATGGTACGGTTTATGTACTCGTTATTAAAACTATTTTTTGTTTATTTGCGTTAATTAGTATTGGTCCCATCTAAAGCGGCAAAGCTATCAAAAAATTTTACAAAATAGCGGTCATTTTCTTTCTGGTCGTCCTGTTTTTGCCCACTACTGGTTTTTTTCTGCTCAAAAATCAGGATGTGCAAAACTACCTTGTCGACCAGCTTTCCGAAAGGTTTTCCAGTCAGTTACAGGCTAGAATAACTATTGGCTCGGCCTACTATACTCTTTTCAACAAGATTGTTCTGGAAGATGTTTACATGGAGGATCAACAGGGCGACAGCCTGCTTTATTCGTCGAGGCTGACCGGGCATCTGAAGTATCTCAGTCTCAAAGACCGGGAGCTCTACTTCAGGCAGCTGGCTTTGGAGGGAGCAGAGATCAATCTGCGCAAAGACACAGCCGGGCCTGTCAACATCCGGTTTCTCATCCGGAATCTTAAGAGGGAAGACACCACCCAAGAGCGGATGCACATCCGGTTCAACACCCTTGAAATCAAAAACGGCCGGCTTTCTTTCCATACCAACAGGAAAAAAATCGACTTCAGCGGGCTCGATCCCAACCATCTATCCCTGAACAACCTAAACTTACGCGTGCAGGATCTGGAAGCCGACAGTGGCCGTGTTAGCATGCATATTCGGAAAATGGCCTTTACAGACCAGTCGGGCTTCAACCTAAAAAACCTGACCACCCGGCTGCAGCTGACAGGCGAGCGCCTCACCCTGGCAGACTTATCCCTTAAGACCCCCCGGACAAACCTTGTTTCTGACTCCATTCGCCTTTATCACAATCATTACAAGGGCTTTGAAGAACCCTTCACCCGGCTGCGTTTTGACCTTTCCGTTCAACCCTCCACCATTTCCTTCCGCGACCTGGCTTACCTTTCAAAAATGTTCCGGGATACACCCAACCAGCCATTCAAACTCTCCGGCCACCTCAGGGGCCGCATCAATAACCTGAAGGGCAGCCAGGTTCATCTTGCCGTGGGCAGCCAGACCGAACTGCTGACAGATTTCAGCCTGGACGGTTTGCCTGATATATCCAGCACTTTCATGTATATCGACATGAATCACTTTTATACAAGCATGGAAGACCTGGATGTAATCAACAGCTTCCTTCCAACATCTGCCCGGTTGGATCTGCCTGAAACACTAAGCAACATGGGGCGTATCCGGTATGAAGGCAATTTCACCGGTTTTGTCGATGACTTCGTGGCCTACGGAACCATAAACACCAACCTGGGCGAAATGTCAACTGACCTGCTGATCCAGCCACAACAGACCCAGGGCCTCGCCCTCAACGGAAATCTAAAGACCCGCGACTTCGACATCGGTGGATTGCTCGACGACCAGGAAAACATCGGCAAGTTTAGCATGGACATGCAGATAAAAGGCTCCATCTTCCAGGAGAAAGGCTTCAGAGCCCAAACAGACGGCGTAATTCAAAAACTGGAAGTCAACCGGTACAATTATCAAAACATACAACTCAACGGTTTGCTCACCGACAAGAAATACGACGGAGCTCTGTCGATCGAAGACCCCAACATCCAATTCGATTTTTACGGGGGCATCGATTTTTCCGGGGAGGTACCTGTCTTTGACTTCAATGCCCAGCTGGCCAAGGCCCGTCTCAACCAGCTGAACATCATATCCGAGGACACCACGGCCCGGTTGTCCTTCAGCATGATGTCCAATTTTAAAGGAGACAACCTGGACGATGCCAGTGGAACGATCCGCATGACCCAGGGGCGGATGGTCAAGAACAACAAAGAACTGGAATTCGATAACCTGCAGCTTAATGCCAGGCATAGCAGGGATACACACCAGATCGTACTCAAATCGGATCACCTGGATGCCAGGCTGGTAGGCAAATATCAATCGACCACCGTCTTTCAGTCCCTGAAAAACCTGGCTCTCTCCTATCTGCCTGTTTTCATTAAGAATGAAGAGGATACCACCTCGGTCGACTATCAGAACGACTTTAAGCTGACGTTCGACCTGAAGCAAACCAGCAAAATATCAGAACTATTCCTGCCCAGCCTGACCCTGGCCGACAGCAGCCACATCAGACTGGACTACAAGGGAGGATCGGCCAAATCATTCCGGTTAACAGCCAACACCAGCCAAATACGCTACAAGGACTACATCTTTGACAGTCTGCAGATGGAAAGCCGCTCACAAGATTCCATTTTTGCTTTCAACATCAACTTTGACGAACTGAGGACCCGGGCCGAGACTCCTTCTCACTATTTGCATCAGTTCCGGCTGAGATCCCTTACCGGAGGCAACAAATCCAAGTTGCTGATTCAATGGGATGAGGACGATAAAGAGGGACTCAAAGGAGAACTGATCTCACTGATCAACCTGGATCGGAATAAAAAGACGGCAAATCTGCGCACCACCATTTATCTGCTCCCCGGCGAGGTGAACATCAAAGATCAAAAATGGAACCTGGCCCAAAGCTCGGTAGTGATCGATTCCAGCAGTTACAATTTCAACGATGTAAGCTTCTATCACCAGGACCAGCGGATGTTTGTAAACGGGATGATATCAAAGAATCCTGCTGACACCCTGGATGTAAACTTCTCCCGGCTTCACATGGATTATGCCAACGTGTTCTTCCCCAAGAACAACCTGTGGTTCAAGGGTACAATAAATGGTACAGCCCGGGTATCAAACCTTTATCGCAACCCCTCCTTCCAGTCGGATCTGACGATCGACACCCTGTTCGTAAACGACCAGAAAGTAGGGAATACAAGGATAAACAGTAGCTGGAACAACGAAGAAGAACGAATTGCCCTGAAACTGGAAAGCCAAAGGGGAACACTTAAAACCATTGACCTGTCGGGCTTCTATAAACCCGACAACCAAAACATCAATTTCGAAGCTACCCTCGACAAGTTGCGCATGGCTGTGCTTAACCCCATCCTTCAGAAATCATTTTCCGATTTCAATGGCGCCGTCAGCGGTCGGTTAGACATCTCCGGCACCGCCGGGAATCCTGTCTTCGACGGCAGGCTCTCTGTCCAGAAAACGTCCTTCACCATTGATTACCTCAAAACACAGTACCACCTGAGCCATATACTGGATGTTGCCGACAACACTTTGTTGTTCCGAAATGTTGCTGTCACCGACAACCAGGGCAACTCGGCCAATGTAAACGGACAAATCCGTTTTCACACCTTAAAAAACATCGATTACAGCTTCATCATCGATGCCAGCCAGCTCAGGGGCCTTAACACCAACGGGCTAAACAACAACATATACTATGGCGATGCTTTTGCCACCGGCCTGGTCAATATTGAAGGCAATACCCAAACCAAAAATCTCAACATCGACGCTTCCCTGGCCACCGCTGAGGACACCCGCATCAACCTACCTGTCGGCGACCGGGGTAGAAATCCAAAAACCCGCTTCATTACCTTTATCGGGAACACACAACGCGATGCCCCGGAGAAAGAAAAGTTGAATGCTTATCAGCCGCAACTCCCCGGCCTGACAATGAACTTCGACCTTGAAGTCACCCCTCAGGCACGCACCCGGCTCATCTTCGATCCCGAGTTGCGTGATATCATTGAAGCCAGGGGAAGGGGCAACATCAATATGGAAGTGGACAACAGCGGCGATTTCCGCATCTATGGCAACTACACCATTGAAGAGGGCGACTATATGTTCTCCCTGAAAAATGTGATCCGAAAAGAGTTCGAAATTGAACAAGGCAGCGAGATCATCTGGAACGGCAAACCACAAAATGCGGACATCAACGTTACTGCTGTCTACAACCTTCGTACATCGCTGGACAACCTTTTCATGGACACCACCTCTCAATATTATAACAAGCGCATACCGGTAGAATGTCGCATTCATCTCACGGAAAAGCTGGTTAACCCGAAGATAAACTTCGACATCGCTCTTCCAACCGCGGATGAGAGCATCCGGGCAAGGGTTCAGGGGGCCATCAATACCGAGGAAGAGCTCAACAAACAATTTCTTTCCCTGCTGGTATTGAATACCTTTATGCCTTCCCAGCAATACATGGCCGGACAGCCCGATGCCTTCGACATGGGAGCCACCGGCATGGCCTTCACCACCAGCGAATTGCTCTCGAACCAGCTCAGCCATTGGCTATCGCAAATATCCAACAACTGGGATATTGGCGTCAACTATCAACCCGGGGATGAGATATCCAGAGATCAGATGGAGGTGGCCCTGTCTACCCAGCTGCTCAACGACCGGCTGATCATCAACGGCAACGTAGGCACCACCGGCAGGTATCAGCAGGCCAGCGAACTGGTTGGTGACTTCCGGGTAGACTGGAAGCTCACACCTAATGGCAAGCTACGGCTCAAATTCTTTAACCGCAACAGCGACCGACTTATATATGAAGAAACCCGCTACATCCAGGGAGCCGGTCTTTTCTATCGCGAAGAATTTAACACTTTCGGCGAGCTGCTTCGCAACATCGCAGATAATTTATCATCCAAAAAGAAAAAAGAACAAGTCAGCAAAGAATAGTTTTTTATTTTTGCCTTTAAAACAAAAAAGCACTATTTATGAGTCACCTTATCATGTTACAAGCCCAGGTTCAGGACACGGTCGCTACAGCCGCCCAGGGGGAAGCCTCCGGTGAGCTGACCCTTTCATTTTGGGAACTGGCACTTAAAGGGGGATGGATCATGCTCCCCATTGTTATTCTGTCTGTTGTTGCCATCTACATTTTTATTGAGCGTTACTTCGCCATCACCAGAGCCTCCAAGACAGACATCAACTTCATGAACAAGATCAAAGATTATATACACGATGACAAGGTAGAGTCGGCCCAGACTCTTTGCCAGACACTGGATAATCCGGTTGCCCGGATGATCGAGAAAGGCATACAGCGAATCGGCCGGCCTCTGAATGACATCAACGCCGCCATTGAAAATGTGGGCAAACTGGAGATTTCCAAGCTTGAAAAAGGCCTGCCCACCCTGGCCACCGCTGCCGGTGCAGCCCCCATGATCGGTTTTCTGGGAACTGTTATGGGCATGATCCGCGCCTTCTATGACATGGCCAATGCCGGGAGCAACATCGACATCACCCTTCTCTCCAGTGGTATCTATACGGCCATGGTCACTACCGTGGCAGGCTTGATGGTAGGTATCATCTCCTATCTGGCCTACAACGTACTGGTGACAAAGGTCGAAAAAGTGGTCTACCAGCTGGAAGCCAATACCACTGAATTTATGGACCTGTTGAATGAACCTGTGGAATAACCAAACCCCTCCCCATCATGGATTTAAAACCCAGAAATAAGGTCAGCACCACCTTCAGCATGTCGGGAATGACCGATATTATCTTCCTGCTGCTCATTTTTTTCATGGTCACTTCCACCCTGATCAATCCGAACGCCCTGAAACTGCTTCTTCCGAAAAGCTCCAGCCAAACAGCGGCCTCACCGGTGGTGAGTGTCTCAATCACAAGCAGTTTGAATTACTATGTGGGTTCCGACCAGGTAAAATATTCCCGGATCGAATACGTTTTAAAGGAAAAGTTCCGGGAGAAAAACGTGGAAGAACCCACCATCAGCCTGAATGCCGATCGCAGGGTTCCCATTGAAGAGGTGGTAAAGATCATGAATATTGCCAACCGCAACCAGTGGAAGCTCATATTGGCCACCACAGCCGACTAAGTTAATAACCCAGAAAGATTCGAGATCATGCGCCGGTTCATCAAGCAACACAAAAAGGGAATTATTGGGACCATCGCCTTTCACGGGGTACTGATCCTGCTGTTTTTCTTTTTTGGTTTCTCTACCCCTCTTCCCCTGCCTGCTGAAAAAGGCATCCTCATAAATTTCGGCAACATGGAAGATGCTGCAGGAGGAGCCGAGCTTGAAGAAAGCATTGAAGAAACACCCACCAGCTCAGAGCCTCAACCCGAACAACAAACCCAACCGCAGGAAGAAGTAGACCTGGGAGAACAAACGCAGCCACAAGAGCCCTCCCGGGAAGGAAAGGATGTAGCCACCCAGGATTTTGAAGAAGCTCCTGCCGTGGAAAAAGAGGAAAAGGAAAACGAGCCCCAGGAACAAAAACAGGAGCCGCAGGACAAACCGCAAGAGCAGGAAGAGACGAAAGAACAGACGAAGACGGAGACCCAGCCCGAAAGGGAAGTCAATCAAGAGGCCCTCTATCCAGGAAAAAGCAAGGAGGAATCGGGTCAGTCAGAAGGGGAGACCCAGGGAGAAGGCAACCAGGGAAGAGAAAGTGGCTCGCCCTTCTCCGACAACCATGCTCAGATCGACAGCAAAGGGATGGGAGGCATCGACTTCAGCCT
>P_1C_Sed_2_UnCtyDRAFT_1000286_pt1 | contig 15935 bp, 20 predicted proteins | sample Pon1CUnioCityCA_4_FD_10229 | JGI IMG/M metagenome (IMG submission 10229) | reverse complement strand
TTTTTTTTAATGTATATAGTAGTCACTTTTAAAACAATTCTAATCCCAGTGTTGCGCCAATCCACAACACATATTGGCGTCCTTTGGCTTTAATATCAAACAATCGATAGGGGGCATAAACATCACTTTCTTCTAACCGTGATATAAGCATGTTGAGGGTAGGACCGCCATAAAGTTTAATATCTTCATTTACCTCTTTTCCGAATAGTAGGCGATATTTTATAATTGAATTTAAATCCGTGGTCCAGCTACCTTCATTAATTTTGAAATATGAAAAATCAGAATAAAGGTCATACTTTTCATACTCTTGCATTCTTCCAATGCTCCATCCGATCTGCCAAACATCACGATTAATCATTGGATTAAATCCAACTGAGAGCATATTATAAATTTGTTCGGTTCCCAGTTTCATTCCAACATTGGTAAAACCAGTTTCTGTAGTCCATAAGTCAAGGTTTTTTCTACCATTTCTGTAATAGCTTATCAAACCAACCGGAAGACCCTCAAACTCATTTCCATAATTTACTATTCCGGTCTGAATCCCCTGTCCTTGATCTATAATGTTTGCTATTCCAAGCTGAATACCCTGAAAGTCTTGACTTATGTTTATCGAACTAAAACTTATTCCCTGAAACGATTTAGCATAGTTAATTATCCCTGAGGCAATAATGCCCTGCATATCTCGACGTGCAATATTAGTAATTCCGCTAAACAATAAACCTTGCACATTACCACCGGAAATGTTGCCGATACCTGAGACTAAAAGTCCCTGTATGTCACTTCTGGCAATATTGAATGCACCTGCAGATTGTAAGCCCTGGATGCTCCCACCCGACAAGTTAAAAACTCCACCAAACTGCAAACCCTGAATATCTGATGAGGCCCAATTGCCGATACCTGAAATTTGCACTCCCTGCATACTATCGCTGCTATAATTTCCAATCCCGGCTAATTGTAATCCTAAAGTATGTCCTCCGGAGTAATTTCCTATACCTGATATTTGAACACCTGATGCATAATATTTATTAGCATTTATCAAGCTGCCAAATTCAAAACCTTCGTGAAGGGCACCGTGATAGCCGCCTAAGATGTTAAAAGAGTATTTTGAAACATAATCAACGGCATCAATACCGTTAGAACTAAGGCCAGGGAATAGGGTTACACGATAAGTGCGATATTTAAGATCGTAGTTTTGCCATTCCTGATGGTCTGTACGATCTTGAGCCTGTATCGTCAGGGGAACGATCATTAGAAAGGAGGATAGTACAAGAATAAAAAATTTTAGCTTCCTCATCTGCATATAACAATTGTATAATTTTATTATTTTTCACATGGCATTTACGAAACCAAGCGAAAAATGTTATGAAGAAACTGAAATTGGCAGATTGTCTATAGATCAGAAAATAGTAAATCCGGTATAAAAAATATTTGAATCTATACCAGGATTAATTTCGCCCAGTTGTCCGTTAGACATGTGATGGTACTTGTACCCAACACTAAGAGAGATATTATCTAATATCATAATTTCAACTCCCGTGCCTAATTCGAGTGTGAGATTGAATTGAACACCGCGACTATCAGGAAAGGGCTTTTTAAAATACATAAACCCTGCTGAAGATTTAAGGAAAGGCTGTACCTTATTATGTTGATTCAAATTGATTTGAAATCCCAAGGGAGTGATCCCAATACCGCTATAGGATCCGGCTTGATATCTTGGCGTATCCGCTAATGTATAATTTGCCGCTAAGTTCACTTCAGTTGTGTATTCGAGCAGATGCTTTGAGTTGTAGGTTACAAGTTTTCGGTTGTATCGAATAGTATAAATACTAAGTGAAGCTTTGGGAATTTTACCCCAGAATCCCTTGGTAGAAGCAAACGAATAACCAACGATAAAATTCATTTCATGGATATCGGTATTCTTTTTACTTACCCATGCAAATCTATCCCCAAAATTATTGTTGGATTCTTGATTGTCTGTATAGCTTGGTGCTTGGGAAAAACCAATTCCAGATACTGACAGAAAAACAAAAACTGTGATTAAAAATGTTTTTAACATTCGTTTAATTTATTGCCTTACATATAAATAAAAGAAATTTATAAATAAATTATAGATCATTTTCTTCTGCTTCTATAAACACGCGTTTTACAAGTGGATACTCCTTTTTGATTCGGGATGTCAACGTTGATATATTTTCCTCTACGTTAGATACATCCGTGGCGCCGTTAAGGTTTACACTTAAGTTCAGGAGAATGTAATTAGGGCCCATATGCATGGTTAATACTTCATTAACACCTGAGATGAAGTTATAGTTGTTAGCTAAATTTGTAATTCCTGTTACTATATTTGGATCAGCGCTTTCACCTATAAGCAGTCCCTTGGTCTCATAAGCTAGCCATGCCGCAGTAACTCCTAATATTAGTCCAATTACGATAGAAGCAATCCCATCAAAAATAAGAAGGCCGGTGTATTGACTTAATGCAATACCGATAAATGCCACTATTAATCCCAGCATGGCAGCCGAATCTTCAAATAATACAACAAATAAGGTCGGGTTTTTCTCTTTTCGTACGGCTTCGTAGTATCCACGATCTCCACGAGCTTTATCGAATTCCCTCCATGCAAAATACCATGCAAAGCCTTCGAATATCATCGCTAATCCTAAAACAATGTAGTTTATAAATGGATTCTTAACAGGATGGGGATCCATTAAGCTATGAATGCCCTCATAAATCGAAATACCGGCACCCACGGCAAAAATCATGATCGCTACGATAAAACTCCAAAAGTATATCTCTTTTCCATGCCCAAAGGGAAACTCTTTATCCGCCGGTTTTTTAGCCTTTTTTAATCCCAATAACAGCAGTAGTTGGTTTCCGGTATCGACGGTAGAGTGAATCCCTTCAGACATCATTGCTGAACTACCTGTAAAAACTGAAGCTACAAATTTAGTGACAGCAATGAGCCCGTTTCCAATTAGTGCAGCATAAATGACTTTTTTCGAAGATGCAGCCATAACAGAAGGAATTATTTATTGTAATAACGTTATAATTATGCTCCCATATTTATAAGCTCAATTATAGGTAAATATATTGTGTTCCTAAAAGTGTATCTGGAGTCTTTTGTGGAGGTAATAGTTAAAAATTGTAAGGATTGCATTTTTTTGGGGTCTTACTAATAAGTGCAATCAAAAGAAGGAGAGACCAATGGCAAAATCAGTATTGCTTAGCAGGATTCGTACAGAAATTAGGAGACAGGGAATGAGCTACCGAACGGAACAAACGTATATCGGCTGGACTATCCGCTTCATTTATTATCATGACTTAAAACACCCCAAGCAAATGGGGGAGAAAGAGGTCGTTGATTTCTTAAATCACCTTGTAAAAAATCGAGAGGTTTCGGATTCAATAAAATCCCAAGCGCAACAAGCCCTTAAATTTTTATATAACTATGTTATTGGGAAATCACTAACCTCCTTAAATGGCGTTCTAAAAGGAAAAACCCCTTATATTTGCCATTCTCGAACCAATGGTAAGAAACAACGAATTTCTGTGTCATAAACCAGTTTGACCATTACCTTCTGATCGACGTTCTTGGAAGAATTGTTTTAATATCCACTCACAGTCTTCTTCCATAAATCCATGCATAACATCAACTTGGTGATTAAGCTTACTACTTGATGCAAGATTATAAACACTGCCACAGCTTCCCGCTTTCGCATCTAGCGCACCAATCACCACTTGATCAATCTTGGACCAAACGAGCGCGCCAGCACACATAGGGCAGGGCTCAAGAGTTACATAAAGCGTGCAATCTAGAAGATATTTCTGGCCAAGCGTTGAGCATGCAGCCGAGATAGCCAGCATTTCAGCATGAGCCGTGGGGTCATTTAGCCGTTCTGTCTGGTTATATCCCTTGCCAATGATATGATCATTTTTTACCACAACGGCACCAACCGGAACTTCTTTTTCTTCATAGGCCTGTTCAGCCAGAAAGAAGGCCTGTTGCATAAATCGAAGGTGTTTTTGGGTACCGGGAATATCAGAATTCATTTAATTTGCTTCCTTGGGGATCAAATAGGTATTATCAGCATGATAATTTGAATCAGAAAATACGGCAAATGGACGATGTTAAACAACAAATAATTACATTATTAAAGGAGAATATCCGTAATATTCCAGACTTCCCTAAACCGGGTATTCAGTTTAAGGATATAACTCCGCTTCTGCAGAACTCCGATACACTGGAACTTACCTCCCAAGTATTGGCTCGTCCATTTCGCCATATGGATATCGACTACGTACTGGGGCTGGAATCACGCGGTTTTTTGTTTGGAACAAACCTAGCTCAAGATCTCCATGCTGGATTTATTCCCGTCCGTAAACCTGGAAAACTACCTGCCGAAACCGTATCAGCAACGTATGCACTTGAATATGGTAAGGATACCATTGAAATGCATGAAGATGCATTTTCGGATGGTGACCGCATTCTTATTCACGACGATTTGATAGCCACAGGTGGGTCAGCTAATGCGGCTACCGAGTTGGTTCAACAACTTGGAGGGCACGTTGTAGGCTATTCATTTATTATTGAGTTGGAAGCCTTGCAGGGGTGTGATCAACTTCTCGAAGATGTCCCTAAAGATATTCTTGTTTCTTTGTAACAGGAATTACATTTATTTAACATCTGTTAGCTTGATTAATTTCTTAGTAAAAAAATGTACGTGAAATTCTACTCTCATAACCCTTCTGTTCTTTTGAGGAACATTTGTTCATGATACTCTCTATAAGTAATTGAACAGCAAAACTATAGTTCAATTACTTATAAATAGAAACAAAATATCATGAAGTCATTCATACATACGGTTACCTTGATAACTGTGATTGCAATGATACTACTGGCAGGATGCAAGCAATCAATGGTTATTAGCAAGGTAGATTATTCACAATCCATTGAGTCGGTTCTACAACCCGACGAGGACGGTACTGTTCAAGATATCAAACACGGGTTAACGTTTAATATTAAGCCTATTCAGTATGCCGAGACTCAAGACACTTCTTCTATTACTACAAAACAGGTGAGGTATATCCGTGGCCAAGAAGGTTACTACTATATAACCGCCCCAAATTACAGTAACGTTTACGTTATGGCACCGGAAAAAGGCAAATTAGTTTTAAAAGAGACTTTAAAGACGACGGAAGAAGGTATCGCCAAACCTGCATTTAACCAACGAATGACGCACATTCAATTGCTTAATCGATCTACTGGCGAAGTGTGGAAGGTTCATGCAGGAAGTATTGAAAAAGAAGAATCGCAAATGGCTCAACGCGAGGTGAACTAATTATGAACATTCGAATAGTAATATTATTGACGGTCGTATTCGGACTTTTTTCATCGGCACTTTACGCCCAGGAGGCACAGTCGGATTACGAGATACAAAAAACATTTAAGCAGCAATATGCTAACTATGAACAACAGGTTGAAAATGTATCATCAGCAGATAGTGCTGAAAAGTTGATCGAATCAATCAAGAAATTTGATCAAAAATTTAGTGCCCATGAAGAATTGCTTGACAAAGCTTTATACCCGGATACGTATAAAGAGCAAATGGAGAGTTTGAAGAAGTCATCTGTCCGTACACTAAACAAGGTTAAAACTATTACTGAGCAGCAAAGGCAGCTTAATAAGCTTGAGAGCCAGCTTGCATCATACGAACAGGACTTAAACCAGCTCGACCAACAGACTGATTCTCTTAAAACAGCTATTCGTAAGTCTACTGAAAGTGAAAAAGAACTATCAAATATGGTACGCGAGTATCGCCAAAGTTTAGAGAAGCGCGATGAGCTCATTTTAACGTTTATTGATTCAATGGTTGTAACGTATCAGAATATGGACTTGGATGCCTTACAAGAAATTGAGGATTACGATCAACGATCACGGATTAAGACAAACGACGCTCTTAAATTAGTCCATGATATTTCTGATGAGAATATTCAAATCTTACAGCGTAATACTTCTAATTTACAGCTGGATGATTACATGCGGATGGCAGAGGTGAATTATCAATTCCAGGCAATGTGGAATAAGCTTGGCGATAAAATCCACGAGGTTTATGATGGTGAGAATGCCGATATGCTTGCGGAAAATATTAATACAAACTTGACTGATTGGAATAACTTGTTGCAGACCAATACCATTGATGCAGTTAATGATTATTTTACGCAACAAGGTATCGAAACCACTTCTTTTAAGTCTACTGATGAGTTAAAAACCGCTTTACATTCTTACTTGGATCAAAAAATCAAGGAGAGCAAGGATAATCCTTCTGAAGCAAATTATAAGGATCTCCAGCAATTCAAGGAGTTTTGGGATCGCGTTGAAGTACAATGGACGAACAACTTGGCTCATGCCGACGTGTTAAGCCGGGAAGAGATCTCTAAACTTAAACAAAAAGTAGATGAGTGGACCCAGATTGCCCAGCCCCGATCTAATAATATACTTGTGTACTTGCTCGGCGGCAGCGTGTTACTGGCTGTAGCATTGGGCGTCATGTTAATTCGCGAAAAGAAGAATAAAAAATCTGCCTAAGCATTGTAAGGTTTAGCTACTGCTAGAGTTAAGGTCCCGTTTTAATGAACGGGACCTTTTTATTTTTGATCTGCATTCGATGCTTTATCTTCGTTTAGTAATTTATTCTTTCTTGGAGTTGAGGCGTGCTTTTTTCACACTGTCAATTTGTGCGGGACTCAATGAGTTATCAAAATTGTATAGCGCATTTTCCCATGATCCATAAACAGGATTAGGTAACACGTACCAGTATCTACCCCACTTATCCTTATTACTTTCAACAAGTTCGGCTCGTTCCTTCTGAGAGATGCCTTTTGCCGGTACAAAATCATTAAGATCATCCCCAAATAACATAATAATACGGTGATTTTTAGCAACATGTGCTCGCCGTTTTGTTTTGGCGGAGGTCCAATTTTCCCTTTCGTTATTACTTAAAATACGGTCCTCGTTCTCAGAAAGTGGAAACCCCAGTTTTTCTAGGTTTTGACGTGTTCCTTCCTCAACCTTAGCTTCACGATTGGTTAGGTAAAAAACAGCGACACCTTTATTTGCTGCTCGTTGCGTAAAAGTAACAGCCCCGGGCACTGGATTTGCTTTTGCCTCCATCACCCAATTATTCCATTGCTGAGGATCAAAGCTGCTATTTTGTTTGATCATCCGAGCCTGGAAGGGAGAATTATCCAAGACCGTCTCATCAACATCTAATATTACAGCAGGAGGTAGACTGCGTATTTCTTGACCTTCCTGATTGGGATAGGCCGTCCAATAGGAGTCTTCAATAGCCATTCCCAAATTTGAGAGAGCTGTATTATAAACTGATTTGGTCAGTGCTTTATATTCAGCGGCATTTTGTGCCCAAAGTGTGGCCGAAGAGGTTGGGTGTTGAAGGGTAGTAGAACTGCCGCAAGAAACAAACAAAAGTCCAACGAACAGAAAGTTATACGGAATTAATTTTCGAACAAAGCGAGACATAATGAATCAGTAATTGATGTTAAATTTAACAGCTGTAAGGTATTAAAAAGAGATTAATTTAGAACAAATGAATTTGGAAGTTCGCAGATGATACAAAGCCTAATAACTTGTATACTTAGGCGGGTACATTAACAATTAATGTGATTGTAAAATGGCTGCTAAAAAAAAGGATCTTAAAATTATTGGCAGATTAGAACCAATCAATTTCCCCGAGTGGGATTTATATGGTATCGATGCAAAAATTGATACTGGAGCTTATACTTCCAGCTTGCATTGTCATCATATTAAATCTATTCAAAAGGATGAGGGGGAATATGTACGGTTCAACTTGTTGGATCCATCACATGAAACGTATAATGACAAGCTTTTTGAGTTGCCTATACACCGTAAAAAAGTAGTTAAAAGTTCTAATGGGTCGAGGGAAGAACGTTTTGTTGTAAAAACTAAGGTTAAACTTTCAGATAGGCTTTTGACGGCTGAATTGTCACTTACAGATCGTTCAGAGATGCGTTATCCTGTCTTGGTTGGACGTAAATTAATCAATGGCCGGTTTATTGTTGATGTGTCCCAAAAATATTTAACAAAAAATGAAAACAAAGAACAGACATAATTAATATTACATGCACATAGTTGTTTTATCCCGAAATTCTAAACTTTACTCAACCTCTCGGCTTACCGAAGCTATTGAAGAAGCTGGCCATGAAGCTACCGTTCTAGATCATTTGAAATGTGATATTGTAAGCGAAAAAGATAATCCATGTATCTACTATCGCGGGACTAAAGTTGCAGGCGTTGACGCCGTAATACCCCGAATTGGTGCCTCTGTGACATTTTATGGGTCTGCAGTTGTACGACAGTTTGAGATGATGAAAGTATTTACGGCTGTTGAATCACAAGCACTGGTCCGATCACGTGATAAATTGCGAAGCCTTCAAATTATGGCTCGAGCCGGAGTGGGGATGCCTAAAACGGTGTTTACGAACTATTCTACTGAGGTTCGCAAAATTATTGAGTCCGTGGGTGGGCCACCGTTGATTGTCAAATTGCTCGAAGGTACGCAAGGCGTTGGAGTCGTTTTGGCCCCAACTTTTAAAGCGGCTGAGTCGATCATTCAGGCATTTCATAGCATGAAAGCCCGAGTGATTGTGCAGGAATTTATTGAAGAGGCCAAAGGAGAAGATATCAGGGCTTTTGTTGTAGATGGGAAAGTGGTTGGAGCTATGAAGCGAAAAGGGGTCGAAGGAGAATTTCGATCTAATATCCACCGCGGCGGTAGTGGAGAGTTAATTAAGCTAACCAAAGAAGAACGTCGGGCCGCGCTTGTTGCTGCTCGTGCAATGGGATTGTCGGTTGCTGGGGTAGACATGCTACAATCCGAACGAGGCCCGTTAGTACTCGAAGTAAACTCTTCGCCCGGGTTGGAAGGTATTGAATCAGCAACGGGTAAAAACATTGCCGGACGTATTATCTCATTCGTTGAGCGTAGGGCTAAAGAAATAAAGAATAATCCCCGTAAGAGTCACAATTTGACCAGAAATGCCTGAAACAATCACGATTAATAACTACCAGATTGAACCCGGGGAAGAAAAAGAGATTCAGCTTAATATAGCCCGGCTGCCTACTTATACGAACATTGATCTACCAGTCCATGTTTTTAGGTCTGAAGAGGATGGACCTACATTATTGCTCACCGGCGGGCTTCATGGCGATGAGTTAAATGGCATAGAAATTATACGACGGATGGTTTCCAAAGACCTGTTAATGCCAAAGAAAGGGAGCGTAATTGCACTTCCTTTGGTTAACGTATATGGCTTTATCCAAAATGTGCGTGGTTTACCCGATGGCAAAGATATTAATCGTAGCTTCCCGGGCGTAAAGGGCGGTTCTCTGGCTCGCTTATTAGCCCATACATTAATGAATGAGATCGTCCCAAAGATTGATTATGGCATCGATTTTCATACTGGAGGCTCAGCACGATCTAATTATCCGCAAGTGCGATGCACATTAGATGTAGAAAAAAACAAAGAGCTTGGTGAAGCTTTTGGCGCTCCATTTATGATTCATTCTTCACTCATTGAAAAATCTTTTCGAAAGGCAGCTCATAACAAGGGGAAACATATACTAGTTTATGAAGCCGGTGAATCTACTCGATTTTATGAATTTGGAATTCAGGAAGGTATTAATGGCACATTGAGGCTGATGAAATACCTCGGGATGAGAGATGAAGCCCCAGAAACAGTCCAGGAGACTAATACATTTAGAAAGACTACATGGGTGAGGGCGAAATATGCAGGATTGTTCAGACCAAAAATCAAACTTGGTGAAAAGGTTAAACAGCGACAGGTTGTAGGGCATGTAAATGATCCCTATGGGAAAGAACAATTCAAATTTAAATGCCCCCATGATGGACAGGTAATTGGCTTAAATTATGCTCCTGTAGTTCATAAAGGTGACGCACTGTTACATTTAGCTTACGAATAATTTCAAATTTACTTTAACATATACTCTATGCGAGACGATCTATTATTTCATATTACTACCAAAGACGATTGGAAACAGTATAATAACAGTGGTAGTTATGAGCCGGAATCCCTTGAGAGCAATGGCTTTATTCATTTTTCAACGGGAGAACAAGTAGAAACTGCTGCAAACACTTTTTTTGGAGATAAAGATGAAATTTTTCTACTTGTGATTGATGCTACCACGCTTCACGAGGATATTAAATATGAAAAGGATGAGGATACCGGAGAAAAATTTCCACATCTATATAGTCCGCTTAATACTAATGCTATTATTGATAAAATAACTATTAAGGCTGAGAAAGACGGTACATTCGATATTGCATTTACTACAAATTGACAATGTTAGACTGGGCAATAACACATATCACCGAGATTGCACAAATTCCTTCGTTTAGTACCTACGAAGAACGCCTCCATCCTTATATTCGTAAGGTATTTAGCGATATTTCTGCCCATGAAATTAGTGTTAAGGGCAATAACCTGGTTTATAAAGTCGGTGACCAATCCGAGCTGCCGACAATCGCCCTAACCGCACATCTAGATAAAATAAACCATTACGGTGCCGATTACCCAGATCCATTGCCCGTGGATATCACTAATAATCAAATTGAAGGGGCTATGGACGACAGCGCCGGGTTGGGAATGGTGGTAACTCTGGCGGAGATGGCGAACAGTCGTCATTGGCCAAATTTACTTTTTTTCTTTTCTGAAATGGAGGAGAAGAAAGGCTTCAAAGAACATCCGGAACTACTTAAAAACAACGGCAAAGGGTATACCAATGGGATGGGGGCTCGACGTATAGCCAAACAATGTATAAATATTGAAGAAGTGCCAGAACAGGTTATCACTTTGGATACAACACCTCTTTTTAAAGGTGAAAAAGGTATTGCGCTCTATGCCAATCACTGGGAGCTAAATAATCTTGACCCCGGTAAAAACCTCATAGAAAAAACAGAAGAGGCGGTAAATCGGTTTTTGGCTATCGATTCTGATATCAAAGTAGATAATAACACCAATGATTATCTACATTATGGAGAAGAATTTAATAAAAAAGAGGGTTATACAACGGTTTCAGTAGCATTAGAACCTTCCATTTATCCTTATCATCAAAAAGGAGAACGGGTATTTATCGATGACATTCAGCGCTGTTTAAATATATTAGAATCGTATTTAAACGATTCTATACTGTGAAACGCTATGCCTTTCTATATAATCCCGCAGCACAGGGAGGAAAGTCGGGATTAAAATTAGAGCGTTTGCAAACACTCATCAAGGAATTTGATGACGCATACTTGTTTCATTCTCAGAATATTGGCGATATTTCCGATTTTATTGATCAGAATTTTGAGAAATTTGATGTTTTTGTGGCTTGTGGAGGGGACGGTACAGTTCGAGAGGCAGCCGAACCGCTCATCAATACTAAGAAACAGTTGGGAATTGTTCCTTTAGGAACGGGTAATGACCTTTGTAAAACTCTTGATATTCCCATTAAGCTGGAACAATCGATATCTGTACTAAAACAAGCAAATATAGTTTCAATAGATGTAGGACAATGCAACGATTTTATCTTTTTAAATTCATTGGGATTTGGTTTTGACGGACTTACGAACCGATATGCATTACAACTTAAGCACTTACATCCATTTTTTGCATACGCCATATCAGCACTTAAAGCAGTATTAAATCATTCGCCATTTGATGTGACTATAGATAAAGGTGGAAATACTATAAAAGAACGTGCTATCATGTTTTCACTGGCAAATGGAAGGGTAGAGGGCGGTTCTTTCTGGATTGCACCCACTGCATCAATCACCGATGGAAAACTTAATACTGTCTTAATAAAACCGATATCAAAATGGCTTATTCCTATTTTACTACCTCTTTTTTTAATCAAAAAACCACAGCTAGTCCCCCATGTAAAATCAGGACAAGTTGAGAAACTTACACTTAATTTTAGTGACAAGATAGAAATTCATGCAGATGGGGAAATAATTGAATCAGACTTAAACGAATTTAATATTTCTTTGCATGCCAAGGCTTTAAAGGTTATTTGCCCTTTATGAATATCTAATCAATTACTCCATCAATGATATGAATCACTCCATTATCAGCTTTGATATTAGATACGGTTATTTTATTCGATTCAATTGACAGATTCTTGGTGTTTTTATTTTGAACGGTAATGGTTCGACCGCTTAAACATGTAATATCAGACATAGCTCGTAAACTTCGCTCCGTAGCCATCCCCGTTAAAATATGATTTAGTAAAAGACTTGAATTTGATTTTTGCCCTAAACTAAGTTCATCAAAAGCAGCATTGGTGGGTGCAAATACCGTAAAAGGTCCCGCTTCATTTAAACGCTCGTTAATACTTTCTTTTTCCAGGGCTTGAGCAAACTGGGTCGTTTGACTGTTGGATTTCAATTTTTCTAAGACGGATTGCGCTTGTATTTCAGAAAAAGTAATTATCAAGGAAAGTGCCAGGAACAATCCAAAAATCTTTCGAGAAAAGTTCATATTCTGAGTTTTAACTTTATAAAGATAAACTTGATGAAGGAAGTATGATGTTATTCCAATTTCTTCTCTATAATAATGTGTTTTTATAGAGATCCAAATAATACACCTATAAATAAAATTCCTGGCTATGTAAGTGTCTATTTATAAAATTGATGTTCAAATAAACCTATAATGAGTTAAAATAGCTGAAAAATGGGTGCCTGCTATTAAATAAACATGGTTTGCCATTACAAATTCATTTGAACCGCTTAGAATGGGTATTTGGGATATATCCCTGTCTAAACGATATAAACGGTGAATTTTGCATTAAAGAGGGTTAATATAAATAAGTAGCAAGTTATATAATATTCACACAATAAAATATCGCTTTGATATAAATGCTATGATCACAACAAATGAAACCGCAAGGAGTGCTTATATGTAAAATAACAATTATCAATTCTTATGAAGTCGGCGGATATATTTATTGCGTTTATATAGTGACACAATTCAATTCTTTTTAATAAGATCTCTTAATGATATTAAAGAATACTGTTCAACAGATTTATAATGAGGGAACTAATATATATTCCATCATTACTTAATATCAGATCATAGATTCTAAATTAAATAAACCCCAAAATCGCAATATTATTATATATGTCGTATAATTTATATTATGTAAAGTAAAGATGCTTTTTACAAAGGTTCCTGGCCCTAGCCCTGATCTACTTATATCGCTCAATCTATTATTGGTTATTTTAATTCGCTAAGAGTTTGTTGTATCCCTTTAAAATCTGGTAGTTCACTGGCATCTTCTAATATCTCTTGAAATTTAATGGTGCCCTCTTTGTCAATCACGAATGATGCTCTTTTTGATACTCCCTTCATGCCATAAAAGTCATCGTAGAGTACATAATATTTAGCAGATACTTCTTTATTGAAATCACTTAGCAATGTAAAATTTAAATTTTCTCTTTTTTTAAATTCCCGCAAGCAAAAGAAACTGTCTACACTTATCCCAAAGACTTTTGCATCTAAAGAATTATATAGCTTCATATTATCTCGTGTTTTGCACATCTCTTCGGTACATTTGCCGGAAAAAGCAACCGGAAAAAATAATAGAACAATATTCGTGTCTCCTTGGAAATCTGAAAGCGTTACATGTTCTCCTTTCGTATTTTGAAGAGTAAAATCAGGAGCCATAGAATCAATTAATGATGTCATATATTTATCAGGAGATTTTTTCCTCAGCTTCTTTTTCAATTTGGTCATATCCATAGATGCTTGTGATCATAGCAAGAGCCAGCAGTAACTTCCAAACCCATTGATAGGTATCCTTCATCTCCGGCATGCTCCAAAAAAGTGTATATGCAATCATAAAAAGAATTACTCCCCCAAGGACAAAAGCATATTCAGCACGACGATAGGTATAAACAGAGTACATCAGGAGAGCTACAGTGATTGCTCCACCCTGATAAATTACTAATAACCAGGTTTTAATAGCATAGGTATCCTGTACGAGCAAATAAGAAATGATTATTAAAAGTGGCAAGGCTGTATATATCATCGGGAACTGTGCAAATACAGGTTTTGATTCCCGAATAAATATCGCCAACGAACTAAGCACAAAAGCCAAACTTGTTACATGCCCCCATTCAATTATAAATTCAGAGGCTGTAGTTACATTCGGGTCTGTCATCAAAAGATCCAGAAAAACAGAAAATTGCATTACCATAAATATCCCGGATGCAATGGTAAGCCCAAGAAACTTAAGTTGTCCCCTTTTGTTGGTCAGACTAAAAAATTTAGCTGCGACATAACCACTGACAAATATGAGTAATAATGTTGCCCAAATCATACAGGTTGGCTTTGGCAGTCTTAGTTTTCAGTGGGATGTTGGTCTTGTCGTTGTGAGCGACGCTGTTCAATATCACGCTGTCGCTTCTTTTCTTGGTTGTAAATCCGTACTTGATCGGCGATATCTTTTAGTACTCCCCTTTCAAAGCGTATCATTTCTTGCATAAAATCGAAAAGAAAAAGTTGATCATTATCTCTATAAACAACTGTTTCCCAATCAATTAACGAAATATTCTTAATAGCATTGACAAGTCCTGCTCTGTGTTTGGCAATTTTTTTCAGGATCTTGTGTACGTCCTCTAATTTTTCCTCATCTTTCTCAAAATCTTCCTTAAAATGAGTATAGTTATCGAGGTGAGTGGGCCGAGGATTATCTATAGCCTCTTCCAATATCGGTCGATAATAGGAAAGTTGAGCATGATCAATGAGCAACAACATTTCTGCAATTGAACGTCCCTCAGGAGGAGTTTTTGCATAAGGAACATCATCAATAACATATTGCATCGCCTCTGCCTCATCTTGTAGATATGAGGCATCGTCTATCAAGCGGTCAAGGTCTTCCTGTGAAATTTTCCGATCAGTCATCATTCGACTATCTCACCCATTCAGATTCGGGCTCAACATCGTCATTGTGACGTTGCTGTTCAAGCATTTCAACGAGAGATAGCCCGGAATGGAATTCCTTATCTCGGTCACGGACGGAGTGAATATTATTTTCCTCTTGAAAATCCCAGAACTGACCGAATTGACGGTTTTTGTATTCACGCAAGAATTCAAGTCGCTCTTGTAGATCTTCTTTAGGAACGAGCAACCGCTGTTTGTCATAAATAGCCTCTTCCCTGGACTCAAATACAATATCATAATCCTTACTCATGACGATGGCCTCTTCCGGACAAACTTCTTCACAATATCCACAGTAGATGCACCGAAGCATATTAATTTCGAAAAAATCGGGATATCGTTCCTTGGGGTCATCAGAATCTTCATTCGCCTGCATGCTGATAGCCAATGGCGGGCAAGCTCTTGCACATAAACCGCAAGCTACACAACGTTCTTTGCCATTATCCTCAACCAACACCGGCCGTCCTCTAAATATTGACGGGGGCTCCCACTTTTCTTCGGGATACTGCAGAGTTACACTGGGTTGGAACATCTGCTTTAGCGTATACCACAGCGCTTTGAAGATTTCCGGCAGATATAAATTTTCCAGAAACGAAAATGAGCGCTCTCTGTCATACTGTTCATTAAGCGCATTAGCTCTGGGTTGTTCTAGGTTTTGTGGTGTTGGCATGAGTATACAATTAAAAATTGGGTGTTGCTCAACGTAATATCGCTGGAAAAATAACTGATTCAATGATTCACGTCAAAAGGAATATCAATTATTTCTGAACAAATCTCATTGTTATAGGAACGCCGGTAAATCCAAACTCCTCTCTAATCTTATTTTCAATAAATCTTCGATAACTGGCCGGTAGTTCCTCAGGCTTATTCATAAAAAACTTAAACACCGGTGGATTCGA
>P_1C_Sed_2_UnCtyDRAFT_1000285_pt1 | contig 15939 bp, 10 predicted proteins | sample Pon1CUnioCityCA_4_FD_10229 | JGI IMG/M metagenome (IMG submission 10229) | reverse complement strand
TCATTAGTAACCCAATATTGATATCAGTCGCCTTCAAATAATTTAGAATTTGAGCTTCGTGTTGCGGCAATAATGAACACACAGATTTTAGCTCTATTAATATTTACCCTTCCACAATAAGATCAGCCACATACTTACCTACCTCCTGGCCTTTAAAGTAAACCGAAATTGAAACTTGTTTTTCTACTTTAAATTCAGATTCATTCAAGAAATCCAGTCCCTAATTCATTATAAACCTCATAAAACCTTCTAATAATTTTCCTGCTCAATTTTCGATGTTTTAACATGTCTTGGATAGTCCGTTTTATATCCGCTTAAATCCGCGTCTATTAGTAAGAGCAAATATTGGAACTATCCTTACGAAATTGAGTGAGAATTTCTACAGGCAGACTCTTATCTTTGGAGCAAATTATTTTTAAAACTGAACTCATTTACATTCATGGCGCAACCGACTTTTAGCACGCATGTGGGGATGGTAGATATCCTGCCCGGCGAAGTAGAAAAGTGGCAAGCACTGGAACGCATCATACACGAAGAAGCCAAAAAATTTAACTTTGAGGAGATCCGAACGCCTATTATGGAACAGACCGAACTTATCGCTCGCGGTGTTGGTCAGCTTACGGATATCGTCTCAAAGGAAATGTTCGCCTTTGAACGCGGTGATGATCAGTATGTACTGCGCCCCGAGTGTACCGCGCCCGTGGCACGCTCCTTCGTTGAACATCACCTGGAGCAGCGCGGCGGCACACAAAATCTATATTATATTGGACCTATGTTTCGTGCCGAAAAACCACAAAAAGGTCGCCAGCGACAGTTCCACCAGTTCGGTGCCGAAATTATTGGAGCCGATGATCCCGCGGCTGACGTGGATATTATCGCGCTGATGATGTCAATTTATGATCGCGTTGGCATAAGTAATACCTCCCTAAAGATTAACTCTGTTGGTGATCCCGAAAGTCGAAAAGCTTACACTGAGGCACTTAAAGATTATTTCCGCCCACATCTTGAAGAGATGAGTGATATCTCCAAAGAACGCTTTGAAAAAAATCCACTGCGTATTCTGGATTCCAAAGAAGAAGAGGATCAACCATTTATAGATGATGCACCTGTAATTACTGATTTTCTGACGGAAGAAACCGAGAATCATTATGCTCGCGTCAAAGAATTACTGAATGAACTGGAAATTCCCTTTGAAGAGGATCCCTATTTGGTACGCGGTCTCGATTATTACACACGTACCGCTTTTGAACTTATCAGCCCTGATTTAGGTGCGCAGGACGCACTTGGAGGAGGCGGACGCTATGACCTACTCATCGAGGAAATTGGCGGCCAACACACTCCGGCAGTGGGGTTTGCAGCAGGTATGGAACGATTATTTATTGCTTGTGAAGAGCTTGGCATTGATCTCGTGGAAGAAGAAATGCTGGATGTGTACATTGTTACCCTTGGAGAAGAAGCCCGAACTTGGGGACTCAAACATCTTCCAAAACTCCGCAAAGCCGGGTTATCAGCCTCCATGGATTATATTGGCCGCTCGATTAAAGCGCAGATGAAAGACGCCGACCGTGAAAATGCGCGACATGTAATTATTGTTGGCGGCAATGAACTGGCCGAGGGCAAATTTACGCTTCGCAACATGAAAGCCAGCGAGGAAGATTCTTATACATTTAATGAGATCCTCAATAAGCTCACTAACTAAAAAGACATCCTATGATGAACAAAAAATATTTTCTCATAGGAATTTTGACCCTTGTTTTAGCTATTATTGGCTATCATTTTTGGGCGGCCTCACAGGCCGAAAAGCAAATTGATAAGACTATCCAAGAGCAAGCGGAACAAACGAAAACTATATCGGTCCAGTATTCTGGGATAGATATCGATCCCTTCTCAGCAGATATCACTTTTAATAACCTCAACATAATTTTGGGCAATCACATTGAACGAGCCCAAAAACTAAAAATCGATCTCGGATATCTTGATTTCCTCAATATTTATATTGGCGGAGCGGAATACGGACTAGATCATTTAGATAAAGCAATGATTATTGCTCTATCTCCCTCCTATACAAACAAGGTAGAACTGCAGGAAATTAAATCAGACTCACTTACTATTGCATATGAAGGCAATGCCCTTGATGGGGTTCAAAGTGCTGTCAATGGAACTGCTTTTGGTAAAGATCAATCTCTAGAAATCCAAGGCAGCAACATAATTTTCTCTGTTCCCCGCACATTACTTTCAAAAGTTACAGCACAAAACCTGAATTATTCAGGCACTATTTCAAGGACGGAAGAAAATTTTTGGAAAGCGGGTACTCATTATATCCGTTTGGATTCCCTGTTTTGGACGCCCTCCGAACCATTCCAAAACAAGTACAGCTTCTTTATTAAGGGCTTTGGCTATCCTGCTGATGCTATCCCCTTTCAGTCTGTAGAACTACGTACAAAAACTATTTCTCAGACTGATGATACCTTAGAGATTGAATCAAGTCTCAAATCGGAATTGGCCCTACTTACCGGCCAGGGAAAAATTATTCTTAAACAACCCCTTCAACATTCTGAATTTCTCAATATGAATATTGCACTCTCTGACTTTTCAGAAAGATTTGCCAATGTCTTAAATAACATTGAGCAGTTACTATCCATCTCACTCCCTAAGTCAAAAAACGGTGTTACTATTCAGCTTCAAGGGTCTATAGATAATCCTAAAATCACTGAATAGTCTATCCGTAAAAGTCGGCTTACCATATTTTATTTGAAGGATAATTCAATAAAAAAAGGCGACCCCCTGGCCGCCTTTTTTTTCTATCAGTTAATGATAACTATGTGAGAAATTAAGAAGTTGTTTCGCTACCCTCAGGTACATCGTAGGGTTGTTGTGTTTCTGCTCCGTAATCCGGACGTCGGCTCAAGAAGTAATAACCCAATAAGCCACTGGCAAGAGAGCCGATCAAAATTCCTACTTTCCCAAATTCAAGGAGTTCCGATCCAGCCTCAAATGACAGATTTGCAATAAATAGTGACATTGTAAATCCAATTCCTGCAAGTAGAGCAACCCCATATACCACCTTCCAGGTTTCCTTATTGTCAGCCAAATCAGTAAATCCTAGCTTGGTAAGAATCCAGGTAAAACCTAATATACCTATCTGCTTACCCACAAATAATCCAATTGCAATTCCCCAAGTCAAGGTAGAAACAAAAGCATGTCCCATCACTTCAGGATCAAAGACAACGCCCGCGTTGGCAAAAGCAAAGATCGGCATAATCAGGAAGTAAACCGAGAAATGGAGTTTATGCTCCAGTCGGTGTAACGGCGATTCAGCATGCTCCACCGTTTCTTCCATATGATGGAGTGCCTGCTCTTTAGTAACAGGCATATCATCGTCTTCAGCCTGTTTAAATAGATCAAAGCCTTCTTGGGCATATTCCTTCAAACGCTCAAGGCTCCATCCTCGGCTGGCTGGCATCACAAAACCAAGCACTACGCCTGCAATTGTTGCATGGACCCCCGATTTAAGAACGGCCCACCACATGATAAAGCCAACGATCATGTAGGGAGAAATTTTGTGAACTCCGCGATAGTTAAGAAGCATCAATATAATCAAACAAACAGCAGCAACTCCCAGTGCAACCATGCTGATCGATTCAGTATAGAAAAAGGCAATTACCAACACGGCAATAAGATCATCTACTACCGCAATAGCAGTTACAAATACTTTTGCCCAAACCGGTACACGAGAACCAAGCAGTGCTACAATACCGATTACAAAAGCAATGTCCGTAGCCATCGGAATGGCCCAGCCATCCATGTAACCTGTACCTGCGTTAAAGCCCCAGTATATTAATGCCGGTAATGCGGCTCCTCCTATTGCTGCAACTGCCGGTAATAGAGCCGACTGAAAAGTTGAAAGCTCTCCATATTTCAATTCTCGTTTAATTTCTAATCCAACAAGTAGAAAAAATATGGCCATTAAGCCATCATTAATCCAGTGATGAACTGATTTATCAATTATAATATCACCAACACCTAAGGTGATGTGAAGTTCTAATAAATGATGATACCACTCATAAAGTGGACTGTTTGCTACAATGAGGGCAAGTATTGTAGCATATAGTAGCATCATACCTGCCGCTGAGTCTCTTTGAAAATAACTCTTAATCTTCTGTGTTAAACCGTTGCTATTATCTGTCACTTTCCTATTCATTTACTTTTAAAATTACGTGTTGAATATAACATTTTGCGCAATCTTAGATAATTTATATTTGTTAACCGTCTTCCTAATTACGCCATGCTTTAATCTCTTCGATATCTTCTATCTCCCCTATGATTGATATTTCATCCTCTTCCTCTAAAACTGTATGCCCGTGAGGAATTTTGATATCCCCATTGCGTTTGAGAATAGTAATGAGACTTTCACCGGGCAGATCAATTTCCATGATTTTTTTACCAATCAGTTTCTGCGTTTTATTACTTTTACTGATTGAAATATTGATAAAACGTTCATCTCTGAGTAAGATTTCCCGTAACTCAGATTCGTTGGCAGCACTTTTCCATCGCTCGATAAAGTGTTTGGCATCAATCATTTCTGCAAGATGCGCGATCAGCCGTAAATGCTGACTCGAATGTTCTGAAGAACTCACTAAAAAGATCATAGCGCATAGATTTTCAACCTCTCCGGTCTCTTCTTCATCAAGAATATCAAAGCCTTCGGTAGAAACGGTAATACTTTCCGGAATTCGTACTAATACCATTTGGGGCTCGAAGTCTTCATCAACACGAATATGATTGATTACTGTACCATTGCCAAGCGGTATGGTTCCCATGTCCTGAGCCTTGCAAAAACTATCAACAAGAAATTGCTGATCCGTATCCAAACGATCAGCCAGAATATCTGAGGCCTGTTCTATAATCGTTCGATAACTCAGCTCTTTATTCGGCTCATCAATTACAGCAGCACTGGCCACGACATGCTCATAGGGATCTTCTTCACGAAGTCCCTTCTCCCGAAGTATACCACGCATTTCTCGCTCCAACCCCTGATCTTTTCGTTTGCCGAGACGAGCAGTAACATGAAAAATAGCTCCTTCGCGTTCGATCTTACCGTATGCATAGTAATAAAACCATCCTATGCTAAAGATACTTACTACCAAAGTGAAGAGAATTGAGAGAAGCCCCATTTCTAAAATAAGAACGGCAGAAAGAATCATTCCGACAATCTGTACCCAGGGATAAAACGGTGAATTAAACCCAGGATCATATTCCTCAATTTTACTTTCGCGCATCACAATCACCGCTAAATTTAGCAGGCCAAATAACAACAATTGAAACGCGCTTGCCAGCTTTGCAACCTGGGCGACATCAAAAGCCACAAGAAATAAAATCATTAAAAATACTGTAGCAATAATAGCAATCACCGGAGTACCCATTGATCCAATTTTTGAAAACCGACTATCAATCAGTTTATCGCGGGCCATGGCCAACGGGTACCTTGATGCCGACATAATTCCCGCATTTCCGGTAGAAGCAAATGCAGCTACCGCTGCAATCACAACAAGTATTAATCCCAGATCACCGGGCAACCAGCTCATAAAAGCTTCTCCGGCTGTGGCAACAGGAGTAAGATCTTCTCGAAATTCACCGGGTTCTAACACCGATACCATAATAAAGACACCTGCAACATAAACGAATATAGCTGACATAATAGAGAGGAACATACCCCATGGGATATTTTTATCCGGATTTCTAACCTCCTCAGCAACACTTGCAACTTTTGTTAGCCCTGCATATGATACGAAAACCATTCCAACAGTAGCCCAAAATCCGGTAGTACCACCAATAAAAAGAGGAGTAAACTGATTGCGTGTAACCTCAAAAAAGTCAGCAGAAAAAATGGAGAATAGCCCCTGAGCAATATAAAAAGTCATAATACTAATCAGGGCGGCAACCAATACCTTCTGCAAAGCCGTCGTCTCTTTAGCACCTACGATATTTAAGATCCCAAAAACAAGAGTCAATACTATAGCTACCGGTAAAATTGGCAATTCAATAAAGATTGAGATGTATGCACCCATCCCAATCAATGCAAAGGCACTTTTTAACACCAGCGCCAACCAAGAACCATAACCGCCAACCGTACCCATAACAGGACCAAGACTCCGGTCGATAATATAATAGGTACCCCCTGCTTTAGGCATGGCCGTTGCCAACTCAGCCACACTAAACATTGTTGGCAAAACAAGAAGCCCCGAAACAAAATACGCAATAAATACCGATGGACCTGTTATTGCTGCAGCAATGCCCGGTAATAGAAAAAATCCGGAACTAAACATGGCTCCTGTTGCGATTGCATATACATCCCACAATCCAAGTTGCTTTTCCAGTTTTTCGTGCTGCATGCTTTTTTTAGTTGAAGCGTTTTATAAGATTTTTGATTCAGAGTTTAAGAAAATAAGTCTTTTTCTTAAACAATTTATTTATTATGCAAGGATGATAAGCCCGATTACTCTATAATCATTCCAATATTTCTTCCCTATCTATTTTTCTTTGAGATCTTTGATCTCTTCAATATCGCGTACCTGACCAATGATCGACAATTTATCTCCCTCACGAATTTCTGTATTGCCATGAGGAATATTCACACTATCTCCTCTTTCCAATATGGCCACCAAACTTTCACCCGGCAGATTAATCTCATGTATTTTTTTCCCGATCAGCTTGGCAGTTTCATCATCAGAACGAATATAAAGATTTATAAAACGTTCATTTCGCAGCAATACCTCTCTAAGCTCTGCTTCATCTTCTGCCGAAACCCAACGATCAAAGAAGTTCTCCTGATCAATCATTTCTGCCATATGGGCTAAAAACCGCAGATGCTGCGTAGCATCCTTTTCTGAGCTAACTAAAAAGAACAGAGCATAGAACGTATGTTTTTCGTGGTCTTCAGTGTCATCCTCAAAACAAGTATCTCGTGTAACCAACCCATCTTTTATCCGCACAATAAATAACTCCGGTTCCGTATCTCCCGGTATTCTGGTATGATTCAGCGCAGCTCCCTTACCGATCGAAAGAGCTCCAAAATCATCTTCTTTGTGGAATGCCTTGATCAACTCTTCTTTATCCATACTCACTTTTGTTGCCAATGTATTACAGGCTTTTTCCACAATATCCTCGTAGGATGTCTGATTATCGGTTACATCCAAGATAGTAGCCTTACTCACAACCAGCTCGTATGGGTCTTCGTCGCGCAAACCTTTCTCTTGCAAAATATGTCGCATTTCATGCTCAAGCCCACGATCCTTATATTGTCCTAATCGCTCGTGCACATGAAATATAGCGCCCTGCCGATCAATCTCCCCGTAGGCATAATAGTAATACCAGGCTACCGACAAAATAGTGATTGCAACGGTAAAGAGGATTGATAAAAGCCCCATCTCGAAAATCAACAGACCCGAAGTTAACATGCCGAGCATTTGCACCCAGGGATAAAACGGTGATCTATAACCGGGATCATATTCTTCAATTTGACTTTCGCGCATCACAATTACAGCCAAATTGAGCAACCCGAACAGCAACAACTTAAAAGCACTTGCCAGTTTGGCCACTTCTTTAACATTAAAAACCAATAGCAAAAATATCATCATGCCGGTAGTTGCAACAATTGAATAAACCGGAGTATCAAACTTACCTAATTTCGAAAATTTGGAGTGAACCAGCTTATCACGTGCCATAGCCAATGGAAAACGAGAGGCCGACATAATACCCGCATTACCTGTAGATGCAAATGCGGCGATAGCAGCAATAACCACTAAAATTAAACCTGTATCCCCCGGCAGCCAAGTCAAAAACACATTTCCGGCAGTAGCAACAGGAGTTAAATCTTTATAGAATGCTTCAGGTTCCAAGACAGAAGTCATCAGAAAAACACCTGCAACATATACTACAATAGCTGTAATAATTGAGAGGAACATTCCCCGCGGTATGTTTTTGTCTGGATCTTCAACCTCCTCCGCAACACTTACAACCTTTGTCAGTCCAGCATAAGAAACAAATACCATTCCCACCGTAGCAAAGAATCCTTGCACACCATCCTTAAAAAAGGGCGTAAATTTCTCACGATGAATATCCAGTATATCCAGTGAGAAAAGATGCGAAAACCCTTGTACCAGATAAAAAGCCATAACCGACAGGAGCGTAATCACAAGAATATTTTGAAGCTTGCTCGTTTCTTTTGCTCCAAAAACATTGAGTGCGCCAAAAGCAATGGTGAGCGTTATTGCAACCGGTGTTATCGGTACTTCGAAAAAGATTGAGATATAAGCTCCCATTCCGATAAGTGCAAAAGCACTCTTGAAAACCAGCGATAGCCAAGAACCAAATCCACCGATACTACCCATCAATGGGCCCAGAGTGCGATCAATAATATAGTAGGTGCCACCGGCCCGGGGAAAGGCGGTCCCAAGTTCCGCTTTACTTAACATCGTGGGCAGTACCAGTATACCCGACACCAAATAAGCCAGGAAAACTGATGGCCCCGTAACACTTGCAGCCAAACCCGGTAATAAAAACAAACCGGAACTAAACATAGCTCCCGTTGCTATTGCGAATACATCGAAAGAGCCGAGCGTTTTGTTAAGTTTTTTAGAGTCTTTTAGTTCTGCCAAAATGTAATAATAGTTTTTTAAAGCTATTTAGAATAGAAGAGAAGCTTGTTAAAAATAAATTACTGAGAAATGTTATTCCTATTTGCCAGATTGATCCTGTTCATCATCATCAAAAATAACAATGCCCTGTTCACCTATCCGTGCTACCATACGAATAATGTATGCTATTACAACAAGCCCGATAAATCCCTGTATCTTAACGCTTAATATCGGATGTAGATTAAAAAATGTAATTATAGCATACTCTAATGCGGCTGATATAAGAATAATTCCCAACAGCCACGCAAATTCTGTAATAAGTTTATTTTTTGTTTGGCTGTTCATCTAGCAATGACCAATAATAGTTTTATAATGCTATTTTATGCTAAAATAAAAGGATTGTATCATACCAAAAATTATTGGAATTATTTTAACTAATTTTAATCAAATTGTAATATAAAGCATATGTTTTCATGTTCTTTTGAATAAAACTAGTATCTGCTATGTCTCACAAAGAAAAACTGGATTAATTTTGTTTCTAAGGCCTCATTTATAGATTTTCACGGTTTGTGATAATAACAAAATTATTTCCCACAATTCATGGGTGAACATCTCTTAGTTGGCATAACAAGCATTTTACTGTTCGGTATTGGCGCACAATGGGTTGCCTGGCGCTTTAAATTACCTGCTATACTCCTTTTGCTGATTAGCGGAGTTCTTGCCGGTCCGGTTTTTGGGCTCCTTGATCCCGATCTTTTAATGGGTGATCTGCTTTCTCCCTTTATTTCGGTATCTGTTGCTATCATTCTGTTCGAGGGAGGCTTGAGTCTTCGGTTTTCTGAACTCAAAAATATTGGCAGTACCGTTGGAAACCTGGTAAGTATAGGAGTCGTTTTAACTTGGGGGATTACCGCCGTTTCTGCTTACTATCTATTTGCATTTGACTGGGAGCTTTCCATACTGCTTGGTGCCATTCTTGTAGTTACCGGACCAACTGTAATCATCCCACTACTACGCCAAGTCCGTCCCTCGGGACAAGTAGGCTCCATCTTAAAATGGGAAGGAATTGTCATTGATCCGATTGGAGCTATGCTTGCTGTTCTTGTCTTTGAAGTTATTCTAAGTACCAGTTTTTCTGCTGCTACCAGCGTTGCCGTGATGAGTATCATGAAAACAATTTTATTTGGCACCCTGGTAGGCTTGGGTGGTGCCGCCTTGATATATTTTTTACTCAAGCGTCACCTGCTTCCCGATTACCTTCAAAACCCCGTAAATCTGATGGTGGTCGTCACTGTTTTCACGATTTCTAATATGCTTCAGCATGAATCAGGGCTCTGGGCCACTACCCTCATGGGCATTGCTTTGGCTAATCAAAAAACGGCACGCATTCACCACATCACAGAATTCAAAGAAAACTTACGGGTGCTTCTTCTGTCTTCCCTATTTATTCTTCTGGCAGCACGGGTAGAGTTAAGCAGCTTAATCCAAAATTTAAGCTGGAGCCTTGCTGCCTTTCTTGCGATTCTCATCCTTATTGCTCGGCCGGTTGGCGTATATATTTCAACATATTTTTCAGATATCAACTGGCGTGAAAAGCTTTTCCTTTGCTGGATGGCACCGCGTGGTGTTGTAGCAGCATCAATTTCTTCAATTTTTGCGATAAACTTAGCTCAAAATGGTTTTGAACATGCCGACCAGCTTGTACCTATTGTTTTTCTTGTGATTATTGGGACCGTTGCTATTTATGGACTGCCTGCTGCTTGGGTAGCACGTAAATTAGGTGTTGCCAAACCTGTACCAAACGGTCTTTTGATTCTCGGTGCCCACAGCTGGGCACTTAAAATTGCGAAAGCAATTAAAGATGAAGGATTTAAAGTGTTAGTTGCAGATTCAAACTGGAAAAATATAAGTCGCGCAAGATCTAAGGGACTCGAAACATACCACGGTAATATACTGTCAGAATTTGCACTGGAAGAATTAAACCTTGATGGCGTTGGAAGAATGATTTCCTTAACTCCCAACGATGAAACAAACTCACTTGCCGCCCTTCGCTTTGGAGAGATTTTTGGTCGGTCCCATGTTTTTCAGCTTGCCCCTAATACTCAGGGCCAAATGGAAAACAAGGATGTAACCAGTCATCTGAGTGGCCGTATTTTGTTTCATGAACGCTTAAATTTTGAAAATTTATCGCGCTTCTTTTCAAAAGATACATCAATACACTCAATGACGTTTGATGAGGAAAATCCCGCGGCTGAATTTGAGGAACAAATTGGAGAGCAATATATCCCGCTTTTCTTAATAACCCCGAACAACGAAATTCGCCCATATACCATCGATAATCCGCCCTCACCCACCAACGGCGACCAAGCATTTTATATCCATCTGGATGATGAAATCCGACAACAAATAAAGCAGGAAGCTGCTTCTGTTGATACTTCTGAAATTGAGTAATTAAAAAATTATTGAAATATATACTACCCGTCATACCAATCCGTTTTCAAATTGAATAGAGGTTTTTGTAAACTTAAATAGTATTATTTAATAGGAATGTGTTGTGTCATATTATTGCAGTTCTTGATTATGATTAACTAAACAACTATGCCATGAGAAATGGATTGGTAATATTATCGTTATTCACCATTGCTTTAATACTTACTTTCTGCAGTAGTTCACAGCAATCAGTTTCTTCAGAATCCTCTGCCCAACAGCCTCAAAAAGAATATTCTGACTACTACACTTCGGCATTCCCCCATAAAGACATTAGCCCGCAATTAAAAGATGCTCAGCAATCAGTCGTTCGAATTGTATCAACCGGATTCTATAACAATTACAATTTTAGCGGCAAAGCCATAACTTTGACTGATATTAAAACCAACAACCCAAAAGATATTGCAACATCTCAAAATTCCGCAGAAGAAAGTACAAGCGGTACCGCTATAATTCTCGACCAAAATAACAGAAATTCACTGCTGGTTACCTGTCAACATACAGTCTTTTTTCCTGATACCATGATTACCTATTACAGGGGACCAGACATTCCTGATGAGACTTACGTTGAGTCTATAAGTATCAAAAAAAATCAGACTAATCTTGTTTACACTTCTTCTGAATTACAACCGTTCAACATTCTGGCTACGAACAAACGTTTTGACTTAGCACTGTTGAACGTCGAATTTGAACAAGTAGGAAATTTAGGCTTATACCCCCTCTCAATTAAAGCCGGGAACAGTGATTTTTTACAGTTGGGTTCATTAATTTATGTACTTGGATTTCCCAAAAGCTATCCCATGGTAACTCGGGGATTGGCCAGCTCTTCAGAAAGTTGGAATGATCGCTTTTTTGTAACTGATGCCACTTTTAATCCGGGAATCAGTGGAGGATTGATTTTAGCCAGCAATAACAATTTTAACTCCTTTCACTGGGTTGGAGTAGCAAGCTCATCAACAGCTACCAGGGAAGAAGTACTTGTACCTCGTCCCGAAAATGACAACTACACTCGAATAACACGCCCCTACTCGGATTCAGTATTTGTACAACAAAAAACCCGCATTAATTACGGTATTACGCAAGCCATCCCCATTAACCAGGTTAAGGAATTTTTAAATAATCAGCGATCCCTTCTCGAAAGAAAAGGGTTTAAACGATTATCAACGTTCCAATAGGTCAATTCCTCATTTGAAAAAATCTGTTCTTCCCTACTTTTTTACGTTCATAAACAAATTATCACCATAAACAGTAACAGATGCGCATTCTCAAGTTTGGTGGTACTTCAATGACCGATGCCAATACCTGGCATCGAGTTATTGATATTATCACCCAATATAGATCTCCTTTTGTAGTCGTTTCTGCTACGGCTCATACAACTCGTAAGCTCATAGAGGCAGCAACAGCAGCAGTCAATAATATTGAAGAAGCCCGTGGAATCGCTGAAGATATTGAAAAGCGTCACAAAAAATTAACTGCTGAGTTTTTACTCAACCAACAAAAAAGAAACGATCTTACGAAAAATTGCAATACCTGGATCGACCAACAGATTGAAGAACTGAACATCCAGCTTAACGTCATCAACAATGAACAGGAGCTGTCTGAGCGAAAAAAGGATACGGTCGCTTCTATAGGAGAAAAGTTATCCTCTTATTTATTTACACAGTGCGCATCAGCGGAAGGCCTTGCTACTCAATGGATTAATGCCAATGATATTATTCGAACCGACTCTGAATTTGGACGAGCCAACCCCGATAAAGCTTACATATCCAGTCGGGCCCAATCCCTCAAAGAGCTCATAAAAAAAGATAAAATTCCCGTAATGGGCGGTTATTACGGAATGGATAAAAACGGAATTACTACCACACTTGGCTTTGAAGGCTCCGATTATTCAGCAAGCCTCATCGGTGCCGCCCTTGATGCCGAAGCTATTGAAATATGGACTGATGTAAGTGGCATTTACACCTGTGATCCCCGGTTAGTATCCGATGCCAAGCCGATCCCACAGCTCAGCTTTCAAGAAGCCACTGAACTTGCATATTTTGGGGCCAAAGTACTGCACCCGTCTACGACAAAACCGGCCTCAAAAAAGAACATTCCGGTATGGATAAAAAACATTTTTAAACCTAATAAAGCCGGCACCTGTATCTCTACAGAATCTGCAAGTGGAGAAAAAGTTAAAGCTATTACCTTCAAAGAAAACTGCACAATTGTGACCATTACATCATCACAAACGGTAATGGGATACGAATTTTTGGCGGGTGTTTTTGATATTCTACGCTGGCATCATCTGGCTGTCGACGTAGTAACAACAACCGAGGCATCTGTTTCTATTGGTATTGAAAATGACTCTAGTCTTGATAATGCAATAGAACAACTTCGCGGCTATGGATCAGTAGAGGTATTAAACAATCAGGGGATTATCAGCTTAGTTGGCTGTAGAAATGATAAATCCCAGATTTCAGATATTCTTTCAATTATTAAAAGTATTCCGCTAAATTTAATCTCTTACAGTCAATCAAAAGGAAACCTTAACCTTGTTACTGATAAAGACCAAGTGGTTCCTGTTGTAAAAAAAATCCATCAAAAACTATTCAGCTGATTATCACTATTGCGTTAAAATCCAATCTCAAAAGTTAGTATGGATAAACCAGAGTACTTTTTCCATCTCTTCCTTGACCACTGATGAAGAACCCACGTAATGGTTATTCATAAAGCTAAAATATAGCTTTTTACCACTCTTCGTCATCAAGTAACCACTGAGTGAATGATTGTTGCTGAGTGTTCCGGTCTTAGCAAAAACATACGGATCTTCCCTATCATCCCGAGGGCCGTACCAATTACTGATTGTCCCCCGATCTCCTCCCGCAGGCAGCAAATGAAACAACTTTTCATCTTCGGCAAACTCATCATCAATAGCTTCCAGCAAACGAATTATCGATTCCGGGGTAAACATATTATAACGCGACAATCCCGATCCATCTACCCACTGCGGTTCTCCCGGCAACATATCTAAATATTCTTTTTTCATTTTTTCTATAATCGCTCTGGAATTCAGGGGTTTACCCTGCTCTGAAGCGGTTACGAGCAACAACTGCTCAGCTATAAAGTTATCACTCGGTTGCAACATACGTTTGTAAGCCGTATCGGACTTTATACTGTATATCATTTGGGGAGATTCAGGACGCTCGATATCCACATATTTCACTTCTTTGCCGAGCGTATCTGATAACATCTCAGTCACTATTTCAGGACTGTAATGGAACGGTTTGTCCAATGTGTAAGTGGTAGTATCACCCTTTGGTTCGTAGGAAAACGTATTATCCGTCATCCCCCGATGTAAAAAGTCGTCACGATGCCCATTTTCTTCTACAAACGACTGAAAATATTTGGGGGAAACGGCCAAGCCGGTGTCGGTTTTGGCTATTTTTCGAAGCTCAATCTCTTGGATAGTAAACCGCGCTACATTTCCAAAAATAGGGAAAGGCACTTTTTCTGGTTGATAGTAATACTGGTAATCACTCCATGACCATCCCGGACCCAGCAGCTCATCATCAAAATTAGAGTCTGAGAAGTAGAGATCTTTTTTTTTTTTTTTTTTATTCCCAAAATCGGGGTGTAAAAATGAAGGATCCCCTGTTCCCCAAAAAATCAGCGAGTCTCCACGCACTTCATATTCCAACGCTTTTAGTGAATCGGGCAATAGTTTCAACCCGGTGTAGAAGGTAAAAAGTTTGGTGTTAGAAGCCGGGGTAAAATAGCGGCTGGCATTTTGGCTGTGAATCATTGAATCAACTTCCGGATCATATAGAGCAAATCCAGTAAGATTTGCCGAAAAGACTTCTGATGTGTCAAGCATTGTAGTAAGATGCGATATGTTCTTAGGAAGCTTTTCTGACTCCAGACTCACTACTTCCTCCGTCGACTTACATGCACTGATCCCCAACAGTGATATCATTAAAACCATTGTGATTTTACAACGTAACGAACTCACATATAATCGCAGCATTACTATTTGCTTCAATTTCATTACCAGTTAATAAATTTTATGAGAAAGTGAAATAATGTCATTTCATTTGACAACGTTAGGGGCCCCCTTTAATTCAAGGTCAGAAACGCGATCCCGAATATTTTTCATAAACTCTTTTCCCGGATCTATCTTTTCTGTACGATATCCCTCATCTTTTTCCTTCCAGAGCTGATGCTCCTCAAACAAAGGATATTCATAATGTCCTATCAAATAATTGATATTATGCCTCTCGGTTAACCTTCGGATCAAAAATACATTTGCACGTAGCTGAGCTTCTGTAAGTCGTTTATTTTTGGCACCTACATTCTCGATACCAATTGCAGCATGATTTAATCCTATTACATGTCGAGCAAAAAGAGTATCAGGTAACAACTGATAAATTTCTCCATTTCGTTTTACCATATAATGTGCTGATACATTTAAAGCACTTTCATCTTCGATATCTTTCCTTTTGGGATTAAGACGCGACTCGTAAAAGAAATCATATGATTCCTCAAAAGTAGGAATAGCCGTCCAATGTAATACAATCATCTGGGGAGAAATCGTTGGCTCATCCTGCTCCATACCATATCGATTGGACAAATAATCCAGTGAAAGCTGTGCTCGAGTGGAATCAAATTGAATAGGCTTCTGGCGTACTTCAAATGAAGATTTAGTTTCACAGCCGGCCCAAATAAATGATACAAGCAAAACAAAAACAAAAAGAAAAAGTATCTCATCATTTGACTTGAAATTAGATGTTAGAGAAATAAGCTGGAGCTTGTACATCAAGCATCGTTTTGAGTCCAG
>P_1C_Sed_2_UnCtyDRAFT_1000283_pt1 | contig 15989 bp, 12 predicted proteins | sample Pon1CUnioCityCA_4_FD_10229 | JGI IMG/M metagenome (IMG submission 10229) | reverse complement strand
TTATCTATTTCTCATATTTTTTCAATAGCTCAAAATACTGCTCAATTAAACGCTGATAGTCATCCGAAAACGTAGTGTAGTCAGGATCATTAATCATTTTTCGGACCTGCTTCTGAAGTTCTTCGAGGGTGATATCCGGGGATGCGCGTTGTTCCCGTTCCTCTGCAGTCGTAGCTTCTCGTCGCTCTTCTTTACCGCGTTCTTGTACCGCCTTTTCGGCATTAAGCATGCGCGATAGGATATTTTGTTGTCGCTGCATCAGCTGTTGATCTAGTTGTCCGCCGCGCAGATCATTAATTGCATCTTCCATCTGCTCTGACATCCGTTCCAGTTCACTCAGCACTCGGTCGCCCGATTCGAGCTCTCCTCGTCTCTGTAACTCTCGAAGTTGTTTTCGGATTTTATTTTGCTGCTTCGAAAGCTGGTTAAGCCGCTTCATCTGGTCCTGTGACAGGCGATTCCCCTGAATGTCATTTATCATTTCCTGAATCTGCTTGTTGAGCTGCTGTTGTTCGCCCGACATCTTCTTCATTTGTTCCAACAGCTGTTGCATGCTCATAGCGCTACCCGAACCACCGCCGCCTTGCTGGTCGTTAAGCTGATCCAGGAGTGAAGTAATCATGGTAGCCAGCTCATTGATACCACCCAGTGATTGGCGCTGCGCGTAAGTGGCGTTCGAGCCGTCACGTTCTGCTAATAGGTCGACTGCCCGTGATAGATGATTTTCGACTTCGGTTTTCTTTTTATTAATGCGATTGGAAAAGCTTGGAATCTCGGAGGATACCTTGAATAAAGAGTCCGAAAGCATGATAAACTGACTGGATATGTTTCGCTCTTTTCGGGCCTTTTCAACAAACGCGCTGGATTGCGGCGGGATATTTTGGGTCTCCTTGGTTAACTCTTCCTGATTCACAGAAAGGTTGATAAGCGAGTGCAATACGTATTCCAGTGCGGCCATATTAATCTGACGCCGCTGCTGATTGAGTTGCTGTTTGGCGCTGCGCATTTCTTGGGCCTGTTGTTGCAGCTGTTGCTGAATATTCTGTTGCTGTTTTTGAATGTCAGAGTCTTTTTGAGAGGATAACTGCTCTTTAAGCTTTTTGATATTTTCCTGCAGTTCTTTTTGAATATCTTTCAGTTTTTCACTGCTTTTTTGCTGNAGCTCTTCAACCTGGGGCTTAGCTTTGTCGGGCGCGGTATCGCCCATCTTGCCCAACTGTTCCAGAAGGTTCGACAAATCCTCCCTGATAGACTCTTGTTGCTGTATCTCTGCAGGGGATATCTTGTTCGATTCACTGATCTCTTTTTCCTGCCCGGCCAGCTTTTCCAGTGACTGTGCAAGCTTTTCCAAATCACTGTTTAGCTTCAGAGATTTAAACAGGTTTAGAGTACGGTCAATGCGCTGTTTATACTGCTCCTCGTTAAATTCATAGTTTTCAAGTGCTTTGCGCATTTCATCCGGATTCATTTCCCCAAGCGAATTGCGAAGTTCTTCCAACGCTTTTTGAAGTTCCGGGTCATTGATTTCTTTCATCAGCTTCTGGAGTTCATCATAGGCTTCTAACGTCTCCGGCGACATAGCCTGGTTTTGCTGAATCTCTTTTCTGATCTCCTCAAACTTTTGATTTAATTCATCAACCTTTTTATCAATTTCCTGCCGCTCTTTTTCAACTTGGTCAAGTTGTTTCTTCTGTTCCCAGTCTGTTTTGGGGTTTTGTTGGAGTCTCTTTTTAAACTGATCGTATTGCTGCTGCATTTGGTCAAACGACTCGGACACGTCTTCCAGGGATTCGGTTACCTCACGCTCTTTGGAATCCAGCTCATCCATATACTCGGTGGTAGATGGAAAAGTCACCATCATTTTTTGGGAGCGACCTTTTTTTCGTCCGCTATATCGATCATTGTCATAAACCTCAATCCAATAGGTAATTTGGTCGCGGGCCTTGGGATTTAAGTCAGGGAGATCCCATTGATATGATTGCTGTTCATTGATAGCAGGTTTTGGCAATTTTATTGAACCTTTTTCCGGTTCGGGAGTGAAAGCACGCTGTAGCTCATAGTGCAGCTCAGCTTCTGTCAGCCCAAAATCATCACCGGCCTCATATTCTATAGACAATGGTTCTGCAGTTTTTATCTGGATATTTTCGGAGGGGGCAATTAAATCAACATAAGGGGACTGATCTTTTCGAGGATCAACAATAAATCTAAAATTATTTTCATTGGTTAGACCGGCCTCATCACGCATCCGAAAAGAAAGGGTATCCACCGCCCCAACCTTAGTTTTAATAGCGAATAAATTGTTTTGGGTAGAGTCTCTGTTGACAGAAAGGGTGTCCTTTAGGTTCGAGCTGATATACAGCAGTTTCGATAACTTCTTGTTGGCAAGTCCCTCAATTTCTATGGTAGAACCCTGATAGGGTTGAATTTTAGAAAAGGGATAGCTGTAAGAGGTAGAATCGAGTTGCGTATAGTTGGGGGGGATAACATTTAATGTTAATTTCTCAAATCGGGGACGAAGCTGCACATTGATGTCGAATTTTTTGCTCTCAAATCCACCCATAATGATATAGTAACGGCCATCGGTGGTGAGCGAGATGGGTGCAAAAGAAGCTTTGTTTTGCTTAAGCGTTTTCTGACCTCGCTGCCGATAATTCTCTTCAATATTTGTTTTGAAAGCCAAAGCGATATCTTTCGGAACTTCATCTTGAAAACGAATGGAGGGCGAAAATGAGTTTCCTCGCTCGAGCGTTAAGGATCCCGGTTCAATTACGAAATTATAGGGATTGGGTGGGGAAAAGGATTTCTGTGGGCTGGCCAGTCGTTTTATGGCCGAGGGGTAGAAAACTGCAAATTGGGAGAGCAAAACAACTCCCCCAACAGAAGCAATGACGCTTCGTTTAAAAAGTTGATGCAGGGAATGATTCCCGGTGAACTGTCGTAGTTTTTTCTTTATAGTTTCGAAATCAAGCTTTGAAAGGTTTTGCTCGATCGCCGCGTTGGACAACGAGTCTCCCTCTTTATTCTTGTAATACAAATCTAAAGCATCGGCAAGTTCAGGCGTTTTTTCTTTTCGACTGAATTGATAATAAATCTCTTTGAATGAAGGTAGGTCAAACCTTTTGAAAAAGTACGCCGTAACAACCACTGCTGTTAGCAGCAGTGATGAAAGTGCCGTGAGTTTTATGGTTGAGGGTAGATAATAGGCGACTTCGAACATTCCGATGATCGTAGATCCCACAAACAGAATGGCGGCAAAGATAGCACCAAGAGCGATATAAAAGTTTCTGAAAAGGGACCGATGTCGTTGTTGAATAATGTCAACAAACGGGCGGACTGTTTTATCTGTGGAATGTTCTTTGCTCATCACCGTTAGCTAAATCGCAGTGGAGTGAAATCGGTTTTATAATAACGTTTAAATAAACGAAAATATTGGATACTCCAATATCCTATCTACTAATAATGGGTGATAAAATGTAATCCAATATATTTTTAAGGAGGGATAAATTTTGATCAGCGGGTAAGATCATTCAGTGTTAATTTCTCGTCGACTACATATTTCCCTTTTTCCTTTTTAACGGTAACCATTTCTTGATCGGCATCGTGCTCTAAAAATAAGTGCCAATTTTGTTCAACAGCCTGATCTAAATAACGCTGTTTTTCATCAAGTGTGGTTACAGGATACATGTCGTAGCCCATTACCCAGGGCAGGGGCAGGTGTACATGTGTTGGGATTAAATCAGCGGCAAAAACGACGGTCTGTTTTCCGCCGGTTATCTTCGGGAGTTGCTGTCCGATTGTATGTCCGTTAACGGGCATTGCTTCTAAACCATCCTCGTAAGTATGGTGTTCATCTACTAAGTTCAGTTTATCCCAGTTTTTTATGGGATTAATGTTATCGGGCAGAAAGCTGGCCTTCTCACGATCATTGGGATCCGTTGCTGTTTTAAGCTGTTTCTTGGTTACATGGTAGGTAGCGTTAGGGAAGGTATGTTGTAAATCTCCATGATCATCATAGTAAGTAGTACCTCCGCAGTGATCAAAATGAAGATGAGAAAAGATGATATCCGTTATATCTTCAGGCTTAAAACCATATTCATTGAGTGAACTCAGTAAATCGGAGTGTTCATAATCGAGTTGATAGATCTGCTCAAACTTATCATCAAACTTGGTGCCCGATCCGTTATCCACCAGGTAAATCTTGTCCGTATTTTTAGATTCTATAAGCAGGCATCGCATTGCCATGTGGATACGGTTTTTCTCATCCACATCAATATATCTCGACCACAAGGTTTTTGGAACCACGCCAAACATTGCTCCGCCGTCGAGGCGAAATCTACCGGCTTCGATGCTATATAAATTAAATGGCCCAATGGATGTTTTTGATTTATTCATTGATAGAAGATAATTGGATAGTTATAGGATTAGCACCGAATATAAAGTGGCGAAAAGCTAAAGTTTTTCAAGCAGCTGATTAAGAAAAAGACGAATTTCCTTTAAATCTTTTTTGACGCTTACCGGAATTTCCTCAGTTTCTTCTTCTCCATCATTCTTGAGTACCTGTTGGGCGCCCTCAGTACTATATTTCTTCTCTTGAATGAGCTCCTTCAGTTTTAAAATTGTCTCAATATCATTTTCTTTATAAACGCGGTTACCGGCTTTGTTCTTTTTGGGATTTAATTCATCAAAAACAGTTTCCCAGTAGCGCAACACATGCGCCTCAACATCGGTAATATCGCTGACTTCGCCTATAGAGTAATAAAGTTTTTTCATAAGAAGACTAAAAGCGTATCTTTATTGCTAATTATACATCATCTGGTGCATTATTTCTAACTCTTTGGCACAAAATATTTAAAAAACATTGCCTGAAAAAGATTTAAACAGATCCGACCTAGAACTAAGTGTTATTGTTCCACTGCTTGATGAGGCTGAGTCGATTAGTGAGTTAGCCCAAAAAGTACATGAAGCTTTATCCGGAAAGCATAATTATGAACTTATTTTTGTGGATGATGGATCCACCGATCAATCCTGGCAGGAGATCAAGAAGGCCACGGAAAAAATGGACCATGTTTTGGGTATCCAGCTCCAGCGCAATTACGGAAAGAGTTCAGCTCTGCAGGCCGGTTTTGAAAATGCTAACGGGCGATATATTGCAACGATGGATGCTGATTTACAGGATGATCCCAATGAGATTCCCCTGATGCTGCAACAGCTTAAAGAAGAAGATTTACATCTTGTGAGCGGGTGGAAGAAAAAGCGTCATGATCCAATCTCGAAAACCGTGCCGTCACGCTTTTTTAACAAGGTAACATCGTTGGTAACCGGCATTACCCTTAATGATTTTAATTGCGGGCTTAAAGTCTATCGGGCAGATGTTATCGAGAATATTTATCTATATGGAGAATTACATCGGTACATCCCGTTTTTAGCCAAGCTTGAGGGATACGATCGCATTGGAGAAAAAGTGGTCAAGCATCATCCTCGAAAATATGGGGAAACCAAATTCGGTATCTCTCGTTTTATGCATGGGTTTTTAGATCTGTTGACTTTACTGTTTGTAAATCGGTATCTGCAGCGGCCCATGCACTTTTTCGGTACGCTTGGGTTTCTCTTTTTGATATTAGGCGGAGCCATCAATGCCTACTTGTCCATAGATAAAATATTTTATGGAGAGCCTATCGGTGATCGTCCGTTGTTGCTTTTGGGCGTAATGTTGATGGTGTTGGGAGCCCAGATTTTTTCTATTGGATTTTTAGGAGAATTGATTCAAAAGCGGAATGAAAAGCAGCAGAAACCTAATATCAGGGAGAAAGTGTAGCATTTTTGAGATATGGGATCGATATACTATAAACAGAATTTAGTAATTACTAAGAAAGTTTTTGTTAATGAGTCGCATTGCCTATGATCCGGTTAAGGACCGGTTTGCACAGATTATTCGCCGCTTTCGATTTTTGCGGACGCTTTTCTACAAAATATTAGATCTGTTTTTCTTAAGAAGCTGGTACATCCGAAAAATACTGCGAAAATATGGTTCTGAGTTAGATAAACAGGGAGAGTGGAAATTATTGGATGCCGGGTCGGGATTTGGACAGTACGATCAGTTTATCTTGCAGGAATTTGATAACGTGAATGTACATGCAGTTGATGTAAAAAAGGATTACCTGGAAGATTCGCGTCGTTACTTTGAGCGTGATATTGAAGCCAGTCGCATCGCTTTTAATCAGGAAGATCTACTCGAGTTAGATTATGAAGATATGTTCGATTTTGTGATTTGTGTTGATGTGTTGGAACATATCGAAAAAGATGAAAAGGTGATGCAAAATATCTGTCGTTCCCTACAGACGAATGGATACTTTCTAATGCACTCTCCCTCTATATATTCAGAAGAAGATGCAGATGGTGATGAAAGTTTTGTGGATGAGCATGCTCGTCCGGGATATTCAAAAAGTGATATCAGAAATAAATTAGAGAACTCCGGGTTTAATGTTCTTGAAGTAGCCTATACTTACGGGACCAAGGGTCACTTCGCTTGGGAGCTTATTATTAAATATCCCATGCTTTGGCTTAACAAAATTAAGCTGTGGGCACTTCCACTGATGGCTGTTTATTACATACCGGTATTACCATTAAGCCTACTGTTAATGGCGTTGGATATCCGTGATGATAATGAACGCGGCGCTGGAATTTACGCATTGGCGCAAAGGTCATAAGCTGGGAAAGCAGCTCCTTAGCTTTTTTCTTTTTCAGAGTCTTCCAAGATTGTTTCGCTATCTGAACTTTGATCGCCAATCATTACCAAGAGAGGTACTTTAGAATAAAAAGACATCTCTTTGGATAAGTTGCGATTTGTCAGCTTTTCCCAGAACGATTTTTTATACCGAACCATAATTAACAATGAATTCGGGCGATCTGCTAAGAACTGACTGATCGTTGGAAAAAAATCAAGCTCATACTTATGATGGAATGAGATATTATCATAGTTGATGTGTTCATGTACCAGGTCTTGGAATCCACGGAATTTTATTTCTGATTCCATATTTTTCTGATCGCTCACATGTAATACGTCAACGGAAGAGTTGAACAGTTTGGCAAAGTCGACAGAGTTAGACAGAGCTGTTAAATCTCCTTTCTTGTAATCGCTGGTAAAAATAAAGTTTTTAAAATTATCAAGGCTGCTACCGGTAGGAACCGCAAACACCGGTACGGGAGACTTTTGGATAACACTGGAGGCGACACTTCCTAAAATAACATTTCGGTCACCGGTTACCCCTTTGGTTCCCATTACAATAAGATCTATAGAATGGTCCTTCGCTTGACTGAGTAGTGCTGTTACGGTCTGTCCATTCTGTATGATCGTAGAAATATCCAAATTATCGTATCGATCGCCTTCAAGGCTATTTAGGAGTTTATCAAAATTGCTGGAGCTCTCATCTATAACTTGATCCCGTGTCTTTTCAAAATCAGGGGCAATATCCATCGTTTCCTGGGTAGCATGGAAGAGAGTTAGCTTGGCATCTGTTTTAAGCGCAATTTCTGCGGCAAATGGCAACGCTCTTTCCGCGTTCTTCGAGAAATCTGTAGGAAAAAAGATATGATTTATTGAATAAGCCATAGCGATAATTTTTTAAATGATTTCGAGTCTTCTACAACNCAAGACTAAAAANTTGTTAATGATGTAAAGCCCTGTCTTGNAGGTTTATGATAAATTTAAGCAATTGCTTAATAACAGGTAAATAATTTTTAAAAGGTAATTTATGAAAGCAAACGATGTAAGATAAAACCTTGTAAAAANTTCGGACTTTTTACTACTTTATTTATAGGGATAATTGCTTCAGAGCTCGTTGAAGAAATTATCATTTTGAATAAAAATATTTACTAAAACCTTTTGCTATGGCTGCTCAACCCCACATACTTGTTTTAGGATGTAACTTCGCAGGTTTAACAACGGCACGCTACATACGAGAATATGCTGGTGATAAGGTTAAAATCACCTGCATGGACCGCAAGCCTTACTTAACATTCATTCCCAACATCCCGATTGAAGTTTGGAACAATAATAACCCTGAACGTTCGCTTCATTTACCCTTTATTAAGTTTCTGGATCGCGATGATATCGATTTTATCCAGGGAGAAGTACAGGGCATAGATGTTGAGAACAGATCTGTTGATTTTAAACCGGTAGAACGGTCAGGATCTGCTACAGAAGAGATTGATTATGATTACCTGGTTATTGCATTGGGTAATAAATTGGCCTTTGATGATATAGAAGGATTTGGGAAATATGGGCATACTTTTACTGATACCTATTATGGTGATAAAGTTCGTCGGTATCTACATGATGGCAGTTACAAGGGAGGGCCCATAGTTATTGGATCTGATTACTTTCAACAAGGTTCCAGTGATAAGCTGCCCGATATTCCAAAGGCTGAAGCAGCATGTGAGGGGCCACCGGTGGAAATATCTTTTTCTATGGCCGAATGGCTTCAAAAAAGAGGGTTAGGAGGAGCTGAAAATATCACGTTGTTTACACCGGCTGAAGTTATAGCTGAGGATGCGGGAGAGAAGATCTTAGATCAACTACTTCCCATGTTTAACGAGATGGGATATGGGTATAAAGCGAATACCCGGGGTATAAAACGTTTGTATGAGGATGGTATTGAGTTTGAAGATGGCAGTAGCCTGGAAGCTGAAATGAAAATAATTTTTCCAAACTGGGAAGCACATGACTTTTTGAAAGGACTGCCTATCAGTGATGATCAGGGTTTTATTGTAACTGATCTCTATATGCGTAATCCCGATTATCCCGAAGTATTTGCTGTGGGCGATGCTGCCTCGGTAACAGTTCCAAAAATTGGTTCTTTGGGACACATGGAAGCAGAAGTACTGGCCAAAGTGTTGGGACAAGAAGTCGGTGGATATGACCCTGATAAAAAGATTGATCCCTTGGAGTTTGAACTTATCTGTATGGGAGATATGGGAGATCATAAAGGGTTTTATATGCACACTGATGAATGGTGGGGAGGAGATAAAAGTATTCTGAAAATGGGATATACCCCCCATATGTTAAAGATGGGTTTCAAATCAATGTATTATACCACGGGGGGTAAAATACCTTCGTGGGGATTACCGATGTCAGAGTTTATTGCTGACCGTACCCTAATTTAAATTCTAAAATTTATACTCATGAATACGCAAGATGTCTTTAAAAAAGTTCAACAGGTAGGTGGAGGCTTAGCATTATTATCGGCTGCAGGAGTCGCTTATGCAGTGGCACGTCGTCTTAATCACCGAAGAGGATATGAACGACCCTTTGATCTTAAAAACATGGTAGAGGTGAAAGGAAAGGTAATTGAAGTTTCTAATTCTCAGGAAACAAAGGATGAAAAACATGGTGTCTCTCTCATTTTGGCTACTAAGAAACAAGAGATTCCGGTTCATCTTGGGCCATTTTGGTATGTAACTCGTCAGCTGCATCACTTAAAAAAAGGAGATAAGATTGAGGTAAAAGGTTCTAAGGTAACCTTTAAGGATACTGAAATTATTGTTGCTTCAGAGATACAAAAAGATAAAATGCAGATGATTCTGAGAGATGATAATGGAGTCCCGAGGTGGCAAGGTTGGCGTAAAGTATCATAGAGGGATAAAAAATCTTATGATGTCATAGCTCTATATAAAAGGGAGTAAACTGGCTGCCCCGATAGCAGAAATGATGGTAATAAACCAGATCAATTGTTTACTCTTGTTGTAGCCGGCCCAAAACATAAATAATCCGGCTTTGACAATGGTATTTGTTATGACAGCAATCACAATTCCAAGCGTTGCTACACTTGGATCGGTGCCTTCTTCTGCCATACGAGAAAGAGAAAGTGTTATGGCGTCAACATCCATCAATCCGGAAAAGAGAGCTAGTAAATAAATACCTTGATCTCCATACCATTTTTCCATGGCTGTTGCCAGCAGTAAAATTACTCCCAGAAGTAGTCCGAATTGTAAGGCCGTGAAAAATTGAAGAGGATTTTTCAATTCAATGGGAGGCTGATCATCTTCTAGTTGGAGATGCTTTTGCCAAAGCCAGAATCCACTTCCCAAGGTAAGAATTAACATAGTAGTAAGAGGAATCCAAAGTGGAAAGAGCAAACTGTAATTAACAACAGCTACTTCAATACCCACGCGCACAAACATTATTGAAGAGGCTACAAGCACTCCCGCAATAAAAATTCCACTGGCTATCTTTTTTTGTTGTCGAGCAAATTGGGCAAGACTTAAGGTAACAGCCGTGGATGAAGCCAATCCACCTGTAATTGCTGTTAACATAGTTCCCTTGTCTTCGCCCAAATATTTGATGAGAATATAACCGATAAAAGAAAGCCCTGAGATGAGAACAACCATCCACCAAATCCAGTGGGGATTTATGGCTTCCCAGGGACCATAGCCTTTATTAGGCAAAAGTGGTAAAAGTATAACGGTAATAATTAACAGTTTTATGCCGGCATAAATCTCTTTAACTTCAATTTTATGTAGCCAGCGGTGTAATGTCGGTTTAAGGCTTAAAAGTGAAATGACAATAACGGTGGCACCAAGAGCATAAACATGATAGCCGAAAGCAGCCCAAGAGCTTAGTGTAAAAGTGAGTAGTAGGGCGACTTCGGTGGTAATACCCAGATCTTTTTCTTCTTCAACTTTTGCTTTTATGATATAAGAGGCGATTACAAGAGCTGCCAAGGAGAGGAATGCAACGGCAAGAATCCATTCATTAACAAATCTGCTTACTTCGGTCCATACTCCTCCGAAAAGCCCAATAAGGCTAAAGGTGCGGATTCCTGCAACGCGGTCGCCTTCGTCTTCAAGGCGTCCACTCCACCCGCGTTCAATACCAATAAGCAGGCCAATACCAAGTGCAGAAAGTAAATTCCAGATAACCGTTAATTCTAGATTCATTAAGGCCGTATTTAATGGTATCTATTTGTGTTTAAACTTANTAGTCAAAGTTCTTATCTCAATACAAGCTCTTACGCATCACAAACCTGTAAATTAAATATACAATACTTTCTTGATGGTGCAAGCGATCGGTAAATGGGAGGCAGTAACGTAAAGAGGTTAAAAATCAATGACGATGCCCAACGTAGGTAAAACAGAGGAATTATCGACATTTTTAATTTCAACAAGTTCACGCGGCTTTACTACCGTACCATCTTCATTGCGTTTTAGGCCATACTGGGGAGTATTAGGAAGATCATTGAACAACACATTTTGAACATCNAGGTATANATTGAGGGTCCACTGGTTAAAATTCCATTTTTTATCTACCCGAAGATCGAGTGAATTAAATGGTTTTAGGCGCTGATTGCCGAGATTATTATAGTCGAATTGTAGATCAGGATAACTGTCAAGGCTTGCATCCCGATCAATCGTGACATATGGAGATCCACCCAGAATACGAAGTCGGGCTCCGATCTCCCAGTTATTGCCCAATTTGTATTCTCCCGTAAAGGTGAGTAAATGGCGGTTGTCCCACAGCGAGGGAAAATATTGGTTATGAATAGGGGTCACATAAAATCACATAAACAAAAAAGCCCTCGCAAGAGATACTTGCAAGGGCTTTTGGGAGTACCGCGTACGGGATTCGAACCCGTGCTACCGCCGTGAAAGGGCGGCGTCCTAAACCCCTAGACGAACGCGGCATAAAGTCAGTAAAAAAGCTTTGCCGAATAAGCATTCAGCAAAGCTAAAAACAAGGCACTAAGGATACGTTTTTGTATGATTTTAAACAACCCTCAATGCTAAAAAAATGGGAGCCCGATGGGATTTGAACCCACGGCCTCCAGGGCCACAACCTGGCGCTCTAACCAACTGAGCTACGAGCTCCATTTAGTATGATACTATAGAACTTGGCAGTGTATGACTACCAAATAACTGTAATCCAAAAAAAAGAACGAGAGTACCGCGTACGGGATTCGAACCCGTGCTACCGCCGTGAAAGGGCGGCGTCCTAAACCCCTAGACGAACGCGGCATAATAGAATTTCAATAAATAAGAGCTTCAGAGGCGACGGGCGGGATCGAACCGCCGTAGGAGGTTTTGCAGACCTCTGCCTGACCACTCGGCCACGTCGCCTTAAAGGTTTTCTTGTACGCCCGACAGGACTCGAACCTGTAACCTACTCCTTAGAAGGGAGTTGCTCTATCCAGTTGAGCTACGGGCGCGCTAACTCAAAGGCAAATTACAAAATCAATACGTCAAACGTCCAAGTTTTTATAACTTGATAATGCAATTTGGAAATTGCTAATAGTCGGGGAGACAGGATTTGAACCTGCGACCCTTCGCTCCCAAAGCGAATGCGCTACCGGACTGCGCTACTCCCCGTTCAGAAAGATGTCAAATATAAGGGACTTTACTTCTCAAATCAATTTCAAATCCAATGAATTTTCATTCTTTTTGCTCTTCCCAGAACTCACTTAAAAAGCCTATTCCATAACCCGTAAGCTGGATAAACGTAGCACATACACTTAATATCCCAATATACAGGCTGGAATATTTTGTAGATGAATGAACAAAGATGAGCGAAATTAATAAAATGAATGGGATCAGCAGTATTTTAAACAAACTGAGGTTCCAAAATGGAAGGGTAAGGAAGAGTAATAATCCAACCGTGAAAAAAGCTGGTAGGGTATGAATGAATTTTATTTCCCCGGGATGGAAACGGTTAATATTGATTCGTGCCCGACCGAAAAAGTGAAGCTGATTAAAAAATTTTTTTAAACTGGTTCGTCGTTTGTGGTATACATAGGCATCGGGGATAAGTCCGGTTTTAAATCCATTTCTAATGATGCGGATACTAAATTCGATGTCTTCTCCCATACGCGTAATTTTGTAGCCGCCTGTTTGTTCATAAACTTCACGCGAGATCCCCATATTAAAACTGCGTGGGTGAAAAGTACCGGCATGTTTTTTATTTCCTCTAATTCCTCCGGTTGTTAGAGGAGAAGTCATAGTGTAGCTAATGGCTTTTTGAATAGGAGAAAAATTTTCGTGTTCTCGGTCAGGTCCACCGTATGCATCTAATTGATTTGTTTCTAAATAATTCTCAACCGTTCGAAAGTAATGGGATGGAATCAGGCAATCCGAGTCAAAAACAATAAAATATTCGCCTTTGGCACGTTCAAATCCAAAGTTTCGGCTAAATCCCTGGCCTGAGTTGTCTTTGTAATAGTAACGGATATCAAGCTGATCCTGATATTGTTCAACGACGTCATCACAGCGGTCTTCGGAACCATCTTCGATGATTAGCGTTTCAAAGTTTTTGGATGTCTGTTGCGTGAGGGAATGCAACAGTTCATCAACCTCGTTCGGACGGTTATAAACCGGAATGATGACTGAGAAAAACATAAATCAGTTTTAAAAATTTTGAGTAGGGCAAATCTACAAATAATATTACAGAGTTTTGGATGAATGCAGATGAAACTCTGTCAAATAATTCCGTTCTTTAGCCTTTAATTTAAACTTGCGAAAACGCTCTTTTATGGTAGCTACGATATTCAGGATTCTTGTTTTCTTTTTACTCCCATCAATAGCAGTGGGACAATCTCTAAATGTATCGGTTGCAGACCAAACGGTTGATAATAACAGATCTACCTTTACGCTTGGGAATAGCAAGGTCACCTTTGGATCGCAATCTGTTCGCTTTTTGGAAAGTGATACAGAACAAAATTATGATGCTATTGGAGTATCCTCTGATAATACAATAATTAGTACGTTAACCTGGAATGGCCAAGAGGGAAAAATCTCACTATACAATCCTAAAGGTAAAAAGCTCAATGCTTTTTCAACCATTTCCTTAGCAGATGAGACTTCTTTTGGGTTGTATTCCTTCAATAGTGGGAATACGTTGCTGCGTGATAAAATTGCCAGCTTTACCTTTTATGACTCTTTTGGAGAGCTTGTTACAAGTGTGTCAAGCAGTAGCCAAAGTACAGAGGGAGAGGCAATTTCTGAAGTAGCCAGAAGTGCATCCGGAAATACGATCGTGATTTATAATCCCAAAATTAAACGCAATAGTGAACTGGGGTCAAAGGCACAGGTCCGTACAGGAACAAAAAAGTTTGAGGATATCTTTTTTAGCAGTGATCGATATTTGAAAGATGTTGCCATATCTAAGGATGGCAGCTTGATTGCTTTGATATCTGCTAAACAAGGCACGGATGATCGGGTGTTGATCATGGATAATTATGGTAATGAACTGAATACGATATCGGCAGAAGAAGATCTAAAAGAGGTAAGTTTTACTGATGATTTAGAGAATATAACCCTTTACTCTGGGGGAAGAGTGATGGTTTATAACACACTCAGTGGCGAAAGTTTAGGAGCAACTAGTTTTAGATCACCTATTATGGTAGCTGATTATTTTCCCGAAGATAATTTAATTTTAGCAGTAACAGCTAATTACTCTGAGCGTTTGGCAACATTGAATAATGTCGAGTTTCGAGCCATTAATTTACAACAGCGCTCTATAGCAAGTAAGCAGTTTTCGGGTGCTTTAGGATTGAACGATGCAATTGAACTCAGGTTAGTTCGTAATTCCGGAAACAGTTACATGCTAAAAGGTGCAAATAAAAACATCTCTATAAGAGCCAATTTTTAGTTTCCTATTAAGAAATAAGAAAGCCTGACAGAAAATAAACCTGTCAGGCTTTTTAAAATTTTAATAGAAAGTTACGTTAGGCTTTAGCCCCTGACTTTGATTTCTCATCGTCAGAGTCATTATCATCCTGGGCAGCTTTTATCTCATCATCGCTGGTTTCCACATCAGTTGTTTCACCGGTGTCTGACCAGTCGAATACGAGCCCGTCACGAGACTTATTCATCTTGATCTTGATTTCAGCTCCTTCCTCGTGTTCAGTTTCCAATAACTCTTCAGCCAGCGGTTCCTCAACATATTTCTGGATAGCACGCTTGAGCGGTCGGGCACCGTACTTCTGGTCGAATCCTTTATCACTTAAGAAATCTTTGGCCCCTTTGGTAACCTCAACTTCATACCCGAGATCGTGGATGCGCTGAAAGAGATCATCAGAAAGAATATCAATAATCTGGAAGATATCTTCTTTTTCAAGAGCACGGAACGTAATGACATCATCAATACGGTTCAGGAACTCAGGGTTAAATACTTTCTTAAGCGCATCCTGAATGGTCGATTTCATTTTCTCGTAGTCAAAGCTTTTTGCTCCGCTTGAGAATCCAATACCTTCACCGAGGCTACGAATGTCACGTGCCCCGATGTTAGAGGTCATAATAATAATGGTATTTCTGAAATCAACTTTTCGTCCCAAGCTGTCTGTAAGAATTCCGTCATCCAGAACTTGGAGCAGAATGTTAAAGACATCNGGATGTGCTTTTTCAATCTCATCCAAGAGAATAACACTGTAAGGTTTTCGGCGTACTTTTTCTGTTAGCTGTCCGCCTTCTTCGTATCCAACATATCCCGGAGGTGCACCAACAAGTCTGGAGACTGAAAACTTTTCCATGTACTCACTCATATCGACGCGAATAAGTGCATCTTCTTTATCGAAAAGATACTGAGAAAGCACTTTGGCCATTTCGGTTTTACCGACGCCTGTCGGGCCAAGAAAAATAAATGAACCGATCGGACGATTAGGATCTTTGAGGCCGGCGCGTGTGCGTTTGATTGCCTTAGTGAGCTTGACGATAGCTTCGTTTTGACCGATGACCTGCTTTGAAAGCTCTTCCTTCATCTTAACCAGCTTTTTGCTTTCGCTCTGGTTAATCTTGCTTACAGGTACACCACTCATCATGCCAACTACATGGGCTACGTCTTCTTCCTCAACATCGTATACAATTTCTTCGGATTCTTTTTCCCACTCCTTCTGCGCTTGCTCAAGTTCTTCGGTGAGACGCTTTTCTTTATCGCGCAAACGTGCAGCTTCCTCAAAGCGCTGCTTTTTGACCATACCATTTTTCTCATTACTGGTTTTCTCAAT
>P_1C_Sed_2_UnCtyDRAFT_1000282_pt1 | contig 16016 bp, 13 predicted proteins | sample Pon1CUnioCityCA_4_FD_10229 | JGI IMG/M metagenome (IMG submission 10229) | reverse complement strand
GACCTGGTGGTCACCAACAAAGACATCATGGAGATTCCCATGGAAAAAGTGCCCGAAGTAAAGGTGTTGAGAACCTTTGTCCAGGGAGAAGAAGTTTATCATGCAGAAGATTAAGAATTCACAACAGAGGAGTCTGGCTGCCGGCCGAATGATCCGCTTCATTATGGTAGTTTCCTGAGTTACCAGAGCCTGCGGATCAAACTAAAATCATTGGCCTCCTATCCATTCTGGCAACACCTCATGCCTGTCTGCATCTCCCGTGGTTTGAAAAGTCCTGCATACTCCTTATATAGAATCCCGGATTTCCTGTGCCTTTTTACAAATGAGCTCCCAGGCCTGTTTCACATGCCGGTCCTCAACATGGGTTTGAGCAATCACCATGCGAAGGGTATATTTGCCGTCCAGCTTGGTATGTGTGATGTAAATCTCTCCTGTCTTGTTGATGGCATAAAGCAACTCCTCATTGAATGCATTGAGTTGTTCACCTGAAGCGATATGGCCGTTATTCCACCGGAAACACACTACATTCATCGTTCTGGGAGCCAGCAGCTCGAAGTCGGGATGCTCCCTTACCTGTTGCTCATAGCTTTTTGCCATTTCAATGTGCCGGGTCAGTTTCTCCTGCAACCCTCCTAACCCATAATATCTAAGAACAAACCACAGTTTAAGAGCGCGGAACCTCCTTCCCAGAGGGATCGTCCAGTCGGAATAGTTGTTCACCTGTTCATCCGAACGGGTTTTCAGGTACTCGGGGATCAGCTGAAAGGTATTGGTCAGAGCTTTCTTATCCCTGACAAAGTAGGCGGAACAGTCAAAATTGGTAAAAAGCCACTTATGAGGATTGAACACCAGGGTATCGACCGATTCGATGCCCTCGATCATCCAACGGAATTCAGGTAGTATAAGTGCCGAGCCTGCATAAGCGGCGTCTACATGCAGCCACAGGTCATGCTCGTCGGCTATCCGGGCAATAGACGAGAGCGGGTCGATGGATGTGGAGCCGGTGGTTCCCAGGGTGGCCACCACACAAAGGGGCGTATAACCCGAGCGCCTGTCCTCCTCAATAGCCGCTTCAAGCTGATCAGAGCGAAGCCGGAAGGAATCGTCCACCGGGATCTTTACCAGGTTTTGTCTTCCCAGGCCGGCGACCTTCACTGCTCTCTCGATGGAAGAATGGGTCTCTTCCGAGCAGTAAACACGGAAAACAGGCTGATCATACAAGCCACGTTCATTGACGGCATACCCGCTCTTTTTCTCCCTAGCTGTCAGTATCGATACCAGGGTAGCCGTTGAAGCGGAATCCTGGATGGTCCCCTGGAAGTCACCGGGCAACCCGATAGCTCCTTTCAGCCAGTCCATCACCTGTTCCTCAAGCTCGGCGGCAGCAGGTGATGTCTCCCATTTCATCCCCTGTACTCCCATCGCTGCAGTCATCATCTCTGCAATCAACGAGGGCAGCGAAGTATTGGCAGGGAAATAGGCGAAGAAACGCGGACTCTGCCAATGGGTGATCCCCGGCAGCAAAAGCTTATCAAAATCCTCAATAATCCGGGATATATCCTCCCCTTTCGAAGGCATGGCATCGGGCAGTTGCTTGAGTATTTCACCCGGCTTCACCTGCGATTTCACCGGATACGATTCGATGTTCTCATAATAGTCGGCAATCCAATNGATGGCTTGTTGAGCCCTTTTCCTGAATTCTTCCTTGTTCTGCATAATTAAAATGGTTTAAAGACAAACGTGGGTACAATCCAACTGAAACAGGACCTAAATTTAGAAAAAAAGAGGAAGGGTCGCACCAGGCATTCGAAATCCGATAAAACATCCAAGCTCCTGCTCCAAACAAAAGCCTGATGCTCAAAGCATAAATAACCCTTCCGGCTATTGACAATTCACCATAAATTCATTATATTTGAATAATCAACATCATTTTACAATGAATAAGGGCAAAGTACAAAAGTACTTTATTGGTACGCTTGGTTTAATTATGCTTCTATCGATCGCAGGATTGCAATCGTTTCGTCATAAAAAAATAAAGCATACAGGAGGTTATATGGAACTAAACAGCAATGCATTCAAGCAGGAAGAATTTATCCCTGACAGGTATTCCTGCCGTGGGGAAGATATCAATCCAGAACTTCGGTGGGAGAACGTCCCGGAAGGCACCCAAAGCTTTGCATTAAGCCTGAAAGATCCGGATGCTCCCATTGGCACGTTTGTCCACTGGCTGGTGTATGACATTAATAAGGACTCCAGGAAGATAGAAGAAAATACGGTTCCTGGCAAGCAGGTCAAGAACAACTTTGGCAAGGAAGATTATGGAGGACCTTGTCCCCCCTCCGGCATCCACCGTTATTACTTCCGTCTTCATGCCCTGGATGTTGAGAGCCTTGGGAAGATCAGTTCTATGGATGAATTCAACAAGAAAGTAGAGGAACATACAATAGAGAGGGCGGAAGTGATGGGCAAGTTTGAAAAAAAATAGCCTGGTGGCAAAGGCGGGCTATTAAAATCGTTCCCGGCAGAGGAGCGATTTTTTTATTTAACCAAGCATTACTACATTTGCTAAAATCAACATGGCGGCAATGGACACAAAGGAAGCAAAAGATCGAATCGAGCAATTAAGAAAAAAAATTGAAGAACACAATTATCGATATTATGTGCTGGCCCGGCCTGCCATCAGTGATTTCGAGTATGACTCCCTGATCAATGAGTTAGTTCGTTTGGAAGAGGAACATCCGCAGTTTCAGGATCCCAATTCACCCACCCGGCGTGTGGGAAGCGATATAAACAAGGAGTTTGAACAGGTACGCCACCGCTACCCTATGTACTCACTGGGCAACACCTACAGCCCGGAAGAGGTGGAAGATTTTGAAAAACGCATCAAAAAGAATCTACCCGGGGCGATTGAATATGTGTGCGAATTGAAATACGATGGGGTTGCTATCGCACTATCTTACCAGAACGGCACCTTGCAGCGTGCCGTCACCCGGGGCGACGGGATACAGGGGGATAATGTAACCGAAAACGTCAAAACCATCCGCAGCATTCCCTTAAAGCTTCGCGGCGATGATTACCCCGATGATTTCGTGATCCGCGGGGAGATCCTCTTCTCGCACCAGGCCTTCGAAAAGCTCAACAGCGAGAAGCAAAAAAGAGGCGAGGCCCCTTTTGCCAACCCCCGAAATGCCGCGGCAGGAACCCTCAAGCTTCAGAAGTCGGCCACCGTGGCCCGGCGCCCGCTCGACTGTTTTTTGTATGGCCTGGCAGGGGAAGACCTCCCCTACCCCTACCACTATGAAAACCTCAAGAAAGCCGAGGAATGGGGTTTCAAGATCTCGGCGCAGCTTCAGAAATGCCGCAACATCAACGAGATCTTTGAGTACATCAACTACTGGGACAAAGAGCGGGAGCACCTGCCCTACGACATTGACGGGGTGGTGATCAAAGTCAATTCATTTGAACAACAGGAAGCACTGGGCTATACAGCCAAATCGCCCCGTTGGGCCATCGCCTATAAGTTTCAGGCCGAGCAGGGACAGACACGGCTTAAAAGCATTCAATACCAGGTAGGGCGCACAGGGGCCGTCACACCAGTGGCCAACCTGGAGCCGGTGCACCTGGCCGGGACCACCGTCAAGCGGGCATCCCTTCATAACGAAGACCAGATAAAACTGCTGGATGTACGCCTCGGCGATACGGTATACGTGGAAAAAGGCGGTGAGATCATTCCCAAGATCGTAGGGGTGAACAAAGACAAAAGACCTGCCGGGAGTCAGCCCATTGAGTTCATCCGGCACTGCCCCGAATGCGGCACGGTGCTTGTCAAGCCCGAGGGAGAAGCCCGGCACTACTGCCCGAACGAAACGGGATGTCCACCCCAGATCAAGGGTAAGCTCGAGCATTTTGTCTCCAGAAGAGCCATGGACATTAATGCTGCCGAAGCAACCATTGATGCGCTTTACCGGAAAAACCTGGTACACGATGCAGGCGACCTCTATGCACTCACCAAAGAAAACCTGCTGTCCCTGGAACGCTTTGCCGATAAGTCGGCGCAAAAACTGATGGACAGCATTAACCAATCCAGGCAGGTGCCCTTCCCAAGAGTGCTTTACGCCCTGGGTATCCGTTTTGTCGGAGAAACAGTGGCCAAAACACTAGCCTCCCGCTTCCGGTCCATCGACAAGCTTGCCCGAGCCAACTATGAGGATTTGGTGAGCATCGACGAAATCGGTGACCGCATCGCCCGCAGCGTCCTTAACTATTTCAGCAACCCGCGAAACATGACGATCATTCAAAAGCTCAAACAAGCCGGAGTCAACATGAAAATGCAGGAGGAAGAAAAACCTGAAAGCCAGGCACTACAAGGGAAAACCATCGTGATCTCAGGCACCTTCGGGCATTATTCAAGAAAAGAGCTGCAGGAGATAATCGGGCGATACGGAGGCAAAAATACATCATCCGTCTCATCCAACACCGATTACCTGCTGGCCGGAGAAAACACCGGCTCCAAAAAACTGGAGCAGGCCGAAAAAAATAACGTTCCCGTGATCTCTGAAGAGGAATTTCTCAAAATGATCGGCAATTGATATCTTTGAACCAGAAAAGTTGCGCATATTTGGTAATTTTATTAAACTTGTAGAGTGGATATTTTCAGCAAACCCAAAGAAAAAATAGCCCGCTGGCTATTGAAAAGAAAAGAACGTTCCCTGCAAAGGACCAAAGCGGTGAGTAATTTCGACACCGCTTCATCGGTAGGGGTGATCTTTTCTCTGGATGAAGAAAAAGCCTTTGACCTCACCAACGAATTCCTGAACTTCCTGGTGAAGAAAAAAATCAAAACCTATGCCCTGGGTTATTGCCCACAAAAAGAAATCCCACCCAGGATTGCTCCCAACAGCAAGATTAACCTGTTCACCCGCAAAGACCTGAACTGGTACTACAAACCCAACCATCCCATCGTGGAACAATTTATGAACCAGGAATTTGATATTCTGATCGATCTAAGCAAGCACCGATTTTTACCCTTGCAATTTGTCAACAACCTTTCGCGGGCAAGGTTTAAGGTAGGCAAGGAATCCAACAATGGGAGAAACTATGATTTGATGATTCGCATTGGGGAGGATCAGGATCTGTCCTATTTGATCGAGCAGATTGAGTATTATGTGAGTCGAATCAATAAAAAACAATAATATGGCTTTCCAAAAATTTACCGGAACCGGGGTGGCAGTGACCACACCCTTTACGGATAACCAATCAGTGGATCATGCTTCTTTAAGCAACCACATCCGGTTTCTGATCGAAAACGGCGTCAATTACCTGGTAGTGCTTGGTACCACCGGCGAGTCGGTCACATTAAGCGACCAGGAGAAGCGGGCGGTTACCGACACGGTGCTCCGGGCCAACAATGGACAGGTTCCTGTGGTCGTGGGTATGGGAGGCAACAACACGGCTTCCGTGATTGAAAAGATTGACCATTTCGATTTCCAGGGCATCGATGCCATCCTTTCGGTGGCACCCTATTACAACAAACCCACCCAGGAAGGCCTCTATCAGCATTTTAAAGCCATCGCGGAAAAAAGCCCGGTGCCGGTGATTCTTTATAATGTGCCGGGACGCACCGGGAAAAATATTGAACCTGAGACCATTGTGTCGCTGGCCCGTGACTTCAGTCACATCGTAGCCGTCAAAGAAGCCTCCGGTAGTTTTGATCAGGCGATGCACATCATTCAAAACAAACCGGAAGATTTCCTGGTCATCTCCGGCGAAGATGCCATCACCGTGCCTCTGATGTCCCTTGGCGTGGCCGGCGTCATTTCGGTGGCAGCCAACGCCTTTCCACACGAGTGGTCACATATGGTCAACTATGCCCTTAAGAACGATTTCCGGTCGGCACAGGAGCTCCATTACAAACTTTTGACTATTGTAGAAAAATTATTTGCCGAAGGCAACCCGGGTGGCATAAAATGTGCATTAAGCATCAAGGGGATCATCCCCAACCGGCTTAGGCTTCCTTTGGTTCCTGTCAGCAAGAAACTGGAGAAAGAGCTCAAAAAACAGATCGATGATCTGGATAAAGCCTGATGATCTTTAAATATTGAATATGTACACCGCATCCGGAGCCCTTTAAAAAAGGAAATAAACCAAACAAGGGGGGTACATATGACCATAATAAATAAGAAGACAATCATATGAAAAAAGCCATAACCCTTGCATTCGTAGCCTTCCTGGTGCTGCATTTCAACAGTTGCAACCCCAGGAGGGAAGTACAACGTATCAATACCGATCAGCAGGTTGACCTGAGTGGACGGTGGAACGACACCGACTCGCGCATGGTAGCCGATGCCCTTGTAAACCAAGTGCTTAATGAACGATGGCTTGAGGAATATACCCGACAGAACCATGGAGCAAGGCCCATCCTGATTGTCGGACTGGTACGCAACAAAAGCCATGAGCACATCAACGCCGAAACTTTTATCAAGGATATAGAACGATCCATCATCAAGGATGGCTCTGCACGGCTGGTTCAGGCAGGCAGCAAACGGGAGGCCCTTCGAAGAGAGCGCGCCGATCAGCAGGATTTTGCTTCCTCCGAAACGGCTAAGCAATGGGGACTGGAGCTGGGTGCCGACTTCATGCTTCAGGGAACAATCAATTCCATCGTCGACTCCTACCGGAAGGAGAAAATTGTATATTATCAGGTGAACCTGGAGCTCTCCAACCTGGAGACCAACGAGATCGTTTGGATAGGCGAGAAAAAAATCAAAAAATTTATTACGAACTAGTCTAGGCAGAAAAGGATCCGGCATCCATGAGACACTTTTTAAAAAGTAGACGGTTTGTTGGATTCCTGGTCTTAACGCTTGTGCTTGCAGGTTGTGCCACCTATTATCAGCAAAATCACCAGCTACAGCAATTCATTGTAAGCGGAAACTTTCAAAAGGCCGACCAGTTACTCAACCAGGATACACGAAGCAGGGAGGGCAGGAACAAGCTCCTTTATTACCTGAATCATGGGTCCTTTATTACCTGAATCATGGTTATGTTGAGTGGATGCTCAATCGCTACCAGGCAAGCAATCAGTATTTTCTGGAAGCAGACCGGATCATTGACGATTACCTGCGCAACTACGGACTGGAAGCCCTGGCACTGCTAACCAATCCGAACATCAAGCCCTACAGGCCGGAAGATTTTGAGGCTGTGATGCTTCATTACTACACTGCCCTTAACTATATCCAACTAAATGACTATGAAGACGCCGTGGTCGAATGCAGAAGGATCAACCTGCGTCTCCAGCAGCTCAACGACCAGTATGCCGATCATAAAAACCGCTATCAACGCGATGCTTTTGCCCATAACCTGATGGGCATGATCTACGACGCCGCCGGTGATTATAACAATGCCTTCATCGCCTACCGCAATGCCCTGAAAGTTTACAAAGAAGACTATAAGAAGTATTTCTCCCTGGAAACACCCGATCAATTGAAAAAGGATATACTGCGAACAGCTTATTTGACTGGTTTTAAGGACGAGGTGCTATTCTATGAGAAAAAATTCAACATGACCTACAGCCATCAACCCCGTGAGCACGGGGAGATCATTTTCTTCTGGCTCAATGGCTTTGGACCGGTCAAGGACGAATGGAACATCCACTTCACCAAGGTGCCCTCGCCCCGGGAAGGATATGTGATCATGCGCAACGAAGAGCTGAACATGTCTTTTCCTTTGTATATAGGCAATAAGAATAAAGATGAAAAGGAAGCCTTTTCGCAGCTGCGTTTCTTCAAGGTGGCCTTTCCCAAATATGTCGAACGCAAACCTGTTTACCAGCGGGCTACCATCCAGTGGAAAAACAACCGCGTTCACATGGAAAAAGCACAGGATATCAACGAGATAGCCTTCAAGACACTGCGCGACAGAATGCTCCGGGAGATGGGCAATGCCCTGCTGAGGATCGCCACCAAGAAGGCCTTGGAACTGGCGGCCGACCAGGAAAATGAGAATCTTGGAACCCTCCTCAACATCGTCAACACCCTCACCGAACAGGCCGACACCAGAAACTGGCAAACACTGCCCCACACCATCCATTATGCCCGCGTTCCCCTGGACAAAGGAAAAAATGCCATCCGCCTCAAAACGCATTCCCCAAGACACGGAACCAAAACTGAAACGTACACATTTGAAGGACAGAAGAACAAGGTCTACTTTGCCACCAAACATACCACAGCTTCCTATGCCCCCCGCATGAAGTGAGCAGAGCTATTGACGGTGGCGGAGAATGACCTGACCCCTGTTTTTCTTATGGATAAGTAGCTCTATAGCATCATCCAGTTCATCCAGCGTGATTTCCTTAACGATATCCGGCATCTCTACGGCCCAATCACCGGCAAGCTTGCTCCATACCTCCTCCCTCTGTTTCCATGGGCAGCGTGCAGCATCCACGCCCAACAGGCTCACCGCGTTCAGAATAAATGGATATACCGTGGTATGGAGCTCATCGGAAAAGATGTTGCCACAGGTGGTCACATTACCTCCGTAATCACATGATTTAAGTATAGTAGCCAGGACATTGCCTCCAACCACGTCAATGGCACCAGCCCATCTGGGTTTGCGAAGGACCTTCCCCGACTGATCATCTGTCAGGGTTTTATCCACGTGTTCATCGGCTCCAAGCAACCGTATAAAATCAGCAGAATCCTTTTTTTGGGAAGTGGCTGCTATAACCCTGAATCCAAGCTTCTTGAGAATCAACACGGCCATGCTTCCGACTCCTCCCGCAGCCCCTGTAACAAGTATCGAGCCCTGCTCAGGCTCCTGTCCTGCATCCAGCAACCGGTGCACAGACAAAGCCGCAGTAAAGCCGGTAGCACCGTATATCATACTCTCCCGTAGTGACATGCCCCGGGGCAACAACATAACCCATTCGGCCGGCACCCGTATATATTCGCCAAAACCGCCGTCTGTGTTCATCCCAAGATCAAAACCGGCAACGATGACTTCCGTGCCGGGCTCGAAACGTCCGCTCCGGTCTTCCTCCACAACACCGGATGAATCAATGCCAGGAGTATGCGGGTAATGACGGGTTATGCCCTTGTGCCCCGATGCAGATAATCCATCCTTATAGTTAAGCGCCGAATAAGCCACCCTAACCAGTACATCGTGGTCGGGTAAATCATCGGTGGAACGCTCCTCCACCTGCCGGGTCACAGTGCCATCGGAGTTCTCGTAAACCCGATAGGCTTTGAAAATCTTTTTGTTCATGGGTATTGATTTTAAAAAGTTGAAACATCCGATAAGGGTATGGGACAAACCGTTTAAAAACAGACAGGTATTTGTATCATGTGCCCCTTTATCGGATGTATCACAATCGAAAAAATAAATGGTTCATCTGGCCAGTTCATTTCACTCATATATATTTTTATTGAAGTTGTGTATTCTCAATGAATAGCATTCCATGGTTTAATGCTGCACCAACATTTGCTGCAGAACTCCTCTATTTATTGACCACCTTATTGTGTGGGTTTCTGAATGAGGGTTCCATGGGTAATCCAAAGATTTTCATGTATGTAGCTGGTGGGTTGGGTGAAGAGCATCGAAAGCGAAATCTACTTTGGCTGATATGTCGTGCCGTCGGGCATAAAAAAAGCCGTCCCGCAAAAGGGGGACGGCTTACAATGTGCATTTCTACAGGTTTAGTTCAGGCCTCTGTTTCTGAGCAGGGCATCCTCTTTGGGCTTACGGCCGCGGAAGTCTATATAAAGCTGCATGGGATCCTTTGTTCCGTTTTCCGCCAGCAGGGTGCGGAAGGCAGCAGCCGTCTCCTGGTCGTAGATGCCATTCTCTTCGAAAGCTTCAAAAGCATCGTTATCCAATACGGCTGACCAGATGTAGCTGTAGTAGCCGGCACTGTATCCGCCCATGATATGACCAAAGTAGGTGCTGTGATACCGGGGCTCAATCTCGGGAATCAGGCCAATGCTGTTGAGATATGCTTTCTCAAATTCCATGGTCTGGACATCCTTTGGCTCTTCCATCGTATGGTATGCCATATCCAGCAACGAGGCAGCCAGGTATTCCACATTGGCAAAACCCTGGTTGAAATAGCTGCTGTTTTCGATTTTCTTGATCAACTCATCCGGGATAGCCTCACCGGTTTCATAATGTTTGGCGTAATCTTTCATCACCTTGGGTTGGGTAGCCCAGTGCTCCATTATCTGTGAGGGAAGCTCAACAAAGTCGCGGGCAACGAATGTTCTGGGATAGGTATTTTCTGCGAACAACCCGTCGAGGGCATGACCAAATTCATGGAAGAGGGTTTCCACCTCATCCATGCTCAGCAGTGCAGGCTTGTTCTCGGTAGGTGTGGTGAAGTTGCAGACCACGGTTTTGACCGGGGCTATCTCCTCGCCATCCTGTGTCATATGGTGGCTTCGATAGCTGCCACACCAGGCACCGCCATTCTTGCTGGCCCTGGGATGGAAATCCATGTATAGAAGTCCCACATGCGATCCATCGTCTTCCTTCACTTCCCAGACACGGGCGTCGGGATGGGGCTTAGGTATCTCTTTTATTTCTTCAAAGGTGATGCCATAAAGGTTGGTGGCTACATCGAAAGCACCCTGACGTACGTTGTCCAGGCTGAAATAGGGCCTCAGCTCGCTGTCATCCAGGTTGTATTTCTGTTTGCGAAGCTTTTCTGCATAGTACCACCAGTCCCAGCTCTTAAGCTCAAAATCTTTGCCTTCCTTATCGATGATGGCCTGCATCTCTTTGCGCTCCTGCTTGGCTACAGGCAAGGCGGCATCCCAAAGCTTATTAAGCAGATCCATAACGTTTTCAGGCTTCTTGGCCATACGGGTCTGAAGCTGATAGTCGGCATAGGTCTCGTAACCCAACAGGTGAGCCTTCTTAACACGCAGGTCAGCTACCTTGGAGACGATCTCCTTGTTGTCGTATTCGTTATCGTTGTTGCCCCGATTCAAATAGGCTTTGTAAAGGGTTTCTCTCAAATCACGGTTTTTGGCATACTGAAGGAAGGGGATCATGCTGGGCTTATGGGTAGTGAAAACCCATTTGCCTTCCATGCCTTTTCTGGCTGCTGTTTCTGCAGCAGTCTGAATGACGGATTCCGGCAAGCCGGCCAGGTTGGCTTCATCCTCAATGACCATCTCATAAGAATTGGTCTCCTTCAGTTCGTTCTGACCAAATTGAAGGGTCAGCATGGAGAGTTCCTTGTTGATCTCCTTGAGCTTTTCTTTGTCCGCATCCGACAGGTTAGCGCCGTTGCGCACAAAGCTCTGGTAGATATTCTCCAGCATATACGACTCTTCCTTGTTCAAATCAAATTGATCGCGGTTTTTGTAGACCTTGCTGATCCGCTCAAAAAGCGCCGAATTTAAAGAGATCTCGTCGCGATGTGACGACATCTTAGGAGAAACCTCCTTGGCAATCTGTTGCAACTCATCGCTGGTATTGGCACTTCGTAATCCATAAAACACGTAGGATACCTTGTCCAGCAATCCCCCGCTGTACACCATAGCAGCGACGGTATTTTCAAAGGTAGGTGCTTCTTCGTTGTTGGCAATGGCTTCAATCTCTTTCTTATGTTCTTCCATGCCTTTCTCAAAAGCCGGCATAAAATGATCCGACTGAATCTGATCAAAAGGAGGTACTTTGAAAGGAGTTTGATACTCAGAAAAGAAAGGATTCTCCCCTGAGGAGGCCTGATCTTGATTCTGCATACAAGAGGTCATCATAACACCAAATGTAAGCAATAAAATTCCGATTTTCTTCACGTTTTGCAGAGTTAAGGGTTATACATAATTGATATACTAAGATTCTTGGATGATAAATAGCGGGATTCGTTTAATAGGATTTGCCGATTGTTGCTTTCTTATTGCTGAGCCACCAATCATCTCTGTGCTTTTCAATACGGCTTTAAGGGATGGTTGAAATACTGAAACTCAATGGACCGCCCTTCCGGGTCGCGTGCATAAAAATGGTATATGTTGAACTTTTCATTCATCCTGGGGGGGTCCAGGGCTATGTCTTTAAGTTTTTCGTACATCCGGTCTACCTGGCTGCGCTCGGGATAAAAAAAGGTGATCACCCCCTGCCTGTCTATCTCTTCCGACCGGCAAAATCCAAAAAGCATGTTCCCGTGCTGAAAGATCTTACAGGCGCCCTGGTCGAGCCACAACGTGCATCCAACAGTATCGGTATAGAAGGATTCCAGGGCATCCAGATCGTGGGCTTTAAAAAACACAATACCCCCGTTGTGATGAGATTCTGAGGATTTTGTCTGAGCCTGCATAGGCGTTGGAGTTGTTTTGAATGGATTTAAAATTAATAAAAAAAGAATCGCAGTCAGAAAAAGCGGGTAATTTTTCATACCTTGTGGAGGTTTGGACAAAGACATTAAAAGTAGTGCAAACTATGGAATCTTAAAAATCTCACCATATGTTTCAGATCAGGTGCAACCGTTATTGTCCCGGTAAATCCTCTCACACGATACTATTCCATCCAGTTATAATTAAACCCCGATTTATGAAAAAAGCAATCCTATGGCTTCTGCTAGCGGCAGGCATTCATCATGCCTGGGGACAGGAGCCCCCTGAGCTGGCACCCCTGAATCCCGATTACAAACACTATTTAAACCAGCTAAAAAAGGCGGCGCAACCGGACGGTTATGGCCGGGGTTATGTACCCCCACCGTACCGGGTAAACTTTCACAATTACTCCCGGCAACCCCTTCTCAAGGCATCCCAGCAACTTCCAGCGCGTTATGACTTGCGGGAAGAAGGGTATGTAAGCCCGGTCAGGAACCAGGGGGCCTTTGGTACCTGTTGGGCCTTTGCGGCCATCGGCTCCATTGAGTCGCGCTGGAAGAGGCTGGAGGGAACCACCCGGGATCTATCGGAAAAAAACATGGCTACCTGCCACGGCTACGAGCTGAAACCCGATGACGGGGGCAACATATACCTGGCCACGGCCTACCTAAGCCGCCTGGACGGGCCCATAGCGGAAGAAGACGATCCCTATGAGAACCTGACCGACAATTCATTGTGTACCGTTGATGAGCCACCTTTGGTCTATATCGGGGAAGCCCGTTTTCTACCACCCGACAACGACGAGGTCAAAAGGGCCATATTGGATTACGGGGCGGTGAGCACATCCATGTATGCCGGTGAAAGGAATCAGTATTTCAACGAGGTAAATCATACGTGGTATTATGATGGCCCGGAAAACACCGACCACGGGATATTAATCGTGGGCTGGGACGACAACAAGATGGTCACCGGTGGCCCCCAGTCCCCCAACACAACCGGTGCCTGGATCATAAAGAACAGCTGGGGCGAGGGTTTCGGCGAAAACGGATATTTCTACCTGGCTTACGAGGACACGAAGGTTTTGACCAGCAGCGGCTTCTATCCCCGCAAATGGGAGAAGACCCGCATCGATTCCCTGCATCAGTACGATGAGCTGGGCATGGTGACCTCCCTGGGTTACCGTGATGAGGTGATGTACGGGCTTACGCGTTTTGAACTGGCAGAAGGGGAAAGCATTCAGAAGGTGGGTACCTGGGTCAACACCTACGGCAGTGAGATCGAGATCACCGTCTTCGACGGTTTCGACAACGAAGCGGCCAAGCCGGTCGATCCCCTGGATACACTCCACAAACAATGGGTCTACTATCCAGGCTACCATACCTTCGATATCACTCCCGGGGCCACCGGCGATGTGTATATACAGATCCGTTACCACACACCCAACAACGGCTATCCCCTACCGGTAGAAACGGTTCTCAGCGGTTATGCTGTTCCCGAGATAGAGCCCTCCGGCACCCACTGGTACAGCCCAAACGGCCAGAGCTGGGTAGCTGCCGGCAGCGATACGGAAAGCTCACCTTACGACCTCTGCATCCGGGCCTACACCCGCAAATCCAGACCCCTGGCCTCATTTGAGTCCGAACGCAACTACTATTGCATCGACGAGCCTGTGACCTTCTCCGATCAATCCTCGGGACAGGTCGATACCTATCTCTGGGATTTCGGAGAGGGAGCGACACCCGCCAAGGCCACCACAGCGGGACCGCACCAGGTATCCTACGAGACGTCCGGTCCCAAATCCATCCAGTTGAAGGTGGAAGGGCCCGCCGGCAAAGACTCGGTACTCGAGAGAGATTACATCACCGTATCGGAAGACCTCCACCTCTTCTTTACCAGCGAACAGGCAGAGGGGTCCATGGGCGACACACTGACACTGAGGGTCAACGGACAGGCTCAAACCTACGAATGGACCGGCGAAGGCGTGGTCTCTTCCTCGGGTCCCAAAGCCCAGGTCACCTACCAGGGAGAGGAGGAAAGGACCCTGACCATCAAGGCAACCGGACATACCGGAACCTGCTCCGACAGCGATTCCATGCGGGTACATTTTACCCAGGGTCCCTCCAACGACGATGTTTGCAATGCCATGGAACTGTCTGCCGGCATGAATGAGAACCTGACCAACCGCTATGCCTCCGTCCAGCCCAATGAACCCCTGCCCGACACCACCGGACCTAATGCCTGCACCGAACCCATGAAATGGTGCAACGAGGGCGGGCTTCAGCATACGGTTTGGTACACTATTGTATTGCCGCAGGAGGGCGATGTATCGATTGTTACCTCCGGCATGGACACCCAGATCGCCCTCTACGAAGCTGCCGAATGCGGTGATATCCTCACAGACAACTACACTCTGCTGGCAGCCAACGATGACTATTTTGGAGAGGATCAGGATTTTGCAGCGGCTATCATGGACCTGGAAGGGCTAACCTCCGGGCAGACCTATTACCTGCAACTCGATGGCAGCGCCGGCGGGGTCGAGGGAACCTATTCCATCGAGCTGACCGGCACAGCTGTGGGCATCGGTGATAAACCATCGGTCAGAGAACAGGGATTTGATCTGTTCCCGAACCCGTCACAGGGGAATTTCAACATCCGGCTGCATTCTACGGTTCAACTGCCTGCTACCCTGCGCCTGATGGCTATCGACGGTAGAATATTGTATTCAAGGCAACTGCAGGCCCTTACCCCTGGCTCCCAATACCAATTAAAAACTCCCGCCGATATCAAGGCAGGAATCTATCTGCTGAGCATCACTTCTCCTTCACATACCTATATCCAAAAGGTGGTGATCCGGTAAAGTAAAAAGGCCGCCCCGCTTTCCGCGGGACGGCCTTATCCATTGCCGGGTACAGACAACGTAAAGAATATATTTAATAAATTTACCCTAAACCTAAAATTTATAAACACATTACTCTTTGTCCTGATACTCGGCAAGGATATCTTTCACGCCATCGGCAGCTACCCGGCCGTAGGTTTTGTCACCCACCAGCACCACAGGCGCGAGCCCACATGCACCAACGCACCGCAGGCAGTTGAGCGAGAATTTGCCATCCTCAGTGGTATCTCCGACTTCTATTCCAAGCTGGCGTTTAAATTCCTGCAGCACATTGTCGGCACCCCGCACATAACAGGCTGTACCAGTGCATATTGAAATGGGATATTTTCCCTGCGGGAGCATGGTGAAAAATGAGTAAAAGGTAACAACACCATACACCTTAGCTACGGGTAAACCCAGCTCATTGGCCACAGCCTCCTGGATCTCTGCGGGCAGGTATCCAAAATGCTCCTGAGTTTGCTGCAGCACGTTGATCAATTCTCCGGGCTTGTTGCCGTGAGCTTGAGATATCTCGCGGATCTTATTGAGATCCTGTTCTTTTATTTTGACTTTTATTCTGGACATGGACTATTCCTCCTGATTTTTAGATAAACACCTTAACTGATTTCGATTTTCCGGCTCAGGTCGAAGTACTTGGTATGCAGAAGCTTGTGAGCTTTTTCTCCACCGGCTTCACCCAGATACTCCTTGTAGAGCTTGATGATTTCGGGATTCTCGTGCGATTTACGGATGGGCTTGTTCTTATCCTCTTCGTAAATGGCTTTCTGACGGGCCTTAAGAATCGCCGTATC
>P_1C_Sed_2_UnCtyDRAFT_1000281_pt1 | contig 16038 bp, 16 predicted proteins | sample Pon1CUnioCityCA_4_FD_10229 | JGI IMG/M metagenome (IMG submission 10229) | reverse complement strand
CCAGTAAGGGACGTATTGATGAGCAGGAGGATGAGGACAAGCCGGCTCCTGTAACCGAAGAGGAAATTCAGGAAACATATATTAATGCGGCGCGCTCAATCAGTGATGATAAGGCGCTGGTTATAAATGGTGAGCTTACCAACGTTAAATACAGTTATGCCAACTGCTGTAACCCCATTCCCGGTGATGATGTGATGGGCTTTATCAGCCGAACCGGTGATGTGAAGGTACACCGATCAAATTGCAAGAATATTCACCACCTTATACAAACCGACGGCGAACGAATTGTGGATGTTTCTTGGGCCAAAAATATTGATTCCAAATTCCTTGGCGCGGTTAAGGTGATTGGGGAAGATCGCGTAGGCATGATTAACGATATTACCGATGTGCTTTCGAAGTCGCTTGAAACGAATATGAAAAGCATTAACGTCAATAGTGACAGTGGGATGTTTGAAGGCATTCTTACGGTCTATGTGGATGATATTGACCATCTCGGGCGCATTATTAATAAGCTGCAGAAAGTGGATGGCGTAAAAAGTGTCTTCAGGTACGAATAAGTTATTGTTTTCGTTACTACTTATCGAAGAGGATAATTTTTATATCTGTAATAAAAGTAATATCATCAACCAGATAAAAAATTAGTGCTTTTTCCTCTATTAGAGACCAGAGACACTACCAGAAAAGTGTTGAACAGAAAGTGTTGAATTACAGAGTTAAAATATCATTTACAGATTATGATAACCTATACAAAAAGAGACATTGTAAGACGCGTTGCTGAGCAGATGGACGAACCGATGGTTCAGTCTGACCCGTGGGTCAATGCTGTGTTAGATGCCTTGCGCGAAACGATGATGGATGCAGATCCAACGTGTCGGATTGAATTACGCGATTTTGGTGTTTTTGAAGTGAAAAAGACCAAAGCGAAACCAAAAGCGCGGAATCCGCGCACAAACGAAGAGATTTATGTACCTCCTCATCGCAAAACACATTTTAAACCCAGTAAATTGTTAAAAGAATTTTTAAAACAACCTCTTGACGAAGAGGAAGTAGAAGAAATGGAAGATTAGCCGTGGCAGAATATGGAAGAATAATCGGTATAGATGTAGGAACAAAATGGATTGGTTTAGCGCGTACCGATTTATTAAAAACAGTAGCCAATCCCATCGGAACCTACTACGTAGATGACGTTTTTGAAGCTCTTGAAGAACAGGTTGAAAATGAAAACGTCGAAAAGATTGTAGTGGGCTGGCCTCTTACTCCCGAAGGAGACGAAGGTAGAGCTATCAAGATGGTTGAGGAGTTTTTGACTAAGCTTGAGGCACAATTCCCTGATATTGAAATAGCTAAAATTGATGAACGCTATACAACCAAAGAGGCCGTTCGAGCAATGGTTGAAGCGGGAGTCCCCAAAATGAAACGCAGAGAGTCTGATCGAGTAAATCAGGCCGCTGCCGCAATTATTCTTCAGAAATATATTGAACTTGTAAAAGCAAATAATGTCCGTATTACCGATCGTTACATATGATGATGAGGTGCTTCGCAAAGAAGCAGAACCCGTCAAAGAAAACACGCCTGAAATTCAGCAGCTTATCGATAACATGTTCGACACTATGTACAATTCTGATGGAGTTGGACTTGCTGCTCCCCAAATAGGAGAACTGCTACAGATTTTTGTGGCTGACGCCGGTCCCTTAACAGAAGAAGAGGGAGGGAGTAAGTATGGCCCGATGGCCCTCATCAATCCTGAGATTAGCTTTGAAAGTGAAGAGAAAGTTGATATGGAGGAAGGGTGCCTGAGCATACCGGGCGTTAATGCATCAGTAACGCGTCCCAAAAAAATTGTGGTAAACTATTTGGACCGTGATTTTAACGAGCAGGAACTCGAGGTTGATGGCTGGCTTTCAAGAGTGATACAGCATGAAACCGATCATCTTGAAGGTATTTTATTTTTGGATCACCTTTCCATATTTAAGCGTAAATTGTTGAGTTCAAAACTCAAAGATATTGAAAGAGGGCGTACCGAGATAGCTTATCCGACTGTTCCTAAAAAGCAAGAGACCAAATAGAGGTTTTTATGCGCATTGTATTCATGGGGTCCCCGGATTTTGCGATTCCAAGCCTGGATAAATTGCATCAATCAGACCATGAAATAGTATCAGTTGTAAGCAATGTGGATAAACGGCGTGGCCGACGTGCAAAACCATCCCCAACAGCTGTAAAAAAAAGGGCGCTTGAATTAGATTTGCCGGTTATTGAGGTGGAAGAACTTGATGCCCCCGGCTTTTATGAAAAGCTTGAGGCATTGAACGCTGATCTTTTTGTTGTGGTCGCTTTTCGAATTTTGCCACCGAATATTTTGGATCTTCCTCAAAAAGGATCTATTAATCTTCACGCCTCGCTGCTCCCCAAATATCGAGGGGCTGCTCCTATTCACTGGGCAATAATAAATGGAGAGGAGAAGACCGGCTGTACGGTCTTCTTCTTGGATGAGAAAGTTGATACCGGAAATATTATTGAACAACGGGAAACAAAAATTGGTCCTAATGAGACGACGGGAGATGTATATAAGCGCTTGAAAAAGATGGGCAGCAATTTGCTCATAGATGCCATCGATCAAATAAACCGGAATTCATACCGGTTGCAGGAGCAGGATCATGATAAAGCAACGCCGGCTCCCAAATTATTTACAGAGGATTGTAAGATCGATTTCAGTAAAGCAGCTAAACAGGTGCACAATAAAATCCGTGGACTCAGTCCCTTTCCTACGGCTTGGGCTATGCTCGATGATCTAAAGTTTAACATGTACCGATCAGAAGTTGGGCCTTCCATAGATTTAGCCCCGGGACGCTTGCAGATGCATGGCGATGATCTTATTGCAGGCTGTAAAGTCGGAAGCGTAGTATTGAAAAAAGTGCAACTTGAAGGCAAAAAACGGATGAGCGGAAAGGATTTTATGAATGGTTATAACGGCCATGGCATGCTTCATTAAAATATCCCAAAAATGAAATTTGTATTGGATAATAATCAGATAATTATCATATAATCATTTTTACTTTTATCCTACTATAAACAACTGCTGATATGGAATTATCACCACTGCTGGATGCTGCGAAAAAAGGAGATTTGGCTAAATTAAAGAAGCTCAGTGACGATGAGTTTGATGTTAATGAAACTGCTAAAAGTGGTGTGACAGCACTTATCTTGGCAGCCGAAAATAACCAGAAAGACGTTGTCGATTTTTTGCTTGGTGAGGGGGCGGATGTCAATGCCTCGACGACCATGGGGGGTACAGCTGTTAGCAGAGCGGCGGAAAACGGACATGTGGATGTTATTCAAAGGTTATTAGACCATGGTGCGAAAGCCGGTGATTTAGCTCTTATTGCCGCTGCACGCGAAGGAAAGTTGGAAGTAGTAAAATTACTGATTGCCCGTGGGGCCAATGTTAACGCAGAACAGAGATGGGGACAGACTCCTTTAATGCTTGCCGCCAGAGAAGGGCATTCCGATATTGTGAGTTATTTGCTGGCGAACAAGGCAAAGATAAAAGTGAAAGATAAAGATGGCCATTCAGCATTATCACTGGCTCAGGATAATGATAATGCTGAGATTGCGAGTGAGTTACGTAAGGTCGGTGCAAAAGCCGAGTCAGCTAGTAAAGGAGAACCGGATTTAGATGAGGATGATGATCTGCTGGATACCGATGAATTTGATGACATTATTGATGAAGAAGATATCTCGGAAGACTTTGACCTGGATGAAGATTAGCGGCAAATTAATTTAGGAATTGTTTACAAAAGATCGTTTGAACTCTTATTTTTAGTTGAAATTAAATAATACGCGATTTCATATCGTGAGAACTTTAACGAAGTAACCAAAAGGCTACAATTTATGGGTAAAATTAATATTGGAATTAATGGTTTTGGGCGTATTGGAAGATTAGTAACCCGATCCATTATGGCATATCACAAAGACGACATTAATATTGTTGGCGTTAATGACTTAATGGATGCGGAAACGCTTGCCTATCTCTTTAAACGTGATTCCGTGCACGGCACCTATCCGGGTGAGGTAAGCCATACTGACAACAGTATTACGATTGATGGAATGGAAATTGGAATTTCAGCAGAAAAAGATCCTGCAAATCTGAAGTGGGATGAGCGCGGTGCTGATTTCATTGTTGAATCAACTGGCTTGTTCCGAACAAAGGAGGCCGCTTCCAAACACCTCGAAGCCGGTGCTGAAAAAGTAGTTATTTCGGCTCCTGCAAAAGGCGATGGAGATGTGAAAACCGTTGTGTTGGGTGTGAATGAAGAAATTATTGATGACAGCGCACGCATTTATTCCAATGCAAGCTGTACGACTAATTGCCTGGCTCCCATGGTAAAAGTATTGAATGATTCTTTTGGTCTTGAAAAAGGATTCATGACGACCACCCATGCTTATACAGGTAGTCAAAATATCCTCGACGGTCCGCACAAGGATCCACGTCGTGGACGTACAGCCGCACAAAACCTCGTTCCGACCACTACAGGAGCCGCGCAGGCCGTTGAATTGGTGTTGCCTGAATTGGAAGGCAAGCTGGACGGAAGCGCTATTCGTGTTCCGGTACCCGACGGCTCATTAACTGATCTTACGGCCGTTCTTAGTGAGGACGTTACTGTTGAACAGGTTGATCAGGCGTTTAAGGATGCTGCCAATGGTGCCATGAAAGGAGTATTGGGCTATTCAGAGGAAGAGTTGGTTTCCACTGATATTTTAGGCGATCCTCATTCTTGTATTTATGACAGCGGTTTTACCAAAGCGAACGGCAATCTTGTTAAAATTCTTGCTTGGTACGATAACGAAGCAGGATATTCAGCACGTACCGTCGATCTAATCAAGAAGATTGCTTAAATACTTTTACTCCCGGTGGGATCACTTAACGTGATTCCATTGGGGTAATTTTTATACGGAAGGTAGTACAACACGCGAGTGTACTTCGTTCGTCAATAAGGGGTTATCCCGATAACTAAGGTCAGATTTATTCTGGCCTTTTCTTTTTAATAGCATAAAATGGAAGACTATGATCGATTGGAAGCAGATAAATGAATATGCTGGGAAAGGAAATCCCGAGCCTCCCAAAAGAATTGAAAAATCCGATAAAGAATGGAAAGAAGAGCTAACCGATGAGCAGTTTTATGTAACCCGTAAGCATGGTACGGAGCGGCCGGGCACGGGTGAATATTGTGAAAGTCACCAACCAGGTTTGTATGCTTGTGTGTGCTGTGGCACGGAGCTGTTTGATTCTACCCAGAAGTTTGAGTCGGGATCAGGATGGCCCAGTTTTGGGGAGCCGGTAAAAAATAATGTAGTCAAATATAAGGAGGATTACAGCCACGGCATGCAGCGTATAGAAGTTTTGTGTAATGTTTGTGATGCCCATCTGGGTCATGTTTTCCCCGATGGGCCGAACCCTACCGGTCTGCGTTACTGTGTCAATTCTGCTTCCTTGCAACTGATCGATGAACAGTAAATTACTACATGTACATAATTTTTAGAGAAAAATACCTGGCTTTAAGTTAGTATCCAGGTGGTTTAAAATAGCACTACCCATTTCTGAGGTACCTACCTTATGTTCTTTGGTTGGATTGGAAGAGATATCAGCTGTACGAAAGCCGTCATTTAACGTAGCATCAATTGCTTCTTCAATTTCTCGTGCTGCTTCGAGCATATTTAGCGAGTAGCGGCACATAAGTGCTACTGAAGCTATTGCTGCTAACGGATTTGCTATATCGTGTCCGGCAATATCGGGTGCTGATCCATGCACGGGTTCATACATAGCGTATTCTTCTCCGATACTGGCCGATGGCAGCATCCCCAGCGAACCTGTAATCATTGAAGATTCATCGCTGAGGATATCCCCAAACATATTACCGGTTAAAATGACATCAAACTGACTGGGATCACGAACAAGTTGCATTGCACAGTTATCTACAAGCATGTGCTCCAATTTGATTTCTGGCCACTGCCTGCCGGATTCTTTCACGGTACGTCTCCATAGTCGGGATGAGTCCAGCACATTAGCTTTATCCACGGACATTACTTTTCGATTGCGAACCGTTGCCATTTCAAAGGCGGTATGAGTCACGCGTTCAATTTCGTGAGTTGAATACTCCATGGTATCAATAGCACGTTCGCCGGAGTCAGTCTGCTCGATTAGTCGTGGTCTTCCGAAATAAATCCCCCCAGTAAGTTCGCGTACAATCATTATATCCACGCCTTCAATAATTTCTGGTTTTAAGGGGGAAGTATGGATTAACGATTTATAGGTCTTGATGGGACGTAGATTAGCGTATAAATCCAGCTCCCTTCGCAAATTTAACAACGCCGCTTCAGGACGTTTATCCTTCGGTTGACTGTCCCACTTTTCGCCGCCTACAGCACCTAGCAGTATGCCTTCGCTTTTTTTGCAGGCCTCAAGTGCTTCCTTAGTGAGCGGACGACCGTATGAGTCAATGCTGGCTCCTCCAACAGGGAAGGAACGGACCCGCAACTTTTGACCGTGCCGTTTGCATATAATTTTTAATACCTTAACAGCCTCTATGGTGACTTCAGGACCTATTCCATCCCCGGGTAAAACAACAATTTCTTTAGCTTGCGACATCGATCATCCCCTCTTTTCGTGCAAATTCGAAGATTCCACCTGCGTTAACAATATCTGAGACACTGCCCAATGGACGAATTTTGTAACGTTCGTCTTTGGTAATATTACGAACGGTTTGCTCGGCCGCTTTGATTTCGAGCTGGTCGCCTGTTTCAATTTTCCTACTCAGATTTTCCAGGCTTTCGTAGGGGATGACAAAGCCACCATCCACGGAATTACGATAAAAAATCCGGGCGAAAGTGGGAGCAATTATTGCTTCCACGCCGGCGATATCCAGTGAGGCCGGGGCATGTTCACGTGACGATCCGCAGCCAAAATTGGGACCCCCAACAATGATATTGAATTCGCTTGCAAATTTATCCTCTTCAACAAGCGGAATGCCACCTTGCGGCAGGCCCGACTGCTTATCGGGAACCCCGGAAAGGGCGTGGCGTCCATAGAACTTTCGTTCTTCCGGATCATCGAGACTATATACGAGATGCTTGGCCGGAATAATTTGATCAGTGTCTATGTTTTTACCGAGCACAAAAGCTTTTCCTTCAATTTTTCTGTTCTGTTCTGACATAATTGTTCTAATATTGAATGTTATTAAATAATAGTTTCGTGAATAAATACTCGGGGATCGGTAATCTTACCGGTGATAGCGGAAGCCGCTACCGTATAGGGCGAAGCTAGGTAGACTTCAGATTGTTTCGAGCCCATCCGTCCGGGATAATTCCGGTTTGTAGTTGAAATACATGTTTCATCACTATTCAGGCGGCCAAATGTATCCGAGGGACCACCGAGGCATGCCGCACATGATGCTTGTCCAATTTTACAGCCGGCTTCACGAAAGATATCTATCAGAGGTTTACCGTTCAGTGTTTCGGTCTCAAGTCCATCTGCGATTTCAGTTGTGGCTGGTACCACATAAGTGTCAACCTTGAGGTTATGACCCGCAATGATTTGAGCCGCAGCTTTAAAATCCGAAAGCTTGCCACCGGTGCATGAACCAATATAAGCTTGATCCAATTCGGTACCTTCGAGTTCTATGGCAGTAGCTTTGTTATCGGGACTGTGCGGCTTGGCAATCATCGGAACCATATCTTCAAGATTATAATGGTACTCACTGTGATAGTTGGCATCCGAATCGCTGTATACCGGTTCAAAATCTTTGTCTGTGCGTTCACGAACGTAGGCTTCGGTCTTTTCATCAGGTTCAACCACACCGTTTTTGCCGCCTGCTTCGATCACCATATTGGTGAGCGTCATTCGGTCTTCCATCGACATGCTGCTGATGCCTGGTCCGCCGAACTCCATCGTGCGATAGGTGGCGCCATCGACGCCGATATCCCCAATAATTTGCAGGATGATATCTTTCGCCATCAGGTAGGGTGGCATGGAAGTACCGTTGAAATGAAAGCGCATTGTTTCAGGCACTTTAACCCAGAGCTGGCCGGTACCCATTATGAAGGCAGCATCCGTATTGCCAATACCAGTGGCAAACTGACCAAATGCACCTGCTGTGCAGGTATGGGAATCGGTACCGAACAATACTTCGCCGGGACGCGTGAATCCTTCTTCGGGGAGCGCGATATGGCAGACCCCTTTGTATTCATCGGAACCTACGTCGTAGAAATAGGGTAGATCTTGATCAGCGGCAAAAGCTCGCAGGACATCCACATTACGGTTGGCATATTTATCTTCTGTAAAAATATAGTGATCGGGGATGATAACGAGTTTCTCTTTATCCCAGACACGGGCATCTTCGCCAAACTCATCTCTGAAGATTGAGATGGAGGGCGGCCCGCAGACGTCATGGGTCATAAGTACATCTACATCAACCCAGACGCTTTCACCCGGCTCAACGGATGATTTCTCGCTGTGATTTGCTAAAATTTTTTCCGTGAGGGTCATTCCCATAATACTCTTTATTTAAGATGTTTTTGATTTAATATGTTATTCTAGTAGCTGTCAGGGAGCTGTACTCCCTAAATTTGGTGTTGATTCAGCCCGTCATGGCACTGTCAACGGAAATATTTTTTTGTGGCAATGTTTGGCTGATGAGGTTGAGTAGGTCATTTTCTTTCACTCGTTTTTGCTCATCGGCCACTCTTGTAAATTCTATATAAACTTGATTCAGCTCTTCTTTGCCAAGGTTATAGCCCATCTTTTGGAGTTTTCGGTTCAGAGCAAAACGTCCGGAGTGTTTACCAAGGACGATTTTGTTGCTTTCAAGTCCCACTGATTTGGGCGTCATAATTTCGTAGGTCATCGGGTTATTCAGTACGCCGTGCTGGTGGATACCTGCTTCGTGCGCAAAGGCATTATCTCCAACAATTGCTTTATTAGGCTGCACATTGTGACCCGTGACTGCGGTCAACAACTTACTCGAGGGTACCAACTGCTCGGTTTGAATATTGGTTTCTCGATTTATATCTCGTGTTGCAATGGACATTACGATTTCTTCAAGAGAAGCATTACCGGCGCGTTCGCCGATGCCGTTAATGGTGCATTCTACCTGTTCGGCGCCGTTACGAATAGCCATTAATGAGTTGGCCACTCCGACCCCAAGATCATTATGGCAGTGTACGCTCAGCGTTGCCTGTTCTATGTTGGAGACATTTTTGCGAATATTTCTGATCAATGTGCCAAACTCCCAAGGCATGGCATAGCCTACCGTATCGGGGACGTTAATAATCTGAGCCCCGGCGTTGATTACTGCTTCAAATATCTGGTATAAAAACTGGGGATCGCTTCGAGAAGCGTCTTCTGCAGAGAATTCAACTTCTTTACAGAATTTGGTGGCGTGCTCTACAGCCTGTACCGCATCTTCCAGTACTTCGTCGCGATTCTTTTTCAGCTTGTGCTCCATATGAATGTCAGAGGTGGCAATAAAGGTATGTATTCGCGGCTTTGCAGCCAGTTCAATAGCGGCGGCTGCCTGGTCGATATCTTTTTGTTTAGTACGGCATAAGGCCGCCACTGTACTGTGTTGGATGTTCTTGCTGATAGCCCGCACCGTATTGTAATCACCTTCAGAGGCAATAGGGAAGCCGGCTTCGATGACATCAACTTGTAAGCGTTCAAGCTGGAGAGCGAGTCGGAGCTTATCATCCTGGTTCATGCTGAATCCGGGAGATTGTTCGCCGTCGCGGAGCGTAGTGTCAAAAATTTTAATATGATTGTCCATGATTAAAGACCTGGTGGATTTTTTGTCGATTTTCGTACAATGATTTTCTGATGATTATACAGTTCATTGTTGAGTTTTAATGCAGTCAAGAGACTGCCTAGAAGCGGAGACATTAGTAGGTCTAGCATGGTATTAGATTGCTTTTTTATTGTGAATATTTTGATGTTTATTAGCTAAATAGTAGCTAAAACTGTCTGATAGGGCTTCCCAGCTGGCATCAATGATGTTACGTGAGACGCCTACCGTAGTCCAGGATTCTTCATCCTTTGCCGAATCGATAAGAACACGCACCTGCGCGTCGGTACCTTCTTTTTGATTTAGGACTCGCACTTTGTAATCTTTCAAGTGCATATCGGCGATTTCGGGATAAAAGCGATGCATCGCTTTGCGAAGCGCTTGATCCAGCGCGTGAACTGGTCCGCTTCCTTCAGCGGCACAGTGTTCTACCTGACCGTTAACAGAGAGACGAATGGTGGCTTCTGTTCGGGAACTGCCCGAAATATTTTTTTCCACAATGATCCGAAAGCCTTCCAGCGAGAAGAAATCTTGCCATTGGTTTTTCATCTTCTGAACTAAGAGTTCAAAGGAGGCCTCGGCGGCCTCAAACTGGTATCCGTCATTTTCAAGATGTTTGAGCTTGTCAACAATCCCGGGTATTTTTTCACTTTCTTCATCCAGATCAATACCCAACTGCTCAGATTTATATCGGATGTTACTCTTTCCTGAGAGATCAGAGATGAGCACGCGTCGTCTGTTGCCGACCTTTTCGGGTATAATATGTTCGTAGGTTTCCTCATTTTTCATAACCGCGTTCACATGGATTCCACCTTTGTGGGCAAAAGCACTCTGGCCAACAAATGCCTGCCGGTTATCAGGATTAAGGTTGGCGATTTCGCTCACAAAATGGGACAGGGAAGAGAGCTCTTTTAGTTTTTGTTCCGGCACACACTTGTAGTTTTGTTTTAACTGTAGGTTGGGAATTACCGAACAGAGATTCGCATTTCCGCAGCGCTCACCGTATCCGTTAATGGTTCCCTGAACATGACCGCAACCAGCATTTATAGCTGCAAGCGAGTTGGCTACGCCGAGTTCACAATCGTTATGTGCATGGATGCCGATTTGGGAATCCACATGTTTTTGCGCTTCCCGGACGATCTTAGAGATCTCTGAGGGCAAGGTACCCCCATTGGTATCGCAGAGTACGAGGGTATCGGCACCGGCCGTTTCTGCTGCTTTAAGAGTCTCAAGTGCATAATTAGGATTTGCCTTGTAGCCATCAAAAAAGTGCTCAGCATCATAAATCGCTTCTCTGTCATGATTTTTGAGATAGGCTACCGAGTCGTGGATCATTCTGATATTTTCTTCACGGTCCGTTTTTAAAGCCTCTTGAACATGTAGGATCCAACTCTTCCCGAAAATGGATACCGTCGGAGTGCCGGCTTCGATCAGCATTTGAATATTGCTGTCATTAGCCGGATCAGTTTCGGCACGACACGTGCTGCCAAATGCAACGATCTTTGCATGATCGAAGCTGTGCTCGCGGGCCAGCTTAAAAAACTGCATATCTTTGGGATTCGATCCCGGCCAGCCGCCCTCGATATAGTCGATCCCAAAGCGGTCGAGGCGCTGAGCAATGCGCAGTTTGTCCCTGGCAGAAAAGGCTATCTTTTCGCCCTGCGTACCGTCCCTAAGCGTGGTATCAAATATGTGAACGTTCTGATCCATTATTCTGCAGCCTCTTCTACTTCTTCCTCTTCTTCTAATATTCCTTCCATCATGGAGCGTAGCTGTTTGCCCACTTGCTCAATCTGGTGATCGCCAAGTTCACTTCGCAACTTTTTGAGTTTTGGTATTCCATCGTTGTTTTCCTTCATCCACTCTTTGGCAAAGGTGCCGTCTTGTACTTGGTTCAGCACTTCTTTCATACGCTTCTTGTTGACCTCATCCACCACATCTGCTCCGCGGGTAAGACCACCATATTCGGCTGTATCGCTGACGGAGTAGTACATGCGCTCAATGCCCCCTTCATACATCAGGTCTACAATAAGCTTGAGCTCGTGCAGGCATTCGAAGTAGGCTATTTCAGGTTGATATCCGGCTTCGGTGAGCACCTCAAAACCTTGCTTCACCATCTCCGAAACACCACCGCAGAGGATAGCTTGTTCTCCGAAAAGATCGGTTTCTGTTTCCTCTTTAAACGTAGTTTCGATAACACCTGCACGCGTTCCACCAATGGCTTTAGCGTAGGCCAGGGCAGTGTCTTTGGCAGTGCCGGTATAGTCCTGATCTACGGCGACCAAACAAGGCACGCCCGATCCTTTTTTATATACTCGTCGTACAAGGTGTCCCGGACTTTTGGGAGCAATCATGAATACATCTACTTCAGACGGAGGCTGAATCTGATCGAAATGGATATTAAATCCATGGGCAAAAGCCAGCACGTTTCCTTCTGAGAGGTTCGGCTTGATCGCATTTTCATAAACATCGGCCTGGTACTGATCGGGAATAAGCACCATCACAATATCGCCGCGTTTAGCTGCATCGGCTGGTGAGACAACTTCAAGCCCTTCCTTCTTGGCTTCTGCTCGTGATGAGCTTCCGTCCCGCAGTCCCACGACTACATTTATGCCACTGTCTTTTAGATTCAATGCGTGAGCATGGCCTTGGCTACCGTAACCAAGAATGGCCACCGTTTTGTCAGTTAGAAATTGAAGGTCTGCATCGTCGTTATAATAAGTTTTCGCTTCCATATTGATTGTAGTGTTAATTATTTGATTTAAACTGATCCTTCGAATTCTCGTTTGAGTGCCACACTTCCGGTCCGTGCCAATTCGATAATACCGAATGGGCGAACCATGCCGATGAAGGCGTTGATTTTGTCGGCGTTGCCGGTTATTTCAATGGCTAGTCGTTCGGGACTGATATCGATAATCTTAGCACGGAATACCTCAGTAATTTGCATGATTTCAGATCGGGCCACGCTGTCGGCTTTTACCTTAATCAGTGCTAATTCGCGCTCTACAAAACTATCATAGGTTAGGTCGGAGACCGTTACGACATCGATAATTTTGTGCAATTGCTTGGTTATCTGTTCGATGATCTGCTCATCCCCGTGCGTAGTAATGGTGATGCGCGCCTGTCCGGACTCTTTGCCCGAGCCGAAGCTAATGCTGTCGATCTCGAATCCTTTACTGCTGAAAATCCCGATGATACGGGATAGGGCATTAAGGTTGTATTTCACAACAACCGAAAGGGTGTGCTTATCTGCTTTCTTTTGTGTTTCGTTTTGTGTGCTCATTATTGGTCACCTAATACCATTTCGTTTAAAGCGGCTCCCGCTGGAACCATCGGATAGCAATTTTCATGTTCTTCCACCTGAAAGTCCATCACGACCGGGCGGTCGTTAATGGCCATTGCTTTATTTAGGATTTCGTCCATCTCTTTGGCATTGGTCGCTCTGAATCCGGCGGCTCCATAGCTTTCAGCAAGTTTTACAAAATCAGGATTGCTTTTTTTGAGGATAGAGTGGCTATATCGCTCTTCATAGAACAGTTCCTGCCACTGGCGAACCATGCCCAGGCACTCATTATTCATGATGGCAATCTTCAAGGGGAGTTGGTGCTCAACTGCCGTGGCCAGCTCATAGGTTGTCATCTGAAACCCACCATCCCCCGTGATACAAACAACGGGTTGATCACGATTAGCTAATGCTGCCCCCATAGCTGCAGGTAACCCATAACCCATAGTNCCGAGTCCCCCGGAGGAAAGAAAAGANCGCGGATGATTAAAGGTGTAATGCTGNGCGGCCCACATTTGATGCTGGCCCACATCGGTGACTACGATAGCCTCACCATTNGTGGCATCAGATATTGCCTCNACCATATGTTGTGGCTTAATGCTATCCTTTGATTTGGCAACTGTCATGGGGTGTTCTTCTTTCCAGTTCGAAATTTTTTGCCACCAAGCGTCGGTATTTGGTGATTCCATTTGCTCGTCAATTGCCGGGAGTACTTGTTTGACATCTCCGACAATAGGAATGTTAGCTTCTACATTTTTGCCAATGTTGGTTGGGTCAATATCGATGTGAATTTTCTTGGAGTGCGGTGAAAATCCCTCGAGATTGCCCGTTACGCGATCATCGAAGCGGGCACCTGCGGCAAGCAAGACATCGCACTCAGTGGTTGCCATATTTGCGTAATAAGTACCGTGCATCCCAAGCATCCCCAGGGATTGTGGTTTGCTCTCAGGGAAGCCCCCGAGACCCATTAGTGTGGTAGTAACAGGAATATTGTGTTGCTCAGCCATAGCGGTGAGTTCTTCCCAGGCCTCTCCCAACACAATGCCGCCGCCGGCATAAATCAACGGCTTTTTTGCGTCGCTAAGCATTTTAGCCGCCTTCATAATTTGTGAGGAGTGGCCTTCTTTGGTTGGATTGTAACTGGGAATAGATACTTTATGAAGTCCGCTGTAGTGTCCCTCATTTTTCAACATATCTTTCGGTAGATCAACCAATACGGGTCCCGGTCGCCCGCTGGTGGCAACATGAAATGCTTCTCGAGTTACCCGTTCAAGATTCTCAACATCCTTTACTAAATAATTGTTTTTAGTAATGGGACGTGTAATTCCCACAATATCGGCCTCTTGGAACGCATCGTTTCCTATCATGTCAGTGGGAACCTGTCCCGTAAAAACAACCAGTGGGATAGAATCCATGGCAGCTGTTGCAATACCGGTTACGGTATTTGTGCCGCCTGGTCCGGATGTCACCATCACCACGCCCGGTTTGCCGGAAGTCCGTGCATATCCATCCGCAGCGTGGGTACCGGCTTGTTCATGCTTAATCAGCACGTGGTTGATATCATGCTTGTCATAAAGTTCATCATACAGTGGCAGTACGGCACCTCCCGGGTAGCCAAAAATGGTATCCACCTCGAGGTCTTTCAGTGTATTGATAAGAATTCCGGCTCCATTCAGTTTTTGCGTTGCCGGAGATGCTTGTTGAGTTTCCTCGTTGTCGAATTTGTGAGCTTTTGCGTTTTCCATGACGTAGCAGATATAGTTTTCCCGCCAGAGGTCAGGAGGAAGTCGGATGTGAGTCTAAACTTGGGCTCTAACCTCTGGCTGTTATGGTTAGCTAATAATTAGGATTAGGTTAATAATGCCAGAAATTAGAATAGGTAGAATAATTAGTAGGCTTAGTACAGCTACAATAATGTTAAGACTAATTACATCTACCACAGGAGAGATTGAAATAGCTGATGTGATAAAAAGAGAGATAAGAAAAACTACAAGCAAGAAAGACATACTATCGTCTTCCGAGAGGTCGGAGAAAAGCTCCGCCATCAGAGAAGAATTAATATGTTGCGATGCTTGTGTGATCAAATCAGCTGTTTCTTTGAATTAGAATCCCCATGATATATAATGGTTGTTCCTATGTCAAATATAATTATGACGGAGCGCTACCAAGATAAATTTTCCTTGTTTATTTTAAGGATTCTGTTAGGTTTTAAGGCCGATCACCTTAGAAAATGGAAAGGTGGTAGAAAGTATTTTAAAACAATTATCAGTGATAAAAAACAGCTTTTATGGCCAGTAAGCTCAATAAATACAGTTCCAGATTAACACAGCAGGAATCACAAGTGGGGTCTCGGGCTATGCTTTACGGTGCCGGGCTAACCGATGAAGATATGAATAAAGCCCAGGTTGGAATTGCCAGTACGGGATGGGAAGGCAACCCCTGTAATATGCATCTTAATGATTTGGCTGTGCACGTACGGGGTAGTGTGTGGGATGCGGGGCTGGTTGGGTTTGTATTTCACAGCATTGGCGTAAGTGATGGTATCTCAATGGGTACGCAGGGTATGAAGTATTCACTGCAGTCGCGGGAGGTCATTGCGGATTCCATCGAGACGGTTACCCGTGCCCAGTGGTACGATGCCAATATTTCTATTGTAGGATGCGACAAAAACATGCCGGGATCGATTATGGCGATGGCTCGCTTCAACCGTCCTTCGATTATGGTTTATGGCGGTACCATACGCCCGGGGAAGCTTAATGGTCAGGATCTGGATGTGGTATCAGCCTTTGAATCGTATGGGCAATATCTTTCGGATGAAATCAGTAAGGACGAAATGAACGAAGTCCTTCGTCATGCTTGTCCTGGTGCCGGAGCTTGTGGTGGTATGTACACAGCAAATACGATGGCATCGGCAATTGAGACCAT
>P_1C_Sed_2_UnCtyDRAFT_1000280_pt1 | contig 16042 bp, 11 predicted proteins | sample Pon1CUnioCityCA_4_FD_10229 | JGI IMG/M metagenome (IMG submission 10229) | reverse complement strand
TCTCGTTGAGGTGCTGGATCCCCTTCGTGTCGTCGATGAGGATGTTCGTCCGGTGGATGTCCTCGACGTTCTGGGAGGTGTCCTTGTCCATGCCGGCGTCCTGCAGCGCCTCGCGGCGCTCCAGTTCGGGCATGTCCATCGAGACCTCGCCGAGCTGGATGGCGTCGACGATCTCCTGGTCCATCGGCTGGACCGTGATGTAGAACTTGTTGTGGCGGTTCGGCGAGACGCCCTCGACCTCGCGAGACGCCTCCTGGGGCTGCTCGCGGTAGACGACGATCGGTTCGCCGGTGATGACCGGGATGCCCTGGTTGTCGCGGATCCGCTGGGTGATCACTTCGAGGTGGAGCTCGCCCTGTCCGCTGATGAGGTGCTCGCCCGTGTCCTCGTTGATCTCGATCTGGATCGTCGGGTCCTCCTTCGCGACCTGCTGGAGCGTCTCGATGAGCTTCGGCAGGTCGTCCATGTTCTGCGCCTCGACGGACTTCGTGATGACCGGCTCGGAGATGTGCTCGATCGACTCGAACGGCGTCATCTCGACGGAGGAGACCGTGGAGCCGGCGATGGCGTCGCGGAGGCCGGTGACGGACGCGATGTTACCGGCCGGGACGTGCTCCACTTCCTCGCGCTCGGACCCCATGAAGAGCCCGACGCTCTGGATGCGGTTCTTGCCCGCGGTGCCGGAGACGTACAGCTCCTGGCCCTTCTCCAGCGTGCCGGAGAAGACGCGGCCCGTCGCGATTTCGCCGGCGTGCGGGTCCATCGAGATGTCGGTGACCATGAAGACGACATCGCCGTCCTCGTCGACCAGCTGCATCCCCTCGGCCAGTTCGGTGTCCGGGTCGCCGCGCCAGATGCGCGGGACGCGGCGGGGCTGCGCGTCGACCGGGTTCGGGAAGTGCTCGCAGACCATGTCGAGCACGACGTTCGAGAGCGGCGTCCGCTCGTGAAGCTCGTCGCGCTTGTCGGCCTGTTCGAGGTCCATGATGTCGCCGAAGTCCATGCCGGTCCGCTGCATCGACGGCATGGAGACTCCCCACTTGTACAGCGCGGAGCCGAAGCCGACCGTTCCGTCCTCGACGGAGACGGTCCAGTCTTCGGGGATGTCGTCCATGTTCTCGGCCATCCCGCGGATGAGCTCGTTGACGTCGGCGATGACGGACATCAGCCGCTCCTGCATCTCCTGAGGCCCCTCCTGAAGCTCGGAGATGAGGCGGTCGACCTTGTTGATGAACAGCGCCGGCTTCACGCCCTCGCGGAGCGCCTGCCGGAGCACCGTCTCGGTCTGCGGCATCGCGCCCTCGACGGCGTCGACGACCACCAGCGCGCCGTCGACCGCGCGCATCGCGCGGGTGACGTCGCCACCGAAGTCGACGTGGCCCGGCGTGTCGATGAGGTTGATGAGGTGGTTGGTCTCGTCGTACTCGTGGGTCATCGAAACGTTCGCCGCGTCGATGGTGATACCGCGCTCCTGTTCGTCCTCCTTCGTGTCCATCGCGAGCTGCTCGCCCGCGGTGTCCTGGGAGATCATGCCGGCACCGGCCAGCAGGTTGTCGGAGAGCGTCGTCTTCCCGTGGTCGACGTGGGCGGCGATGGCGATGTTCCGGATGTGCTCCGGGTTGTCCATCAGCCGCTCGCACTCTTGAACGATCTTCTTGCGTCGGCCCATTATACCGCTTGTTACCGATAGCAGGGTCAAAAGGGTAGTGTTTCTCCGCGGCCGTTTCGCCGGGGATACCCCCGATCGCCGGCGATTTCGTGCCGATCGGTCGCACGATCCGGGGCTGGCGGCCGGGCCGGCGACCGGGAGGGAGGACCACAGCGCGACCGCGACCGCCTCCACGGGGATTTAACTGCTCGGTGCGGGACCGAGGCGTATGAACGAGACGCTCTCGCGGCTCGCCGACACCGGCGTCGTCGCGGTCCTGCGCGGAGTCGAGGCCGACCAGCTCATCGAGATCACGGAGGCGCTCCGCGAGGGCGGCGTCACCGCGGTCGAGATCACCGCGGACACGCCCGACGTCGCCGGGAAGCTCGGCGAGGTGACGGGGTCGTTCGGCGACGAGGTCGTCGTCGGCACGGGCACCGTCCTCGACAGCGAGACCGCCCGGACGACCCTGATGGCCGGCGCGGAGTTCGTCGTCTCGCCCAGCCTCCACGAGGACGTGATCGAGACCTGCAACCGCTACGGCGCCGTCACCGCCCCCGGCGTGATGACGCCGACCGAGGCGATCCGCGGCTACGAGGCCGGCGCCGACTTCGTGAAGGTGTTCCCCGCGAAGACCGTCGGCCCGGCCCACCTCGGCGCCATGAAGGGGCCGCTCGGCCAGGTCCCGATGATGCCGACCGGCGGCGTCGGGCCGGACAACGCCGGCGACTACGTCGAGGCGGGCGCGTTCGCGGTCGGCGCCGGCGGCGCCCTCGTCGACTACGACGCGGCCGAGCGCGGCGACTACGAGTCGATCACGGAGACCGCCCGCGAACTCGTCCAAGTTGTCGACGAGGCGCGAGCGGACGACTGAGACGTCGAGGTCGGACTTCGAACGGGCGCCGGACGGTTCGGTCCCGACCCGTCACATGAAGTCCGCGATGCCGGACTGCTTGTTCGTGTCGTCCTCGAAGATCGATTCGAGCGACTCCTCTAACACCTTCAGCCGCTGTTTCGTGTAGGGCCGGCAACCGAACCGGTCGGCGACTTCGATGGCGGTGTCGACGTACTTGTTCACCGACCCCTGGTGGACGGTGAGGTTCACGCGACCCCCGCACTCGCGGCAGTCGCCGGTCAGCGGCATTCGGCGGTACTTCTCGCCGCAGTCGAGACAGCGCGTCTCCTGCCGCGAGAACGCCCGGAGGTTCCCGATGATGTCCGGCAGGAAGTGGTACTCGATGACCCGCTCGGCCACGTCGGTCTCGTCGACCGCGCGGAGCTTCCGGGCCAGTTCCAGCTGGGCGTCCATCTTCTCCATCATGTCGCCGAGCGTCTTGTACGCCGAGAGATCCGGCCCCATCGCGATGTCCGTCGTGTCGTGGGTGTGGTCGAACCCGTGGTACTCCTCGTCGGTCCCGAGCGTGTCCTCGCCGAGTTGGATGCGGTCCTCCAGCTCTTCCGGGTCCGTCAAGTCGAGCGTCGCCTCGTAGAACTCGCGCGGGTACTCGCGCACGATGTCCATGTTGTGCGCCTCGTCGTCGATCTCGGAGGGGTCGATCCGCGAGGACATCACGAGGGGCGCGTCCATGCGCCCCCCGCGCTGGTCGGGGAGGAATTCTTTCGAGAAGTTGAGAAGACCGTCCATGAGGAGCATGACGCAGTCCTCGTCACCATCGCAGTTCCGCCTTTTGGCGGCGTGAAAGTACGGATGAGCGTATCCCACGGCGGCCGACGTAAATCCTACCACTCGCCCGACAGTTGCGGCGCTCGTGTGCGGCGCCATGCCGAACACGAGCTCGCCGACGAGGTCGTCGCGCTCGTTCACCTCGTAGAAGCGGGGGAGTCCGTAGAACTGTTCGAGGAGGTCGTCGACGAAGTCGGCGGTCCGCAGCATGTGCTCGGCGGCGCCGTCGGAGAGAACGATGTCCTGCACCCGGAGCTCCACCAGTTGGTCGTCGTGGCGGAGCGGCTCGCCGTCGATGTCCGTCTCGTAGCCGATCTCGCGGAGGTGGTCGGCGGTGACGTCGAGCTCCTCGGGCCGGACCGACGTGACGGGGAGGTCCGTCATGTCGTACCTGACGGTGCCGTCCTTGAACGACGTGACGCCGTTCTTCGCGCGCAGGATTCCCTTCTCCATCGGCTCGGGGGTCTTGTTCCGCGAGGTGAGCCCCTGGACCCCTTTGAGGATCTCGAAGGAGGCCTCGCGCTCGCCGACGTTCTCCAGCGCGGAGCGGTAGGCGTCGTTGACGTCGACCTCCTGGTAGGTCGCCGCCCGGACCTCCCACTCGCAGCGCGGGCACTCGACGCGGCCCGCCTCGTCCGGCTCGCAGACGGTGCCGCAGTCGCCGCACTCGTAGTGCGGGTCGGTGTGGGCCTCGCAGTCCGGACACCGCGCCTTGTAGGTGTGCTCGCCGCAGTCTGGACAGACCCGGTCAGATACCTGGACCTCCAGCCGTCCTCGGTGGCCCGAGTCGTCCATCACGTTCGCGGCCTCGGCGACGTCGCGCTGCGGGCCGCCGGCCTCGTTGATCGGGAACAGCGTGTGGACCGCCGGGGAGAGGTCGCGGCTCTCCGACTTCTCGGGGCGACCCATCCGGTTGCCGATCCGGGTCGGCGCGCGCTCGCGGACCTCGAACGGCGCGACCTCGTTGACGGCCTTCACGGCGTTCTCGCCGCCGTCCCACGAGCGCGCGCCGGCGGAGAGGTCGTCCGCTTCCCACGTCTTCCGGAGCCCGTCGTCGACGCCCAGCGACCGGGCCAGGGGGCGCCACGTCGGGACCCGGAGCGCGTCGGGCGTCGCGGCGTGTTCGACGAGCAGCGACTCCAACGCCGTCCGCGTCGTCTCCGTGCGCTCGATGGCGAGGACGCCCTCGACCACGTCGCCGGCGGCGACCGCGTCGGCGAGCGCCTCGAACGACTCGACCGACACGTCGTGCCAGAGGTAGGTGTACTCCGGATGGAGCGGACAGTCGTACTCGCGCGCCCACGCGAGCGCCTCGTCGACGTCGGGATGTTCGAGGTCGACGTGAGGGTCGTCCTGCATGGCCTGCACGTCGGCCCCCGCGGCTTCGAACTCCTGTACCCACCACTCGTACACGTAGGAGGCGGGCGCGAGCGGGTGGTTGTTCTCGACGAACTCGCCGTAGTTGACGAGGTACTCGCCCAGATCCAGCACCTTCTCGACGCCGTTGCGGACTTCCTTCGCCTCCTCCGGGTCGTCGATCCGCCGGACCTCGCCGTTCGCGAGGCGGACCGTCGGCCCCTCGATGGAGTCGACGGGAACGACGCCGTGCGCCTTGCCCGGGCGCTCCGTCTTGATCTGGGTGCCGGCCGCGAGGAAGTCGTCGACGAGGTGCATCGTCGCCGGGTGGACCCCGCCGGTCGCGAAGCCGTGGTTTCGCGCGCGGCCGTATCGCAGGCGGAACCCGCCCGCCTCGCTCGGGTGGGTGAACACGGGCCGGCCCGCGATCAGGTCCCGGAGGAACTTCTGGGAGGGCTTCGCCCGGAGCGGGCCGGCGGGTTCGGAAGCCCCGGCGTCATCGGCCGTTTCATCGCTCTCGTCGGTAGTTTCGTCGCTCTCGTCGGCGTCGCCCCCGTCACCGGCCTCGTTCGCGTCGCTCGCGTCGCTCTCCCCGGAGCCGTCCTTCCCGATCGTCCCGTCGATCAGGTCCTGGAGCCACGGCCAGTCGACCTCGTCGAGGTCGCGGGTGTAGCGCTGGATCTTCGGCGCCTTCAGCGCGATACCCTCGGCGGCGACGAGACACATCCCGCCGCGCGCGGAGTTCGTGTCGACCCGTTCGAGGTCGCGGAAGCCGGAGACCTCCTCGTCGCTCGTCGCCTCCCCGTCGAGCATGATGGGGATGTGCTCCGCGATGAACTTCGACTCCTTGTCCTTCGGGGTGTACTGGAGCCCGGTCTCCTTGTCGTAGAGGGCGATCTCCTCGGCGTAGCGCTCGACCTCCACGTCGCGGGGCTTGTACTCGTCGATGCCCAGAAGCGACCGCGCGTAGTCGGCGACGAGCACCGAGAGCGCCTGCGCCGTCCCGCCCGCCGACCGGATCGGACCCGCGTAGTAGACGTTGACGAACTCGGTGCCGTCGTCGTTCTCCAGCAGTTCGACGCGGTCGATCCCCTCGATCGGCGCGGCGACGACGCCCTCCGTGAGCAGGGCGACCGCGGTGCGGACCGCGCCCTCGACCTTCCCGGCGCGGGAGTCGTAGTCGCCGACCGTCCCTTCGACGAAGTCCGTCACGAGTTCCAGGGCCGCCTCCTCGCGAGACATCTCGCCTTCCAACTCGCGGACGCGTTCGGCGACCCCGTCGATGCCGAGGATGTTCTCCACCCGGTCGGCCATGTCGCGGGCGACCGGGATCTCGACCGCCGGCTCCGGGTCGTGCCCCTGCGCCTTCGCCGTCTCCGCGACCTCCAGCGCCTCGTCGAGCCGGTCTTCGATCCCGGCGAAGTAGCGCTCGTCGTCCGGCCTCATCGCCGCGGAGCCCGCCTCACAGCCATAAGTCGAGGTCGGTGGTCGCGTCGTGAGAGCGCTCCAGCGGCTCGTCGAACGCGCGGAGGTGACACTCGCCCGCCCAGACCGTCGCGGAGTCGAGGTGGCCCGCGATCGCCTGTCCGCTCGGCCGCGAGAGCACGGCGTGGGTGTGCGCGAAGACGTCGCCGTCGAGCAGCGAGACGTTGCCGACGCAGGCGGCGACCTCCAGCGGCTCGTCGAACGTCACCGACTGGTACTCGGTGTCCTCCTGATCGTAAAACCAGACCTCCGCGTCCTGCACGGCGCCGAGCGCCGTGAACCAGCCCGCTTCGACGTCTTCCGCGCGGGCGAGGGCCTCGATCTCCTCGCGCCAGTCCGCGCCGGTTTCGAATCGGGCGACGTACTCCGCCGTCGTCTCGACTTCCCGATGGTGCATAGGAACCGTCCACGCCCGCCGGGGGCAAAAAGGCTTCAGTCGCGATGCGCGTGGCCGGCGTCGATCGAATTGATATAGCGATATACAATGTATCGACAGAACGAGCCGCGACAGGAAAAGTCGGGAGACGGGGCGCTACGCCGTCGAAAAGCCGGAAAGCGGGGGACGGACGCTACTGTGCCCAAAAGCCGGAAGTCGAGAGACGAGGTGCTACGACGTCGAAAAGTTGGAAAACGAGAGACGAGACGTCGGAGCGGCGGTTCAGAACGGGGCCTGCGGGCCTTCGTCGTCGCCGCCGTCGTCGGTCGTCTCACCGGGGAACGACGGCGACATGCCGCCGCTGCTCGTCCCGCCGAGGTCGCCGTCGGCGCCGGAGTCCATGCCCGTGTCGGCGTGAACCGTCTCGATCTCCGGAATCTCCTTGACCATCCGCGACTTGATCGCCTGGATAGTCATCGGAGAGATACCGCAGCCGGAGCAGGCGCCGCCGAGCTGCACCGTGACCTCGCCGTTCTCGCGGTCGAGGTGGCTGATCGCGGCGCTCCCGCCGTGCATCTGGATCTGCGGGAAGTTGCGCCGCAGGAAGTTCGTGATCCGCTCGCGGAGTTCGTTTTCCCCGTCGGCAGTGTCCGTGCTCATGCCAGCGAATTGGCGGGCGGCGGGCTTATGCCTTTGGTTCGCCGGAACTGCCGCAGTGCGCCGGGTGTACGCGTAAGGTGCTCACGCACGGAGGAACGGCCCCGCTCACTCCGGTCGGTCGACCTGAAAGGTCCGGTGGAGTTCCGTTTCGATCCGGTCGACGTACTCCTCGAGCGTCTCCTCAAAGGTCTCGTCGTCGACGGGGATCACGCCGCGGATGCGCTCGCGGGGCTCGTCGGGGAGTTCGACGCGGAACTCGCCGTCCTCGTAGAAGGGCTCGGACTCGTTGAGCACCGCCTGGTCGATGCCGTGGATCAGGTCCGAGTCGTGCCGGTCGTTCATGTGGTTGAACGCGTTCTTGTACGCCCGCTGGAGCTCGTTGAAGTAGTGGACGTACTTGTCCTCGAACTTCTCGGGGTCGAACTCGGCTGCCATGTTCTGAGTGAGGGTGCGACGGGGAAAAAGGCGCTCGATCGCCGGGCGAGCGGCTGAGATCGGCAGACACCGCGGACCGCGTGACGACTGCATCCGATGGCCGGGCTGTGGGTCGATCGGGACGCCATAAATCTCATTTGGCTATATCAAAATGGCAGTCGGCGCCCGAGCGCAGTTTCGGGGGGACGGGTCGACTGTAACGAGGTAGCCGTCCGCCCGGTGTCCGCGCTGACTGGGAATTCGGATTCCGCGTGGAGTAGAGCCGATCGGGGAGAGACGGTGCCGTCCCGACTCCGCCCGAGACGAACTTCGCTTCGACGGGTGACGTAGTCGTCGCACCGATCAGAGAGAATCCGACCGTAGCGCCGCGAAAATGACGACGAGTGAGTCGGTTAGCCGTTATCCTTCGGATGTCGTGAGTTCTCGAACACCAGAATATCTCCACTTCATGTCCATAGTGTTCAACTACTCATGTGGGCTGCAAACGAGCGGTATACTCTCGATTTCGGCCGTCGACTCGGCGAAAAATCAACGACGCCGGGCCGTCGATCCGGCGCTTCTGCCGCCGACGCTTCGACTCCCGCCGACGCTTCTGCCGCCTACGCTTCGACTGCCGCTCTCGCCGCCTCGACGCGATCCNTCGCATCGTCGAACAGTCTGTCCGCGTTCGCCTCGGTCCGCGCCTCCGCCGTGACTCTGACGAGCGGCTGCGTCCCGCTCGCGCGGACGAGGAACCAGCCGTCGTCGGTGGCGACGCGGACGCCGTCGCGGTCGTCGATGTCGTCGTACTCGTCGCGAACGCTCTCTTCGACTCGTTCGAGGACGCGGGCCTTGTCGGTCGTCTCGACGCTCTCTCGGCGGAGCGGGTAGGTGTCGATCGCGGCGACGAGTTCGGACAGCGGCCCGCGCTTCGAGACGAGTTCGACGAGTTTGCACGCCGCGAGCGGCCCGTCGGGGCAGGGGGTCTCGTCGCTCCAGATCCACGCTCCCGACGGCTCTCCGCCGAAGACGACGTTCGGCTCGGCGCACGCTTCGGCGACGTACACGTCGCCGACNCGCGTTCGAATTGCGTCCGCACCGACCGANTNGACGGCGTCGTCGACGGCGAGGCTCGTGTTCACCGGGACCGCGATCCGTTGGCCTTCGGTAGCGGCTTCGCGACCGAACAGCGCGAGGAGGGAGTCCCCCTCGACGAAGTCGCCGTCGTCGTCGACGGCCATCATCCGGTCGGCGTCGCCGTCGTGCGCGATCCCGAGGTCGGCGTCGGTTTCGGCGACGTGCNNTTCGAGCGCGTGGCAGGTCGCCTCCGTCGGCTCGCTCGGCCGCCCGGGGAACCGGCCGTCGCGTTGGCCGTTCAGCGTCGAGACCGTACANCCGAGGTCGNCGAGCACGTCCGCCGTGATCCGGCCCGTGCCGTTCCCGACGTCGACGACGACCGAACGCGGCTCCGAGAGGTCGACGCTCTCGCGGAGCGCCTCCCGGTGTCGGTCTCCGATATCGCGGCGTCGCTGTCCGCCGACCCCGTCCCACGCGGCGAGGTCGTAGTCGTCCCGCTCGACCCGTCGGGCGACGGCCTCCCGCTCGTCGGCGCCGAAGGCGCGTCCGGACTCGGCCCACAGCTTGAGACCGTTGTCCGACGGCGGGTTGTGCGAGGCGGTCACGACGACGCTCGCGTCGGCGTCGAACCACTCCGCGGCGCGGGCGACCGTCGGCGTGGGGTGGGTTCCGACGCGGACGACGTCGGCACCGGTCTCTCGAAGTCCCGCCGTGAGCGCCTGTTCGAGCATCGGTCCGCTCTCGCGCACGTCGCGTCCGACGACGACCGTGTCGTACCCTTCGCTCCCGAGTGCGCGGCCGACCGAGAGGGCCAGAGACGCCGTGACGTCGTCGCCGACTGCTCCACGGATCCCGCTGGTTCCGAACATGGTCCCGACCACGGCCGGGGCGGTCATTACTATGGCCTCGGTAACGCCGGGGAGGGGGCGCTCCACCCCATCGACTGAACCCGCACGCCGTTGCGTCGTGGTCCGGTCGAACGGGGCCGCAAAAAGGGAGTCGTGCGATACGCGGAAGCCCGGAGGGCGCCGGCCACGGTCGGGAGATGCGGAATGCGGGTCGGGCGGTCACGGCGGCCGGCGGCGCCTCGGGGGAGAGACGCGACGGCGACTACCGGAACCGACCGAGCAGGCGGTAGTCGCGGTCGGGGTCGTACCGCCGGAACAGCAGGCTGTTCGTCAGCACGCTCACGCTGGAGAGCGCCATCGCCCCGGCGGCCAGCGCCGGCTGGAGCAGGCCGAGCGAGGCGAGCGGGATCATGAGCGTGTTGTAGCCGAGCGCCCAGACGAGGTTCTGCTTGATCTTCTGGAGGGTGGCGTCCGAGATGCGGATCGCCTTCACCACGTCGAGGGGGTCGTCGCGCATCAGCGTCACGTCCGCGGCCTCGATGGCCACGTCCGTGCCGCTCCCGATGGCGGTGCCGACGTGCGCGACGGCGAGCGCCGGCGCGTCGTTGACGCCGTCGCCGACCATCATCGCCTGCCGACCGTCGGCCTGGATCGCCTCGACGGCGTCGGACTTGTCCTCGGGCAGGACGCCCGCCCGGACGTTCCCGGGGTCGATACCGACCTGTTCGGCGACGGCGCGGGCGGTGCGCTCGTTGTCGCCGGTGATCAGCATCACGTCGATAGCGCGGTCGCGGAGGGCCGCCACCGCGGCCGCCGCGCTCTCCTTGACCGTGTCGGCGTCGGCGACGACGCCGACCAGGTCGCCCCGGTACGCGACGAGCATCGCCGTCTTCCCCTCGCGTTCGAGGCGCTCCATCGCCTCGGTCGCGGGGGAGGCGTCGATCCCCTCGTCCGCCAGCAGCTTGCGGTTCCCGACGAGGACCTCGCCGCCCTCGACCGTCGCGCGCACCCCGTGACCGGGGACGTTCTCGAACGCGTCCGGCTCGGGGACCTCCAGACCGCGTTCTCGCGCGCCGTCGACGATGGCGCGGGCGAGGGGGTGCTCGCTGCCGCGTTCGGCGATTGCGGCGAGTCGAAGCACCTCGTCTTCCGCGTCGCGGTCGCCCTCCGACCCCGCGAGGTCGCCGTCGTCGAGGTCGACGTGCCGCGCCGTGCCGCCGTCGGGGACGGGGTCGGCGTCGCGGCCGAACGCGATCACGTCGGTCAGTTCCATCTCGCCCTCGGTGAGCGTCCCGGTCTTGTCGAAGACGACGGTGTCGACGTCCTTCGCGCGTTCGAGCACGTCGCCGCCCTTGAACAGGACGCCGTGGCCGGCGCCGATGGTGGTNCCGACCATCGTCGCGGCGGGCGTCGCCAGCCCNAGCGCGCAGGGGCAGGCGATGAGCACGGCCGAGGCGAACACGACGAGCGCGAACTCGGAGACGGAGACCGCGCCGCCGGCGGCCGCCGGTCCGCCCGCGACGAGCCCCCACACCGGGAGCGCGTTCACGAACCCGGCGAGCGCCTCGGGGGCGAGGTACCAGACGGCCCCCCACAGCAGGGCGTTGACGATGACCGCCGGGACGAAGTAGGCGGAGATGCGGTCGGCGAGGTTCTGGATGTCGGGCTGGCGCGACTGCGCCTCCTTCACGGTGCGGACGATGCCCTGGAGGGCGGTGTCGGCGCCGACCTTCGTCGCCTCGACGACGAGCACGCCGTTCTCGTTGATCGTCGAGCCGATCACCTCGTCGCCGTCCCCCTTCTCGACGGGCACCGACTCGCCGGTCACCATCGACTCGTCGACCGCGCTCTGCCCGTCGACGACGACCCCGTCGGTCGGGACCTGCTCGCCCGGACGGACCTTCATCCGGTCGCCGACGGCGACCTCGTCGACGGGGACCTCCCGCTCGGTGCCGTCCTCGTCGACGAGCGTGGCGGTGTCGGCCTCCATCTCCAAGAGCTTGCGGAGCGCTTCTCCCGCCTGCCCCTTCGAGCGAGCCTCGAGGTAGTTGCCGAGGGTGATGAACACGAGGATGAGCGCCGCCGTGTCGAAGTAGAGGCTCCCGGCGACGACTCCGGCGAGGACCGCGACCGAGTAGGCGTACGCGGTCGTCGACCCCAGCGCGATCAGCACGTCCATGTTGGCGCGGCCGTTGGTGACGAGCGCCTTGTAGGAGTTCCTGTAGAACGGCCGGCCCAGGACGACCTGCACGGGCGTCGCGAGCAGGAACTGCACCCACCCGATCCGGACGCCGAAGACGGTCTCCGGGAAGAGCGCCCCGTCGAGCAGCAGGTGGTCGGCCATGAACAACAGCAGGGGCGCCGCGAGCGCCGCCCCGAAGAGCGTCAGGCGGAGCTGTTTGCGGATCTCCTCCTCGCGGGCCGCGTCGCGGGCGTCCTGCCCGGCGTCGCCGCTCGACGCCTCGCCCGTCCCGTCGCGCCGTCGCCGTCGCCCTCGCGGACCGGGGAGTACCCCGCGGACTCGACCGCGTCGTAGAGGTCGGAACGGGAGGCGTCGGCCGGGTTGTACCTGACCTGCGCCTCGTCGGTCGCGTAGTTCACCGTCGCCTCGATGACGCCCGGCGTGGCTTCGAGCGCGTCGGCGTTGGTCTCCGCGCAGTTCGCACAGGACATGTCCGTGATCGCCACGGTGACGGTCTCGCTGACCGCGCCGTAGCCGGCCGCCTCGACCGCGTCGTAGACGTCGGCGAGCGACACGACGTCGGGGTCGTACTCGACGGCCCCCTCGTCGGTGGCGTAGTTGGCGTTCGCCGAGGTCACCCCGTCGAGGCCGTCGAGGGCGTCCTCGATCGACGCCGAACAGTTGGCACAGGACATGCCGGTGACGTTCAGATGGGCTGTTCTCGTTGGCATGTGTACTACTACGGGTTCCGTACTTACCTGAATTTCTACTTCGCGATCGCGGCTCGATGGCGGTCGAAACCTTCGGTTCCAAAGCGACCGGCGCGATCGAGCGGTCCGAGCGGGACGGGGACGGCCCGGTCGACGCGCTCAGCCGGTCGCCCGGATCACGCCCCCTCCTCCAGTCGCTGGTACCGATCCCGGAAGCGGGAGAGACAGGACGAACAGCAGAAGTGGTACACCTCGCCGTCGATCCGCGCCGTCTCGCCCTCGCTGTCGACGGTGTTCGAGCACTCCGCACAGGTCAGCGCGAACTCCACGCCCTCGACGGAGGGCGTCCACTCGAACTCGTCGACCAGCGTGACGGCGTAGTCGTCCACGGGGATCCCGTCGAACAGCCCGCGAGCCCACTCCCGGACGTTGCGCCCCTCCACGCGCCCGTACAGCCGGAGGTCGCCCTCGGCCGTGACGAACACGTGCTCCACGGCGTCGGCCTCCCCGACGCGCTCTCGGGCGCTGTCGAGAGGGGTCTCGCCGTCGGCCGACTCGGGGCCGAGGGGGAGCGACACGTCGACCAGTACGGGGACGCCCGCCCGGAGCTTCGTGCGATCGACGTCGACCGTGAACCCGTCGATGACCCCGCTTTCCTCCAGCCGCGTGACGCGGTCGGAGACCGCCGGCCCCGACAGTCCCACGCGTTCGCCGATCTCGCTGAACGGGCGGCGGGCGTTCGCGGCCAACAGCGACAGGATCTCTAGGTCGGTCTCGTCGAGGTCGCGCATATCCCGCTTACGGCACCGATATATAAGACTGTTGGGCGGTCCGGTTCGGATTCCAAAGTCAGGTCGGTGTTCGGTCCCCGATCGCGAAGAAGAAAGCGACAAGCCGTTCGGACCCCGACCGAACGTTGTCATGAGTCGGACTATCACCGTCGAGGGAATGTCGTGTGAACACTGCGAGCAGAGCGTCACGGAGGCGCTCGAAGGCGTCGACGGCGTCGAACGCGCGAGCGCCGACCGCGAGAGCGCGTCCGCGACCGTCGAGGGCGACGCCGACGCGGCCGCGCTCGTGAGCGCGGTGAGCGAAGCGGGTTACGACGCCTCGGCTTAAGAAGAGCGAAGCGGGTTACGACATCTCGGCTTAAAAAGAGCGGCGGGTACCGAGCCCGTCGCGCGGGCGTGATCCGCCCATCGGTCCGGCGCGTCCTACCGGTTCAGCGTGTGGATCGCCTGCCCGCGGGCGTTCTCCGCGGCCTCCATCACCGCCTCCGCGAGCGTCGGGTGCGTGTGGACCGTCGCCGCCACGTCCTCCAGCGTCGCCCCCATCTCGACCGCGAGCGCGACCTCGGCGATCAGCTCGGAGGCCTCCGGCCCGACGATCTGCCCGCCGAGCACGAAGCCGGTCTCCTCGTCGGCGACGAGCCGGACGAACCCCTCGGTGTGGCCCGTCGTCATCGCGCGCCCGGAGGCGTTGAACGGCATCTCGCCGACGACCGGGTCGAAGCCGGCGTCCTCGGCCTCGCTCTCGGTCATGCCCACCGTCCCGATTTCGGGGTCGGTGAAGACGGCCGCCGGGATCGCCTGCTGGTCGAGCGCGGCCGGCTCGCCCGCGATNACCTCNGCGGCGACGATNCCCTCCTTCGAGGCCGCGTGCGCGAGCATCGGGTCGCCGGCCACGTCGCCGACGGCGTGAATGTGGTCGACCGCGCTCCGGGTGCGGTCGTCCGTCTCGACGAAGCCGCGGTCGTCCGTCTCGATTCCGGCGTTCTCGATGTCGAGCCCGTCCGTGACCGGCTGGCGACCGACCGCGACGAGGATCTTGTCCACGCCGTACGTCGACTCCTCGCCCCCCTCGGTCTCGGTGTGCAGGCGGTAGCCGCCGTCGGCGCCCTCGGACCACTCGCTCGCGCCCTCGCCGAAGTGGAACTCGACGCCGAGCTCCTCGGCCCGCTTGCGGACGATCCGCTTCACGTCGTCCTCGTAGGGGTCGAGGATGTCGTCGAGCATCTCGACGACGGTCACCTCGGCGCCGAGCTTGGCGTACGTCGTCGCCAGCTCCATCCCGATGTAGCCGCCGCCGACGATCCCGAGCCGGTCGGGGACGGAGTCGGCGTCGAGCGCGTCCGCCGAGGTCCAGACGTGGTCCGCGCCGAAGTCGAAGCCGGGGATCTGGATCGGCCGCGACCCGGTCGCGACGATCGCGTGTTCGAACTCGATGGACTCCGAGCCCTGTCCCTCGCCGCCGTGAGCGACGCGGGCGGTGTGTTCGTCGACGAAGGAGGCGGTCCCCGAGACGAGGTTGACCCCGTTCGCCTTGCAGAGCTTCTCGACGCCGCCGGTCAGCCGGTCGACCACGCCGTCCTTCCACTCGATCATCTGGGCCATGTCGACGGCGGGGTCCGCGTGGACGCCCATGAACTCCGCGTTGCCGGCCTCGTGGGCGAGTCCGCTCCCCGTTATGAGCGCCTTCGAGGGGATGCAGCCGCGGTTCAGACAGGCGCCGCCGTAGGCGTCCCGCTCGACGAGCGTCGCGTCGAGCCCNTCCTGTGCGGCGCGAATGGCGGCGACGTAGCCGCCCGGTCCGCCGCCGATCACCAGTACCTCCGTTCCGGTTGCGATGTCTCCGACGACCATTATTGTGTCAACAGCAGCAGCGGGTGTTCAAGGTGTTCCATNACGGTGTTCGCGAACTCGGCCGCGACCGCGCCGTCGACGACGCGGTGATCGATCGACAGCGACAGNGGGAGCGTCGGCGCCGGGACGACCTCGCCGTCGCGGACGACCGGGCGCTCCTCGANGGCGCCGAGNCCNANNATCGCCGTCTCGGGGTAGTTGATGATCGGCGTGGCGTACTCGCCGCCGATGGCGCCGAAGTTGGTGACGCTGAACGTGCTCCCCTTCATCTCCTCGGGTTTGAGCTTGCGCTCGCGGGCCCGCGTCGCCAGGTCGCGAACCTCCGCGGCCAGTTCGAAGAGCCCCTTCTCGTCGACGTTATCGACGACGGGGACCATCAGCCCGGCGTCGGTCGCGACCGCGATCCCGAGGTTGTACTCGCNTTTTAAGACGATCTCCTCGTCCTCCTCGCGCAGTTCGCTGTTGAGGTACGGGAACTCCTTGAGCCCCGCGACGATGGCCTTCATCACGAACGGCATGTAGGTGAGCTTCACGCCCGCCTCCTCGGCCTTCGGCTTCAGTTCCTCGCGCGCTTCCACCAACGCGTCGACCGCGACGGAATCGTGGTGGCTGACGTGCGGCGCGGTGTACTTCGACCGCTCCATCTGCTTCCCGATGGTGCGGCGGACGCCGCGGTAAGGGACGGTCTCGTCGGCCGCGGGAGTCCCGTCGCCGGAGGTCGGCGCGGTCGCCGCCGCCGTGCCGTCCAGGTCGACCGGTTCCGGTTCGGGCGCCGGCTCGGCCGCCGCCGACTCCAGCGCGTCCGCGTACGCCTGTACCGCATCGCCCGTGACGAACGCCTCGCCGTCGCGCGTCTCGTCGGTCGGGACGTCGTCGACGTCGACGCCGAGGTCGCGCGCGAGCTTCCGGGTCGCCGGCGTCGCGAGCGTCGTGTCGCGGCCGGCCGGTTCGGGCGGCGCG
>P_1C_Sed_2_UnCtyDRAFT_1000279_pt1 | contig 16120 bp, 10 predicted proteins | sample Pon1CUnioCityCA_4_FD_10229 | JGI IMG/M metagenome (IMG submission 10229) | reverse complement strand
GAACTCAGAAGATACCTTCCGGAGAAGTCCGGTCATGAAAAGATAAAGTTTCTCTCCCGCCTCTACCTGGTCGAGCCCCGCGAATGCGATCTTAAGGTGATACTTGGCGAGGGCGAGCTCGAACAGGCGAGGCTGGGAGAAAAAGACTGGTGCAGGCTGGGCCAGGACACCTGGATTTTTTCCGGCCGCTACGATAAGCCCGCACAAGTAGTTTTCCAGGTGCATTAGCAAGGCAGCCCTGGAGCCGGAGGTCCCGGCAAAATGGGTATGCGCGGAAAGGTTATTCAAGTAAGGGGGTAAAGATATGTTTGACGTGGACATCAAATCACTGCTCTTTCGGCTGGACGATTATTGCGCGAACGCCCTTCAGGCCGCGGCCGGGATGTGCGTTACCAGGACCCATTACGAGGTCACCATCGAGCATTTCATGGACAGGTTGCTGGAGGACCCCAACTCGGACTGGCCCATCGTCTTCCGGCAGTTCGGGCTGGACGCCGGACAGTTCAAAAAATCCCTGGAAGAGGCCATGGAAGACTTCAAGACCGGCAACGCTTCCAAACCGGCCTTCTCTCCGCTTTTGATCGAGCTCTTCCAGCACGCCTGGATGGTGGCCTCCATTGACCTGGGCGACAGGAAAATCCGCTCCGGCGCAATCCTGCTGGCATTCCTGGCCAAGCCGTCATTCTTCGCGTCGGGAAGATACGTGGACCTTTTGAAGACAATCGGCAGGGAGGCACTTGCCAAGGACTTCTGGACCATATTGAAAGGATCGAAGGAGGCCTCCGCCAAGGCCGCGGATTATGGAGGCGAGTCAGCCTCGCCCGGCGGAGCGCCCGGCGGCGAATCGGCCCTCGATCGTTTCTGCGTCAACTTTACACAGAAGGCGGCCGAGGGAGAAATCGACCCCGTCTTCGGCCGGGACCATGAAATCAGGGAGATGATCGACATCCTGGCGCGGCGGAGGAAGAACAACCCCATTTGCGTCGGCGAGGCCGGAGTAGGCAAGACCGCTGTGGTGGAAGGCATGGCCCTCCGCATAGTCGAGGACGACGTCCCCGATATTCTTAAGGACGTGACCATTATGGGCCTGGACATGGGCCTTCTGGAAGCGGGCGCCGGCATGAAGGGAGAGTTCGAGAACCGGCTCAAAGGCGTGATCAACGAGATCAAGGCCTCGGAAAAGCCCATCATTCTTTTCATTGACGAGGCCCACACCCTGATCGGCTCCGGCGGCTCACAGGGCAAGGGAGACGCGGCCAACCTGTTGAAGCCGGCCCTTGCAAGAGGAGAGCTCCGCACCGTGGCGGCGACCACCTGGTCCGAGTATAAGAAGTACTTCGAAAAAGACCCGGCCCTGGCGAGAAGGTTCCAGCCGGTGAAGCTGGACGAGCCTTCGGTCGAGACCACGGTCATCATATTGAGGGGGCTCAAGGAAAAGTATGAAGAGACCCACGGCGTCATCGTACGCGACGATGCCATCCTGGCCGCGGCCGACCTTGCCAACCGCTACATATCGGGGCGCCAGCTTCCCGATAAAGCGGTGGACCTTCTGGACACCGCCTCCGCCCGCGTCAAGGTCGAGCTTACCTCCAAGCCCGACGTGCTCGACGACAAGGAAAGAAGAATCCAGGCCCTCGAACGCACCAAAAAGGCGCTCCTCCGTGACCGGAGCAACGGCATCAAGATAGACGAGGAGCTCCTCCAGACGACCGAGGATGAAATCGACTCCCTCGTCAAACAAGTGGAAGACCTCCATCAAAAGTGGCAGGAGATAAAGGAAGCGTCCAACCAGGTAATCGAGCTGCGCAACGAGCTCACCGCTGAAGAAGACGAGGCCAAACAGGACGAACTCAAAAAGAAGATCAACGAGGCCATTGACGAGCTTAAGGAAAAGAACGGCGAAACTACGCTGATCCACGTCGAGGTGGACCCCGACATGGTGGCCAAGGTAGTGGCCGACTGGACCGGAATACCTGTAGGAAAGGTCATGAAGGACGAGGCCACCAGCGTACTCAAGTTAAAAGAAAGCCTGAACGAGAGGATCAAGGGGCAGGACCATGCCATCGACATCTTGAGCGAAGCAATGAAGGCCTCCCGCTCCGGTCTGCGGGACCCCAACCAGCCGATGGGAACATTCCTGCTTGTCGGTCCCTCCGGCGTCGGCAAGACCGAGACAGCACTGGCCTTGGCCGACCTCATGTTCGGGGGGGAACAATCGGTGGTCACCATCAACATGAGCGAGTTCATGGAAAGCCACAGCGTAAGCCGCCTTATCGGCTCTCCTCCGGGTTACGTGGGATACGGGGAAGGAGGAGTGCTGACCGAGGCCGTGAGACAGCGCCCCTACTCGGTGGTCCTCTTGGACGAGGTCGAGAAGGCCCATCCCGAAGTCCTTAATCTCTTCTACCAGGTCTTTGACAAGGGAATGCTCTCCGACGGCGAAGGCAAAGTCATCAGTTTTAAAAACACCATACTCTTTCTCACCAGCAACCTGGCAACGGACGTTATCACCGAAATGACCAACGATGGCGACCGGCCCGACATGGAGACCTTGAGCGGGGCCATCCGGCCCATCTTGAGCAACCACTTCAAACCCGCGCTCCTCGCCCGAATGTCCATCGTGCCCTACTATACGCTGGACCCCTCGGCCTTGAAAAACATCGTCCGGCTCAAGATGGACATCCTCGCCAGGCGGCTCTTTGAGAACAACAAGATGAGGCTCAACTATACCGACAAGGTGGTCGACCAGATAGCCGAGCGCTGCAAAGAGGTCGAGACGGGCGCCCGCAATATCGACCATATTATTCGGGGGACCCTGACGCCCCAAATGGCGCAGGAGATTCTGGGATACATGAGCTCCGACGTCATGCCGTCAATGGTCGAACTGGACATAGGCGAGGGAGGGACCTTCAGCATGTCCTTCAAGGAGTAAGTACATGGCATACCTGGAAGATAAAAGCTTCTATTTCGTCTCTCGTGCGCCAAGTCTTTCCTCGGAGACCTTCTCCGTGGTCAACTTCAAGGGAAGCGAAGGCATTTCCAGGACCTATGAGTTCGACATCAAACTGGTGACCAGGAACGCGGACATCGACCTTGACGAAGTGCTGGCCCATCCTGTTACTCTCTACCTGCGGCCCGACAACGCGCTGCCCGTCCACGGGGTCCTCGCCAACCTCGAGCAGCAAAGCGAGGTTGACGGAAACATCTTCTACAGGGCGCGTCTCGTGCCCCGGCTCTGGATGCTGTCTCTCTACAGCGTAAGCGAAGTCTACCTGGACATGAATTTTCCGCAGATACTCGAGAAGGTACTTCAGGAAGGGGAGCTGGCCGCCGACGATTACGACATAAGGTTCATGCGCCAGTACCGGCAGTGGTCCTACGTCTGCCAGTACCAGGAAAACCATCTCGACTTCATCTCTCGCTGGATGGAAAGGGAAGGGGTCTATTACTTTTTCGAGCAGGGAGAAGACAAGGAAAAGCTCGTCATCACCGACACCCGGATGGCCCACGTTGACCTGCCCGACGAAAAGCAGGTCAATTACTCGCCGCCTTCAGGCATGGAAATAAGCGGACAGAAAAACGCTGTCACCGCTTTTGTAAGCCGGCAGCAACCGGTGCCCAAAAAAGTGACCGTCCAGGACTTCAACTATCGCAAGTCGCCTCCCGGCATAGCGGGCGAGGCCGAGGTTTCGGCGCAGGGCAGGGGGGAGGTCCATATTTACGGCGAGCACGTCAAGACCGATGATGAGGCCCGGGAATATGCCGGGTTGCGGGCCGAAGAAATCCTCTGCCGCAAAAAGGTCTATTACGGCGAGAGCGCGGCCGCCTTTCTAAGGCCCGGTTTTTACTTCGACCTCGAACGCCACTACCGTGAGGACTATAATCGGAAGTACCTGCTCACGGACTTGAATCACGAGGGCAGCCAGGCAGCCATACTGCTTGCCGGCGTCAACGTGGACCTTTCCCAGTATGAAGAGAAACCGTATTACTTGAACAACCTCGAGGCCATTGCAAGCGACGTCCAGTTCCGGCCGGAAAGAAAGACAAAGAAGCCGCGTTTTTACGGGACCATCAACGCCAAGGTGGAGGCCGAAGGAAGCGGCAAGTATGCCGAGCTCGACCCCTACGGACGCTACAAGGTCAAGCTGCCTTTCGACCGCAGCGACAGAAAGGGACAAAAGGCGTCCCGGTGGGTAAGGATGGCCTCTCCCTATGCAGGGCCCGACGAAGGAATGCATTTCCCGCTCCGCAAGGGCGCCGAAGTACTGCTCACCTTTAACGACGGAGACCCCGACCGGCCCATCATCGCCGCGGCAGTGCCCTCCGCGGAAGACCCCAACCTCGTCAACGACCAGAACTCCGTCTACAACATGCTCAAGTCCGCGGGCGGAAATGTCATGCATATGCACGACCAGGAAGGAAGACAGCGTATGCTCATGCAATCTCCCACCGCGGGATCATGGATGAGGATCGGTGCATATAACGACCCGCCGGACCCCTATTACGCGAAAGAGGGAGACTCCCTGGACTCATTTGAAGACGACCTGGGCACCTGGAACCTTACCAGTCACACCACACCCAAAGCGGTGGCCTCCGGCGACGACGGTACCACCCTGACTTATAAAGTCACTCAAGACCGGTTCGTGGCCAAAATCGACGACGAGTTAAAGGTATGGAAGGAAAAGCTGGCCGACGTTGACGAAAGCGCTTCGCCGCCGACCTTTACCCTTAATGCCAACGACTACACCTATGCCGGCTCAGACTGGGACAACGAAAAGCCGGGCGCGAATGAGATCAAGGAAATGGAATTCAGCTGGACCTCCGTCCGGAACCCCTATTACGTCGCCAAAGTAAGCGGCTCCTTCATCGTTTTTAAAGACCCGGACTCCTTTGCGCTCGACAACCAGACCAAGGACTCCGGCAAATGCACCATCGACAATAATGACTGGACCCTTGGGGAGGGGCTTAGTCTCAGCAATGGCGACATCCAAAAAGACGTCGAGTTTTATCGGGAAAAAGACGTGGTGCTTCAGATAAGGGACATGGGCACAGTGACTCCCGGCGTCGACGGCATCCGGCTCAACACGGAGGAGAACCTGTGGTTTCAGTCTTTCCACCGTTACGGAGAGTTTTACGGCGGACGGCCGCCGGACATAAACGAACAGACGGGACAGACCGAGTCATGCACAAAAAAGATGATGGACTACTTCGGTAGCGACTATAATCCCACCAACCTGTTGAAAAGACACGGCAGCCACGATGCGACCACCTTAATGGACGTCCTTGACGAAGGCGCCCACGTTAAGGTCTCCAGCTTCGACTCCTTCCTGACCCAGGAAGGAAACATCTACGACTTCGGAGGATACTGGAACTACAACCTGGGCAATTCTTACGTGGAAGAGCATATCGACCAGCAGGCAAAGCTCAACGACTCCCACGAATACGATCTTTTAAACAGCGGAGGTCCCTATTGGAATGGGTTCAGTACCATTAAGCCAGACCAGCACGGCGGATCGAAAAACGAGCTGGGACTCGGCACCAATATCTGGGTTGAGAAACACTTTGGAGACACTTACGACTATTACGAGGGCAACCAGATATCCGTCAACAAGGGCGGAACCCAGGAAATCCAGATCGGCGGCAGGCACGTCGAGGAGAAGTATTCGGGAAGCGGCGCTAAGACAGGATACAGTTGGTCCGAGTCGGGCAAGTCCGAGGAATACAAATGGAGCGGCTCAGGGGCCATGCTCTCTTACAGCACCAAGGCCGTGCTGACNAACAGTGTCGCCAAGTACGAGTTCAACTGGGCCAACTCGATAACCGCAGACCTTACTTTTTCGTCCAACCTTTTCTTCAGCCTGGACGCTTCGGCCAAACTGGGCATAGAAATTACCCTGGGCGCCCGCGCTTCTCTCGATCTTAGCGGGGCCCTGGACTTCAGGCTCGACTTCGGACTGGCCGCGGGCATCGGGCTCACCGGACATTTGGGCGGTTATGTAGCTTTCAACGTGGTCACCCAAGAGTTTGAGGGGGAGATGGTGGGCATCAAGGCCCAGAAGGAAGCGGCCCTGAAAGCGGAACAGAAGTCACTGATTATGGAGGCCATAACCACGTCGCTCAAAAACGACAACGTCCATTTCGAGTCGGGCAACGCCAAGCTCATCAAAAGCCAGATCCAGTTCCGAATGGGCCAGTTGTTGGAAGGCATCGGATAATGGACGTCATCAGGCCGTTGCAACTCAGCTTCAACCACCGGGTCCTTGAACAGGACCGAAAGTTCTACTTCATTGCTTCGGCCACACTGGGAATCAACTTGTCCACAGGGGAAGAACTCCTCGAATTCGACTTTTTTAAAGACGCCTTCGAGTGCATGGGAGACATGCCGTTGCCCGACCCCGGCATGCCCAAGCCCAACGGCGAGTTCCTGGTCTCGGGCAGCTTTTATGCGGCAGACGGCACGCCGGTCACTGGCGGCGAAATCATGGCCCGCGTCGGAGACATCGAGAAAAGGCTCTACGTCTTCGGGCCCCGCTATTGGAGCGGGGGGAGGCCCGCGGGACACGAACCGATCAGCACCATGCCTGTTGATTACGCCCATGCCTTTGGCGGAGAAGGATACGACAAGAACCCTTCAGGCATGGGCTACAAGGACGGCAATCTGCCCTGCATCGAAGACCCCGGAAAAATCGTGACCAGCGAAAGCGACCGGCCCGGACCCGCAGGCTTCTCGCCGCTGGACCCTTCCTGGCCGCAAAGAATGCGCTTCCAGGGGACCTATGACCGGGACTACAAGCAAAAGTACTTTCCCGGATACCCTGCCGACCTGGACTGGAGGTTCTTCCAAGCCGCTCCCGAAGACCAGTGGGAAAAAGGGCATTTCCAGGGAGAAGAGTCCTTCGAGATCGTCAACATGCATCCCGAAGCCCCCGTCATAAAAGGCAAGCTGCCCGGGCTGTACGCCCGCTGTTTTATAAAGCGCTCGCCTGGAGTGGAAGGGCCTGAGTTTGAAGAGCTCCACATGAACCTGGACACCGTATGGCTCTTTCCGGAAAAGATGCTGGCCTTGCTGATATGGCGCAAGGGCATAATGGTGGCCGACGACGAAGCAGAAGAGCTCTCCCACGTACTTCTCGCTTATGAAGCCAAAAAAGACGAGGCCCGCACTGCAGATGACTACAGAAAATCACTCGAGCTCCGCATCAACAGTGACGATCCTCTTTTGAACTTCTTCAACACCGGAGACCTTATTCCTTTAGGCCACAAGTGCGCCATGGAGCTGCTCCAGGACAAGGCCGAAGAAGGCGGCGAAGACAACGAGATGACGAAGAACATGGACGCCAAGGCCGCGGCCATTCAACAGCAGGCTGACGAGCAGATTGACGAGGCATTGGCGGAAGTCGACAAGGGCATGGAGGGGGTCGAGGTCCCGCCCGAGGGCCAGGTTGATATAAAGAAGATGGCAAAAGGCGCCGACGAAGCCGAGCCGGACCCCGAGGTCGAGGACTTGAAAGCGAAGATGGAAGCCATCCTGCCGGGAATCACATCAGGGGAGGCCATCCGCCTCAAAGACTTCTCCTTTGAAAAAATGGACCAGCTATTCGAGGTCATGGAAGAGTTCACCAGCGGCAAGGAACAACAGGCCAAACAAATGGCCGAAGAACAGATATCCAAAGTAAAAGAAAACCTCGAAAGCCAGTTAATAAGCACGGGCCCCGACATGCCCGAAGTGCCCGAAGAACAGAGAAAAGAGATCGAAGAGGCCATCGCCAAACTGGACGAGATCAACCTGGACCAGCCGCCGCCCGCGCCGTTGCCCCGGCTTAACGCTGAAGAGCTTATCGCCCAGATGCCCGGAGTGCCTCCCGAGGTCATGGAGGCCATGCAGCATTTGAACGCCGCCAAACAAATGGGCGCCGATCCGGAGTCCACCGCCGGCCTTGAGGAGCAGGTGAAAACCAAGCTCGAAGAAAGCAATAAAATGGCGGAAGAGGGCGTGCGGGAAGCGGAGAAGGCGTTTAGAAGTACTTACCTCATGTCTGCCCACCATATGGAGGACGGCCTTTCTCCCCACAACTTGCCGGTGGAAGAGGTCAGAGAAACATTCCTCGCCGCAATCGCGGCCGGTGAAGACGTGTCCAACCGGGACTGGGCCTGCATTGACCTATCCGAGCAGGACCTCTCCGGAGTCGACCTCACCGGCGCTTACCTTGAGCAAGTAAACTTCAGAAAGGCCGTGCTCAAGGGCGCGGTCCTCAAGGGTGCGATACTGGCAAGGGCAGACCTGGAAGACGCCGACCTTTCGGGGGCGGACCTGGAAGGCGCAAACGCGGGAGCAGTGCATGCCCTGCGGACCGGATTTACTGATGCCAATTTGAAGTCCGCCCGGCTCTCCAAAGGAGATTTTACAGACGCGGACTTCAGCCGGGCCAACCTCGAGGACATCGAGTCCCTCGAAATGAAGATCAACGGCACCGTCTTCGACGGGGCCTGCGCGCCGGGGCTTACCTTTATCGAGGCCTCGTGGAGCGGCGTCAGCGCAAAGGGGGCCAACCTGGACTCCTCCATATTTTACGACTGTGACATAAAGGACACGGACTTCAGCACGGCAAGCATGGCGAGAACGTCTTTCGCCGACGTCCGGTTCGAGAACGTCAAGTTCGACCAAGCCGACCTCGAGAGCACCTGCTATGTGGCCACCGATCCTGCCAAGGCCTCCATGAAAGGAATGAGCTTTAAAGGCGCCTCTTTGCAAAAAAGCAATTTCCAGGAACTTGCCATGGAAGGCGCGGACTTCTCGGGCGCAAACCTCGAAAACGCCAACTTCATGGGAAGCGATCTTTCCGGCGCCAACCTTAAAAGGGCCTCTGCCAAAAGCGCATTCTTCAAAAAAGCAAGGCTCGCCGGCGCCAACCTGGACGGCATCAACCTTATGGAGGGTTCTTTGGCCAAGGCTTACCTGGTGGACGCCTCGTTTGTAGGCGCGAACCTGTTTACAGTGGATTTTCTCCGTTCCACCATCACCAATACCGACTTTACCGGCAGCAACCTCGAGTCAACGCTGATTGAAAACTGGAGACCGCAATGACCGGTAATGAGCTGTCCAGACTGGTCAAAGCCGGTGAGTTCTTTTCAGGCGAAGACTTTTCGGGTACGGACTGTAAGAACGCGGACCTCTCCGGCGGCATCTTCAGCGAGGTCAACTTCGACGATTGCGACTTCAGCGGCGCCAACTTAAAGCAGGCCACTTTCAACTCCTGTTCGATGAAGAACTGCCGGTTCGCAGGCGCCGACCTTAAAGACGCAAACCTTGTCAAAAGCGTGCTGAGCGGGGCCTTGTTCGAGGGGACGCTCCTTGACACAGCTAAGTTCATTGAGGCCGATCTTACGGGCGCAGTATTTACCGGAGCGACGATGTCCACCGCCCTGGTAAACGACTCCTGTCTAGCGGATAGCTCCTTTGAGGAAGCTGTTTTGGAAACCACTTTATTCAACAGTTGCGACCTGAAATTGGCAGTGTTTAAAAACGCAACAATGCGGACGGCCATCTTTTACGAGTGCGGGTTCGACGAAAACGATTTTACGGGCTCCGTAATAAACCTTTGCTGTTTCCAAAGCGCTGTCCTTAGCAACGTAAACTTCTCGAACATGGACCTGGCACAGTGCCAGTTTATCGAGTGCGAGCTTACCGGTTGCGACTTCAGCAAGGCCAAGCTCAAGCAGGGAGGATTTCGTAACGCCGCTCTCAAAGACAGCGTTTTCGACGACGCCGACCTGGAGCTTGCCAATTTTTATGAGGCCAACCTGGAGGCATCGAGTTTGAAGAAGGCCAACCTGGAGAAGGCGAGCATGCAAAAGGCGGTGATAACGCGGGCCGACCTCTCGGGCGCCAACCTTCACATGGCCCAGCTTGCCGAGGCCACTGCGGAGCTGTCCAATTTTGCGGACGCCGACTTGACCTACACGGACCTCTCGCACGCCGACTTGAGCCAGGCCAACTTTTCAAGGGCCGGGCTGTTTCGTGCGAACCTCCACGAGGTCAACGAGGAAAAAACACTGTGGGCCGGCTCGTCAAAATCATTGGCTTTAGGCACCGACAAGAAGCGGCAGAAAGCCGAACAATGGGGGAAAGAATGAACTCGACAACCGCTCAGAAAACCAACTCCTGCGAATGGGGCGGGTCCCTTGTCCGGAGGGCCAAAGTGTTGTCCGTGGACGCCGACGCCTGCCGGCTTGAAGTCTCGGGCGATGTTTTTGAGGCGGGAATCGCCTTCAGTTGCCTGGTGCGTCCCGCGCCCGGCGACGTTGTCATGGCGGCGACCCACGACTCCGGCGAGAGCCATGTCATCGCGGTAATCGAGAGGCCCGGCGGACAGGACCTTTGCATAACATTGCCGGCAGACGCCGTGGTCAGCGCTCCGCAAGGCTCGATACGCGTTTGTGCGGACCAAGACATCACCCTTGCTTCCAACGACCGGCTCAACCTGTTTTCCTCCCGGGCCGTGCATAAGAGCCGGGAGGCCGTGGTGGACTTTGACGACACCGTTGCGGTGGGGGACCGTCTCCAGGCCAGTTACCAGGCCATCCATCTCGTGTCCCGTCTTATCAGCACGGTTTCGCGCCAGGTCATCAAAAAGGCGAAGAGCTACATCCGCCGGACCGACGACTGCGACCAGGTGGAGTCCGGACAGATGATTAGAAAGACGGAAGGACTCTACACCATGGACTCGAAGCACACCGTAATGGTCAGTAAAAAAGAGACCAAGATTGACGGCGAACGGATTTTTATGGGATAAATGAAGACTGCGTAGAAAAGGAGAATAAAATGTTTGCCAACTGCTCGATGGGAGGAATGGATTTCGGCATGCCCGACGTCTGCCTGACGCCTGCTCCCCCGGCGCCGCCCATACCGGTGCCCTATCCGAACACTGCACAGCTTCCCATGGCGATACCGCCGACTGCGAACATGAGGCATTTGATATCCATGATGCCGGCGCACAATCTGGGGACCACCATACCCATGACCATGGGCGACAACGCGGGCGTGGCCATGGGCGTGGCCTCGGGTACAGTGATGGGGCCGGCCCGCAACACCATGGGAAGCACGAAAGTGTTGACGGGGGGAATGCCGGCTACCAAGATGTTAAGCACGGCCATGCAGAACTCGACCAACGTCCCCGCAGGAATGACCCTGGCTCCGTCGCAGATCAAAGTAATTATAATGACTTGATTCGTGGCAAATGCGGTCAGGCCAATCTTTTTGATTGAAGGAAAGTAAAATGTCGGAAGATCAAGACAACAGGAACGACCAAAAACCGAACGTGCAGTTCCACGTGCCTCCGGACCTGGAGTACGTCTACCGCGACGTGTTTAACGTCTACGTGGGAAGCGGCGATGTGGTCATAGAGTTCGGGAACCTGCACCGTTCCATGCCCGAGCATGCCACCATCGGCAACCGGATCGTCATGTCGGTGGGCAACTCCTATACCCTGCTTCAGGCTTTGCAGCAGGCGCTCCAGGAGGCCCAGAAAAAACTGCATCAGCAGCTCCAGGAACAGAGGGGAAAGTAAAGGCCGGTTGGAGAAGAAAGAGGGAAGGGCAGACACGGAGCGGACGGCAGGGCCCGCGAGTTTTAAGCAAAGGGAGAATCTGAGATGAAAAAAGTCTGGATAAGTGTGCTGGGCCAGGACCAGCAGATGGCGCAGGAGCTGATGGCCACTGTAAAAAATTACGGGCTCGAGCCTGACGGACACTTCTGGAACAGTGAGATTGAAAAATCGGGATGGATGGGTCCGAGACAAAGCATGCTGGACCCCGACACGGCGTTGTGGGTCATTGCCGGAGGAAAAAGCGCGCTCCAGGACAAAGACAATGCCTATGGCATGAGCCTCTTGAGCCTGTGCATCCAGGCCGAGAGGGGTGCGGGCTTTCCGATTTATTTCCTTTANGATCCTGCCGACCCGGTTTCGGCGGACGACCTTCCTACTCCCTTGAAACACGCCGACGTTCTGGCGCTGGACTCGAGCGCGGCGGGCGCCAAGCTGGTTGCCCGGGCCAACAAGCCTTTCAAGCCGGGAGGGCCCGACTATCGTCTGGACAGCTACGGCCTGGCCAACTTGGGTACCTGGCTGGAGGTCGGTCCCGCAAGCGGCGCCTGGAAAGGCGTAATGCTGGGCGTCTCCGGCGAAGGCGCGGACATCGAGGCCCACGGCGTGGGTCCCAAAGGAAAGCTGCCCCAGGACAAAATGATCCTCAATTATCCCCAGAAGGGACTGAAGATCGAAATGGGAGACAAAGAGTTTACGGCATGGGCGGTCCAGAACGAGTTGGACGATAACAGCTCCTACTTTGCAAAGGTCACGGGCACGCCACAATCACTTTTGTTCGGCGAGTTCGCGAGCGACGATGAGGCCGAGGTCTACGTGGTGGACCTTTGTTGAGGCGTTCACCAGCTCATGGAAAATTCGATGCGGCGGGGCATGTCCACCAGCTTGTCAGGGGTCAGGGAAATGCTGATGATGCCTTGACCGTCTTGTGAAGCGGAGACCGCCAGGTCCGCGGGTACGGGATTGCCCGTTTTCTCGAAGTATTTTGACAGCGCGGCTTCAAGCTCTTGCCTAACAACCTCGATGTCCCACTCGGCAGTAAAGTTCTCGTGGCACCACATCACCAGGGAAATGATCCGGGCGAGAAAGAGCTGATGTTCAAGAGACCCTCCCGATGATGTTGCGGCCCGCGTCACAAAGGCCCGGTCCTTGTTCTTTGCGCCAATGACCGGCGTGATTCCGATGTCCGGGAACTGGGAGGCACGGTCGTCGGAAAGCATGGTTTCGACCGGATATAAATGGCCGTCGGCCCCCTCCCGAAGGGGGACGCCCGAAAGAAGGGAAGTGCCGGGACCGGAAAGGCCGCCTGGCCAGCCGGTCTCATTAATCCTGCCGGCGAGCAGCGCGGCAAGAAGATAAACCGGCGGCATATAAAGATGGTCCTCTTCCCGAAGCCTTGCCGGTGGACCGCCGTTGTCGGCATCATAAGCGTGACGGAGCAGCGGCCGGTTGATGAGCATGGTGAGCCACTCGCCGGCCGGGCTTTTGCGGAGCTTGCGCCACTTGGCGAACTCGGGTCCGTCGAGGAGGTTGGGAAGATAGGAGAGCTTTTTCAACTCGTCCCAGTTGGAGATGTTCAGGAACTTTTCGGTGAACCAGGCTGCGGACGGCGTAAGCAGTGACTCGGAGAGGGCGGAGATTTTTTCGAGGGCCTCCATTGCATAGGTCGAATTATCAAAGGGCAGGTCGAAAAGAAGTAGCGATGGAGGGCCGCTGATGAGTTCTTCTTCCAGGCGTTCGATGATTGTTGCCGCCGAAGCCATGGATACGGACGCCAGCTTTAAGCTTACGTTTTCGCCGGAGGCCTTGAAAAGCATGTCCGTGCCGCGCCAGGCCGCTTCGTGCTTTCGGAACCCGGCGTCGGAAACAATATTATAGAGGCATTGCCGAAGAATCTGCTCCAGTTGGTTGCGCCAATCTTCGGGAGAGCCGCCTCCCCCGGCAGAAGGGGGTGCGGAAGGCGCGGAAACCATGGAGAGGATGTCGTCTACCTTGCCGGCCGTTCCGGAAGAAGGGCCTTGCTCCGCCGCGCCGGCGATGTCAATGGGAAGTCCGGGCCATTGTTTGAGGCCGTCGACTATTTCGGCCGGAGAGCTGTTGTCTTTTGCCGAGTCAATGTAATCCAGGGCGTTGTTGAGCCCGGCAAGATATTCGTTTTTGGCGATCATAGCTTGTGGGCCGAAGTCGTCGATGCTTTCGAATTGAAGCGATACGCCTCCCGCGGGACAGAGGTCAGTGGGTAGCGGAAAGTAAAGAGAAGGCCCCAGCTCGCTCATGGCCTGCTCGATGCTGTCCGCAGACACGACCCTGGGCTTGAAATTGTCGGGCACCGGGTGAAAGGGCGCCAGGACCAAAACGGTAAAAGGCAGGCGGGGAATGTCCATTATCTCCTCCTTTGGAAAGATCGATAAATTGTAACATAGGGGTTGTTTTTTGGCCATTCACCGAAAAAGCCGGGGCCCGAAAACATATGGACAACTACCGATTGTTAAGCTAAAATAATGGTGCTTTGGTTTAGAATGAGAAACGCAACCCCAAATAATTCAACCGGACATATGGCGGGCCGTCGGTCGAAAATCACAGCCCGGACAGTGCTTCTCCTTATGCTTGTCCTTCTGTTCACCTGCTGCTCGGTAAAGGAGTATCCGCGGCAGGTCAGCACCATCGAGAAGGCGCTGTCGAACGCCGGCTACGCCATTGACGAAGTGGGCGGAAAGGTCCTTCCCCGCGTCCGTTCCGGACAGCGGTACAACCTGGAAAGGCAGACCCCCACCATCGAGTACTCCTATTACTGGAAGCAGAAGTTCAAAAGATATCCGGACCTCTTTTACCAGGTGCCCCTTAACCGGCCCATGATAGAGACCGTCAGCGTACTGCGCGAGAACCGCCGCTACAAGGTCGAGCTCATCAAATGGCGTAGCCAGTACTATCCGCAGAACCCGGACTTCGCCCTCCGTTACGAGACCTATAAGGGGGCCCATACCGCTTACGCGGCGTATCTTCACTCCGAGAAAAAATCGAAGGGCCTGATCATCATCTGCCACGACTGGGTGGAGACGGACATCAGCGAAGACTGGCGGAAATACGACCTTCACGAGTATTACAAGCAGGGCTATGACGCGCTCCTTGTCCAGCAGCCCTACCACGGACTGCGACGGCTTTCCGACATGGCTTACTCGGGCGAGTCCTTTCTGTCCGGCGACCTGGCCCGCATTAACGAGGCCATGTGCCAGGGGGTGACCGACGTCCGGGGCATGATCAGGTTGTTTCGGCGGCGCTATGATGTTTTGGGCCTACAGGGCGCCGGTCTGGGAGGAACGACCTGCCTTTTGACCGCTGTGGTTGAAAAGAAGATAGACTTTGTGATCGCCCGGTCGCCTTATATAGACCTTTGCGATACCATTCAAGAAAAGACTTTGACTTTGGACCTCATGAAAGGTGTCGAGCTTGCCGGTCTTACTGAAGAGACCATCCGCAAGACCCTGTGGGTGTCCACACCATCACACTTCGAGCCGCGGATACCTTCGGAAGACGTGCTTATCCTTGCCGGGATGGGAGACAAGATGATACCTCCGCAACAGATAACCGGCATCAGGAGGAAATGGGGCCCGGTCAACATAAAGTGGTACGCGGGAGGCCACCTGGCCAATTTTCAGAAAAGGTGGACGCAAAGACATGAAAGGGCCTTTCTTTACGGGTTTTTAAAGGACGAGGAAAAATAATATTTTCCGACTGCAATACAGATATTCATTTTCGGCAATGTTAAAAAACGGAGGTAAAACCTCATGAAAACGAAAGCTTTACGGATTTTGTCCCTGGTTTTGATAGTGGGCTTCGCCCTTTTGGGCGGCTCGGCAATGACCGGATGCGAAGGGTTTGAAGGCGAAGACGGCGCTCCGGGCTCTCCCGGTCCCCGAGGGGCCGACGGTCTGGACGGCGCCACCGGCGCCACCGGGGTCCCTTGTCCGGACGGCGACGCCGGTTGTGTGAACCGGAACTCAACAGACATTGCCGACCTGTCCATCATATCCAACCAGATAGCGGACGGCCATATAACCGCGATAAAGCTGACCGACGGCGCGGTCACCACACCTAAAATCCAGAACAGCGCCATCACCAGCCAGAAATTGGGGGCCGGAGCGGTGCTGACCCTTCATATCGCCGACAACCAGGTAAACGGCAATAAAATCCAGGACTACAGCGTCGAGGGGCAGGACCTGGTCTATGCCGCGGTAGGTCCGGACCAGCTCGCCGCCTTTGCGGTGACCAGCAATAAGATTGCCACCGGCGCCGTGACCAGCGGAAAAATCGCGGACGGTACATTTACCACGGCCAAAATAGCCGACGGCGCGGTGACCAACCCCAAGATCGCCGACGGCGCTGTCTCCGCCTCTAAAATGGCCAATTTATCGGTGACCACCGACAAGCTTGCCGACGGCTCGGTGACTTCCGACAAGCTGGACCCCAACGCCATATCAGGAGGATTCATCCCCGACGGCTCGATTACTACGGCCAAG
>P_1C_Sed_2_UnCtyDRAFT_1000278_pt1 | contig 16134 bp, 16 predicted proteins | sample Pon1CUnioCityCA_4_FD_10229 | JGI IMG/M metagenome (IMG submission 10229) | reverse complement strand
GCCAAGAACGGCATCCCCGACCGGCACCTCGGCAATGCGGCCGGTCCGCTTGACGATGGCGCCTTCCTTGATCTCAGTATCTTCGCCCATAATGGCAACACCCACGTTGTCTTCCTCAAGGTTCATTGCCAATCCGAGCACACCGTTCGGAAATTCGACAAGCTCCAGCGCCTGAACCTGCTCGAGTCCATAAACACGGGCGATGCCGTCACCAACAGATAGGACCACGCCGGTTTCACTCAGTTCAACCTTCTTGTCAAATTCCTGAATCTGATCCTTAATAATTTGACTGATTTCTTCGGCTTTTATTTCCATTAGACCCTCTCACCCCTTTTTAATGATTCTCTCATATTTTCCAACTGCGTCTTTATACTTCCATCCAGAACCAGATCCCCGATTTTGGTGACCACCCCGCCAATAATGCTCGGATCCTGTTCTGCTTCCAATACCACATCTTTTCCGGTCATCTTTGAGAGCGCATTCCGGATTTCCTCGAATTTTTCATCAGACAACTCCGTTGCCGAGGCCAGATTCGCCCGCACAACCCCCCTCAACTCATCAGCCAGCTTGTTATAGTTGGTGGCTATCTGACGGAGATAGGGAATACGCCCCTTATCGAACAGAAGAATTAAAAACGACCGCATGACATCTGAGATTTTCACCGCATCAAGTACAGCCGTAAAGACTTTCCGCCGGTTATCGGTGCTGTACAGGGGATTGGTGATCATCTGCTCCAGTTCTTCCTGTTGATCAAACAGGTCGATGAACCCCTCGAGCTCTTCCCGGTAAGTTTCAGCCTGTCCGTCCTCCTTGGCAATCAGCATCAAGGCTTTCGAATATCGTCTGGCAATCGCAGAACTTCTCACTTTTTCACCACCTCATTTAAATATTCATCAATTAGTTGGCTCTGGTCGTCTTCGGTAATGCGACTTTTAAGCTTCTCCTCAGCTTTGGCAAGCGCTTTTTCAAGCACGTCCACCTCAAGCTGCTTCTTGGCCTGATTAAATTCATGTTCAATGGTTCGACGGGCCTGCTCTTCCAATTTGGCGGCAGAGGCTTCGGCTTCCTGAAGTATTTTTTCGCGGGCCGCCTCTCCCTGCTTTTTATACTGTTCAATGATTTGTTCAGATTCTTCGGTGAGCTTGGCAAGCCGTTCATTATATTCTGCCAGTTTCTTTTCAGCCGCCTTCTTTTTTTCTTCGAGCTCTTCGAGTTGCTCCTGAATGCCTTTAATGCGGCCTCTTAAAAACTGAGCAGCGGGTTTTCGCAGGAGAAAAATCAGCAGGGCAAGCAGGACAGCGAAATTCATGACGCGGTAGGTATCGGTGGCTTGCCATCCGCCGCCGCCGCCGTGGTCACCACCGGACGAAGCAATAACGACGGTGGGCAAGAGAAGCAGCAGAAATGGCAGCAAACTGCTTAGCAATGGTCGTGATTTGCGCAATACCCCTTTCAATGTCATTAAACCGCCCTCCCCAAAATTTTCTGGCTGATATCATCAGCAAATTTATCCACTTCCGACTCCAAGGCTTGGCGGGCCGACTCCATATCCTTGGCAACCTGCTCACGAACTTTGGCCAGATCCTGGCGGGCCCTTTCATTGATCTCCTCGATCTTTTGCTTTTCAAGCTCTTTGGCCTCATTTTCAAGGGCTTCCTTTTGCTCCACGCCTTTGGCCCTGGCCTCTTTGAGTCCATCCTTGATGGCCTGATCCTTGTCTACCACATCCTGTTCATAACTTTCGATACCCGTTTCAAGCCCTTCTACTTTTTCAGTCCGTTGATTGATAATCCCCCGAATCGGCCGGTAAAGGACAAGGTTTAACGCCCATATCAAAACAATAAAATTGATGATCTGAATGATGAGCGTGTAGTCGATACTTACCATAAATTTATCCCCCGCATTTTTACCAATCGTCTAAAAAAGTTCTATCGTTGACAAACTTCATATATCCTTAAATTTAAGCAAAAATGACTATCACCAATTCGTTATATTTGTCAAAACTTTTTTGAAAAATTTTGTCCGCTTTTCGCCACATGCGTTCGATCATCTAAACACCACCCGGACCGCAGAAAAAATCATAAGTGAAAACGAGAAGTTGCCAAAAGCGCACAATAGGTGCCTAATCCTTCATAAATCTTCGCATACTGATATTCATGAGCAACCCCAGACTGATCAAGCTGGTAAGGATGGAGGACCCCCCGTAGCTCATCAACGGCAGCGGCATGCCCACCACCGGCATAATGCCGATCACCATGCCAATGTTAATAAATATTTGCCAGAAGAACATGGCGGTGATACCGACCGCCAGAATAGCGCCGAATTTATCCCGACACGCATAGGCGACGTTTAACCCGAAGACAATCATAAACAAATAGAGAAACAACACGGCGAATGACCCCACAAACCCTATCTCCTCGGCTAAAACCGAAAAGATGAAGTCCGTATGCTGCTCCGGCAGAAAAGAAAGCATCTTCTGGGTGCCGTCCAGATAGCCTTTCCCAAATAGCATGCCGGAGCCTACCGCGATTTTGGATTGCCGGATATGATAGCCGGCGCCCAGCGGATCCCGGTTGGGAAAAATCAACGTCAGGAGGCGCTCCTGCTGATAGGGCTCCAGCAGGTTCCACCCGAGCGGCAGAATCACCACAAGCACCAGAATAAAAAAAAGCAGGGTTTTTCGTTCAATTTTGGCGAAAAGGGCCATAGTCGCGGCAATCAGTGCGATGGTACCCGCGGTGCCCAAATCCGGTTGGGTCGCCACCAATAAGAAGGGGATGCCGGTGAGTACCATAGGGGGGATCAGGTCTCTCAAATCAAGACCGTTTGGCTTTACGGCATTGGCAAAATATTTGGCTAAAATGATGATCATGCCAAGTTTGACCGGTTCGGAGGGTTGCAGGGTAAGCGGGCCGATGACGAGCCAGCGGGTGGAGCCCCCGGCCTGTCTGCCAAAAACAAGGACAAGCAATAGCAGCATGACGCAGCCGAGGTATATCATCAATGCCCACTGATCCAGGTGCTTATAGTTAAATAAAAACGAGGCGATCATGACCAAGAATCCCCCTGAGAGCCATATCATCTGCTTATAATATAGGATACTGCGAATCCCGCCGGTTTGGACGGCGCTATAGAGCAGCATGAGGCCGATACCGGAAATTATCAGGGTGATAAATAAAAGGCCCCAGTCAAAATACTGGATCAGACGGCGATCAAACATTGGGCAAGCGAACAATCTGATAGATTATAGGCAAACCGGAGGACGGGTGCCCCGCCCCGGAAAAGTGACATGATGATTTCGGCTTCTGCCATATCGCACTCCGGCCTTTATTGCAAGCCTTAACCCTATGGATCTTTCTACAGGCTATGGAAAATTTGGAAAATCTATCGTTATAGGGCTTGGCTTGCTCAGGGCAGTCCGTTTTTGCTATAGGATTAAACCAGATTTAAGATAACATATATCAGAGCGGCATGACTTTTAATCTACTTCATTTGGCACACATCCGATAAGGAGGAATAATGGCCAGTAATGTATTTTTTATCGATTTCAAAGCTTCCTGGAAAGAAAACTTCATCACCAAATTAAAGCGGCTCATGGATAATGCCGGCATGCCGGAGCGGGTCAAAAAGCGAGACCTGGTGGCGCTTAAGCTTCACTTCGGCGAACTGGGCAATACTGCATTTATCCGACCCGTCTATATTCGCCACATTGTGGACAGCATCAAGGCCACCGGCGCCTATCCGTTTCTAACCGACGCGAACACCCTTTATGCCGGCTCCCGTGGCAATGCGGTGGATCATTTAAAGACGGCAACAGAAAACGGATTTGCCTATTCGGTGGCAGGCGCCCCGCTTGTGATTGCCGATGGCCTTCGGGGAAAGTCAGAAACCGCGGTGCCAATTAATCAGAAGAATTGTAAAGAGGTCTATATCGGGTCTGAAATTATTGAAGCGGATGCCCTGATATCCGTTGCCCACTTTAAGGGGCATGAACTTTCCGGTTTCGGCGGGGCCATTAAGAATGTGGGAATGGGATGTGCCTCAAGACGCGGAAAAATGGACCAGCATTCAGGGGTTTCGCCCAAGGTTAAGCAGAAAAAATGTGTGGGATGCGGTGAATGCGCCCTGCACTGCGCCCAGGAGGCCATTTACTTTGTCGAACAGAAAGCCCAGATCGATGCTGAAAAATGCGTGGGGTGCGGCGAATGCATACTGGTGTGTGAGACCGGTGCGGTTCAGATTCAGTGGAATCAGTCAATTCCCCGGTTTCTGGAGTACATGGTCGAATATACGCATGGGGTATTAAAGGATAAACGGGAAAAAAGTGTTTTTATCAATTTTATCAATCATGTCTCTCCGGCCTGCGACTGTCCGCCGTACAATGATGCACCGATTGTTCGGGATATCGGGGTCGCCGCCTCAACCGATCCGGTAGCCCTGGATCAGGCATGCGTGGACCTGGTTAACCATGAACCCGCGCTGCCTGATTCCTGCGTCAAGCACAACCAGGGCGCCGGAGAAGACAAGTTCAAGGGGCTTTACCCAAAAGTGGACTGGCCGATTCAACTCGATTATGCAGAAGAAATCGGCCTTGGCACACGGGCGTATGAACTGGTCCGGCTTTGATTACAACCTAAATCCGAGCAAAACCTATTCCGCCTTTTCCGCGGTATTTTTAAACGCCGTCTGGGGGAAAAAGCAGTACGGGCACTGCTCGGGCGGTTCTTCTCCGTAATGGACATAACCGCACATCCGGCACCGCCAGGCGGTTGTTTCCGGCTTATCCGGCTGATTCACGGTCTCCGGTTCCCTCTCGGCATGCAGCGGCAGGTCTTCCAGAGATGGCATCACCGGCTGATAGGTGTGCATCGCATAGCCTGATACAATCAGCCGCTGGACTTCGCTGGTCCCCTCGTAAATACGGAAAAGCCGGGTGTCCCGCAGCAGTTTTTCGATGGGAAACATTTTAGTGTAGCCGTAGCCGCCAAAAATTTGAAGCGCCTCATTGGCCACCTCAAGAGCGGCCTCTGAGGCATACATCTTGGCAATGGAGGCATTTATGGTCGGATCAATGCCCTTGTCCGCCTCCCATGCGGCCTTCCAAGTCAGCAGGCGGGATGTCTCAACTTTTTGATACATCTCGGCAATTTTAAACTGAAGCGATTGGAAATTGGCAATCTTTGTGCCGAATGCCTGGCGCTTTTTGACATAATCAATGGCATATTCCATGGCTGAGCGCGCCGCGCCCACAGAAAATGCCCCAATAGCCGGCCGAGTCCTGGAAAACGTCTTCATGGCCAGGTAAAACCCCTGCCCCGGCTCAGCCAGGACATTTTCCTTTGGCACGCGCACATTATCAAAATGGACGCCTACGGTATTGGAGCAGCGCTGGCCCATTTTGGGGATGGTTTTTCCCACACGGACCCCTTCCCAGTCCCGCTCCACCAGAAAAGCGCAGATGCCTTTGTGCTGGGATTTTGGATCTGTTGTGGCGAATATGGAATAGTAGTCCGCAATCCCGCCGTTGGTCACCCAGTATTTGGTGCCGTTTAAAATATAATCCTCCCCGTCCGGGGTGGCTTTGCAGCGGATGCCGGACACATCGGAGCCCATAGTGGGCTCAGAGGTGGCAAAGCTGATCAGCTTGAATTCATTTGCGATTTCCGTAAGATATTTTTGTTTGGCCGTTTCATTTTCGGATAAGATCAAGGGCTCCATACCGAGGGAGTTATCAAACACGGATGTAGCAATGCCCGGGCAGGCGGCGGCAATCTCTTCGGTGACGAGCACGCCTTCAACTGCGCCGTAGCCTTTGCCGCCGTATTTTTCCGGAATATCGGTACTGGAAATACCCGCATCATAGGCGGCCCGAAGCACTTTCAAGGGGACTTCATCGATTTCATCGTAATACGCAGCCACCGGCAAAACATGCTCAAGCGCGAATTTACGGGCCTTTTGCTGCAATTCCACCTGCTGATCGGTTAGCTGAAAATCAAGCATTCTCGCCTCCTGCCCTAAAAATGGTTGGTCTGATTAATAAAAATTGAATTCAACTGATCTTTGCAACATCTGCTGAAACATAATGGCCATGCGTTAATTTCAATATAAAATGTGCGGCGGGGATTTCAATTATTTATATCCATATTTCTATCATTAACTTACCTGATCATAAACCAAAAAATCATAGGCTATCACCTTAGAGAGAAATGGAGAGCCTAAAAAAGAGCAGCAGGGTTTACAGTTGCCTGCTGATCAACCTTAAAGCATTAAGTGATTTGCCAAGATCNTAAAATGGCATTATGATTTATGAAAACCGCAGATAAGGAGGCTAAACTATGGACAAGAATGAATTATGCCAAAAAATTGAGGAAATTTATCCGGATATCGGAGAATGCGGCATTAATGTGGATGTCAACTATGATGATGACCAGGAGCGCTGGGTGGTTGATTTAAAAAAGGATCAGCATCACCTGAAAACCTTTTTGGAGGAAGGGGACGCAGATCTCTGCATGCAGGGCAAACAATGCGTCAGCCTGGGCATTGAAATCGCCCAGTTAAAGGATAACATTTCAAAAATGTAGGCGTAAAGGCATCTGCCCCGGCCGGAGAGAAAACATATCCTCCCGCCGGGGTGTAATTATACGGCACTTATTACCGAAGCCATCAAAATTAGGTTTTTTGATTGCCCTGTTGTTGCTTCTTAACCTTTGCCCATTGATCGCGCAATGTGACAATGCGGTTAAAAACCAGATGTTCAAGTGTTGAATATTTAACATCCTGACAAAAATACCCAAGCCGCTCAAACTGGCACTGGGCCCCGAGTTCCGACTCAGTAAGTGCGGGCTCCAATTTTACATCACTCAGAATTTCAAGCGATTCAGGATTTAACACTTTTTTAAAATCCTCTTCAGCCGCCGGGTTTTCGACGGTAAACAGATGGGTATAAAGCCTGATCTCCGCATCTGCCGCATGGGGTGCCGAGACCCAGTGTAGTGTGGATTTTACCTTTCGGCCGTCCGGCGCATCCCCGCCCCGGGTTTCCGGATCATAGGTGCAGCGAAGTTCAACAATCTCACCGTTTTCATCTTTAATAACATCCGTGCAGGTGATAAAATACGCATACCTAAGCCGTACCTCGCGTCCCGGAGCGAGCCGAAAAAATTTCTTGGGCGGCACCTCCATGAAATCTTCTTTTTCAATAAAAAGTTCACGGGAAAACGGAATCTGCCGAGTCCCCATGCTTGCATCCTCCGGATTGTTGATCGCTTCCAGGGTCTCTGTTTCCCCCTCCGGATAGTTTTCAATCACTACCTTCAAGGGCCGCAAAACCCCCATAAACCGTGGCGCCCGTTTGTTCAGATCCTCGCGGATGCAGTGCTCAAGCAGCGCCAAATCGACCATACTGTCTCGCTTGGCCACGCCGATCCGTTCGCAGAAATTCCGTATCGCCGCCGGCGTATAACCGCGCCGCCGGAATCCGGAGATGGTGGGCATCCGGGGGTCATCCCAGCCATCCACATAGCCGCCGTCAACCAGTTCGATCAGCTTCCGCTTGCTTAACACCGTATAGGAAAGGTTTAGCCTGGCAAACTCGATCTGCTGGGGATGGTAGGCTTCCAGGGCATCCAGGATCCAGTCATAGAGTTCCCGGTTGTTTTCAAACTCCAGGGTGCAGATGGAATGCGTAATCCCCTCGATCGAATCCGACAGGCAGTGGGCAAAATCATACATGGGATAGATATGCCATTTTTCGCCCGTGCGATGATGCGGCCGCTTCCGTATCCGATAAAGGGTGGGATCGCGCATAATGACGTTGGGTGAGGACATATCGATTTTGGCCCGAAGCACACACTCGCCTTCCTCGAATTCCCCGGCTGCCATGCGCTGGAAAAGATCTAAACTCTCATCAACCGACCGATGCCGGTAAGGGCTCTCCTTTCCAGGCGCGGTGAGCGTACCCCGGTGTGCCCGGATCTCATCCGGGCTTAAGCTGTCAACATAGGCTTTGCCGGATTTTATAAGCGTAAGCGCATATTCATAGAGTTTATCAAAATAGTCGGAGGCAAAATACAGGTGCCCCTTCCAGTCAAAGCCCAGCCACCTGACATCCTCTTTTATCGAATCCACGTAGGTCACATTTTCCCTCAACGGATTGGTATCATCAAACCGGAGATGGCAGGTGCCGCCAAACTCCTCGGCAAAACCAAAATTGAGACAGATGGATTTGGCATGGCCGATATGAAGATAGCCGTTGGGTTCCGGCGGAAACCGGGTCACCACCTGACCACCGTATTTGCCGGATTTGGTGTCCGCCTCAATAATCTGCCGAATAAAGTTCGACGGTGCGGATGCCCCGGCTTTGGATATATCGTTGGAATCAGATGACATCTTGGTATCACTCCTTTATATTCGCCTTCTCAGAAGGCTTTAGATAGTTTCGCATCAGTTTACCGGCAATGGGCCCGGCCCCGCTGGATCCGTGCTCCCCGTGTTCAACCAGCACAGAGACCGCAATCTCCGGGTGCTCTGACGGGGCATAGCCAATAAACCAGGCATGGGGCTTATACCGGTCTTCCAGCTTTTCGGCCCGCTTCTCCCCTTTTTTGCGGCTGATGATCTGGGCGGTACCGGTTTTTCCGCTAATCTCGATCGACTTGTCCCGCACATGCCAGTAGGCCGTCCCATGCCGGGCATTGACCGCCCGCCACAAGCCTTTCCGTATAATCTGCAAAGTATTCTGGCTGGCTGGCAACCGACCGTTTATCGTCGCTTCTCCCGATTTTACCCGGTTACCCTCCACTGTTTCAATCGTTTTTAAAATGGTCGGCTGATATCTGATGCCCCCATTGGCCACCGCTGAAATCAAAACCGTCATCTGAAGGGGAGTCACCAGGTTATACCCCTGGCCGATGGCAATGGACAGGGTCTCGCCCCCCTGCCATGGTACCCCGTATCGCCTGAGCTTCCACTGCGAGGTGGGTATCAACCCGTCCGCCTCCCGATCCAGGCATATCCCGGTTGCTGAGCCCAGGCCGCACCCGCGGGCATATTTGGCCAATGTATCCACCCCCAGGCGCTTGCCCATTTGGTAAAAGTAAACATCGCAGGATTGGGAAAGTGCGTGAATCAGATCCACATGGCCATGCCCGATTTCCTTCCAGCAATGATACAACCGGTTACCATACTGATAATGACCGGGACAATAAATCTCTTCTTCTTTGTTGACAGCACCCGCTTCCAATGCCGCCATGGCGGTGACAATTTTATAAGTGGAGGCGGGCGGGTATTCCCCCTGAACGGCCTTATTCATCATCGGCTGTTCCGGGTTAGCGGTCAAGGAATGCCACTCTTTGTTGCTCATCCCGTCCACAAAATGATTCTGATTAAATCCCGGGCTGCTGGCCATGGCCAACACCTCGCCCGAATCAGGATCCATCGCCACCACGGCACCGTTCTGATCGCCCAGCAGCGATTCCGCCATTTGCTGGAGTTCGTAATCAATGGTGAGGTAAACGTTGTGCCCAGGCTCGGCACGAACTTGATCGAGCACATCAACGATTTGCCCGCCGGCATTCGCCTGCACGATACGGCCGCCGGAGGTCCCCGCAAGATAGGTTTCAAAGGCCTTTTCCACGCCAAACCGGCCGACATAATCGCCTTTTTGCTTTTCATGGAATCTGCTGTTACGAATCTCCGCCGGACTGACCTCCCCTAAATAACCCAGCAAATGGGCGGCCAATGCCGGATACAGATAATGCCGCCGGGCCCTTGCTTCAATGTTAATGCCCGGCAATTCGAACCGGTGCGAGGAAACAGCCGCCATGGTATTGCGGTCAATATCTTCCCGGAGCAGCACCGGTTCATACCCGCCCTCGGCCTTTTCAATCTTGGCCATGATATCTTTAGGGGTTTCCGTTAAATACGTACAAAGCTTTTCAACCGTCTGCTCCAAGGGTTCGGCATCATTTTCCACAATGCTGAGATTAAACGCCGGGCGATTTTCTACCAGAAGGTGGCCATTCCGATCATATATTAATCCCCTGAAAGGCTTTATTCGCTGACGGCGGATACAGTTATCTTTAGCCAGATCATAATAGTGCCCCCCTTTGATAATCTGCATATAGACGAGCCTTATGCCGAGCACTAAAAAGGCCGCCATCATAAAACACATAAACCCGAATAGCCGGTTTCGATACCAATCCGTATCAACCCGTTGAAAATATTTTTGCAGCTGACTGGGCGGGGTCATGGGCAAACGGCCTGTCTCTATATGTATATTATTGGGCGGCCCGCATATGGTCCACACCGGCAAATAGGGCGGCAAATAAGCGATATATCAAGGGGGCGGTCAAAAGCACCCAGATTAGCTGCACGACAAACAACCAAAGCGCGTTAACCAGAATATCCAGTTCCGTATGGGCTAAAATGGACAGCAGGCAGAATATCAAGTTTTCGGCAAATACGCCCACCGCGGTGCAGATGGTGAACAAGAGAGTTTCCTGGGCGTGAAAATAGGCGGTAATATTTCGGAACATAAGAAAAATGATCATAAAGGTGGCCATGTAAATGCCGTTCGGCGCCCCCGAAACCATATCCATAAAATATCCGATCACCAGCACCACGAAAAGTCCGGCGAACAAACTCCGAAACAGGCTCAGATAAACCACAAACGGAATCAGAATGTCATAGAAGGAAATGATTTTCGGAAAATCCGATAGGATCGCAGTATGAACCCCCATCAAAAGGATACCGAGGATCAGATAAACGATGCAGCGCATCAGTTCTCGCCAACTACATAATCTGGCGGATTTAAAAGCACCATCACTTCTTCCAGGGTTTTAAAATCCACGGACGGCGTAATTTCGATATCCTGAAAAAGACCGGCGTTTCGGCGCACGACTTTGGAGACATGCCCGATTCGAAACCCCTTGGGATACAGCTGATCGAATCCGGAGGATATGACGATGTCGTCGATCCGTACCTCCTTTTTCCGCAGCGTATAGTCAAACAGGCATTTCCCGTTTTCCGCGCCTTTGGCGAGCCCCCTCGCCCGGCTGCGCTGAATCATCGCGTCAACCGCGCTGTTTCTGTCGACAATCAGTAATATCGTGGCATAATCTCCCCCCGCATGCAAAACATGCCCGACGATCCCCTTGGCCGTCATTACCGGATCCTGCGGATTTACGCCATTTTCAGTGCCTTTATTAATCACGATGGTCCGGTACCAGGGCGATGGATCCCTGGCAATAACCTCTGCCGCCAGATACTCAAACGGACTCCGCTGTTTAAGCCGGACCAGTTCCCGAAGCCGCTCATTGGCCAGTGCCATCTCTCTGCATCGGTGGTTGGCCTGATTGGCGCTTGCCAGTTTTTCCCGAAGTTTTTCATTTTCATACCCAACAGATACCAGACAGAAGTAGTGTTCCCACAAGTCATCCACGAACTCGACGGATGAATGAAACACATTCTGAACCGGGGCGACAAAAAAAATCGCCGCCCGGGCGGCGGCTTCATAAACAGAGGATTTACGGATCATATCAATGGAGAAGACGATACCATTGAGGGCGATCAAAATGATCGCCCCGGCAACGACCATCGATTTTTTTGAAAACATGGATCAGTCGATAACTACCTGTTTGAGGATTTCAATGCTGTTTAATGTTTTCCCTGATCCCAGGGCGACAGTGGATAAGGGGTCATCTGTTACCGTAATCGGCAGTCCGGTCTCTTCCCGCAGCAATTTATCCAGATTTTTCAGACAGGCACCGCCGCCGGTGAGGACGATCCCGCTATCGACAATATCTGCAGCCAGTTCCGGTGGGGTCTGCTCAAGGGCAATCTTTGTTGTTTCAACAATCGCATCAATCTGTTCGGAAATCGCCACCCGGATCTCCTCTGAGTCGATGGCAAGAATCTTGGGAATACCGGAAACCAGGTCCCGCCCCTTGACCTCAATGGTCTCATAATTTTCAGAATCCGGATAGGCGTTGCCGATGGTGGTTTTGATAATTTCCGCGGTACGTTCCCCGATCAAGAGGTTATACTTACGCTTCACATACTGCATAATGGCAGTATCCATTTTATCCCCGGCCACTCGTATCGACCGGCTGTAGACAATCCCGGCCAGTGAGATCACCGCCACTTCAGTGGTGCCGCCGCCAATATCCACCACCATGTTACAAGTCGGCTCAGTAATCGGCAGGCCCGCACCGATGGCTGCGGCCATGGGCTCTTCAATCAGGAAGACCTCTCTGGCGCCAGCGGATTCGGATGCCTCTTTAACCGCGCGTTTTTCCACCGGCGTGATCCCCGTGGGAACGGCAATCACAATCCGGGGCCGAACAAACGATCGGCGGTTATGAACTTTACGGATAAAATGGCGGAGCATGGCCTCGGTGACATCGAAATCAGCAATCACCCCGTCATGCATGGGACGGATGGCCACAATATTGCCGGGCGTTCGGCCGAGCATGTTCTTGGCCTCAAGACCCACCGCCAACACCCGATTTTTCATGCGATTATCTGTTCTTACAGCGACAACGGAGGGTTCGCTTAAAACAATCCCCTTGCCCCGCACATAGACCAATGTATTGGCTGTACCGAGATCAATCGCCAAATCATTTGAAAAAACCCCCAGCAATGCATCAAGAAACACCGTGTCGCCTCCTTTTCGCCCCAAAACCGTTTGTCCGCCCAGAATTAACTCTTATGGCTAACAGAAACATGGAGGCATAGCAAGCTAAAAATAATCCGGACAGGGCTTAAACTCCCTTAAATACGAGCCATAAGCGCATTGTGCAAAATCGGTCGGAACTGCCTGATCGCCTCATTATCCCGACGCGGATGAATCCGGTTGGTAAGCAGCATAATAATAATGGAGCGGTCCATCGCCATCCAAAAGGAGGTCCCTGTGAATCCAAGATGCCCCACGCTCGTCTCCCTTTGGAAATATTCGCCGGCGCTTGACCCTGTCTCAGCGGGCATGTCAAACCCTAAGGCACGCTCATAGGGGGAATAGCGACTCAAAAACCGGCGCAGCAGGGCCGGGGCAAAAAGTCCGGGAGACCCCCCAGTCCCCTGCAGCAGATGCAAAAGCAAAGCACAGACTGCCTCTGCGGTGCCGAATAGCCCGGCATGCCCTGAAACCCCGCCCAATGCATAGGCATTCTCATCGTGAACCACCCCTTCCAGCACCCGATTGCGCCATCTGCAGTCCTCTGTAGCGGCAAAGGCGCTTTCCGGGGGCCCATCGCAAACATCAATAAAAAACAAATCCTTAATCCCCAGCGGCTGATAAACTTCCCGGGTGACAAACGTATCCAGGCTGCAGCCGGCAATCTTTTCAATCAAGAGGTGCAGCAGCATAAAACCGAGATCACTATATATCGTTTTTTGGCCCGTGGCATAAGCCAGCGGCTCATTCTGCAAAAGCGTCAACAGCATATTTTTTCGATTTCTCAGGGGATGGGCGCAGAGCTCATGGTAGTAAGGGCGGTAGTCCGGCAGGCCGGACACATGCGCCAGTAAATGGGCTATCCGGATGCCGGCCTTATCCGTATTTTTAAACTCCGGAAGTATTTCGGCCACCGGCTGATCAATGGTCAGTTTATTCTGCTGGACGAGTTTCATGGCTGTCAGCGTGGTGGCCAGCGGCTTGGTTAATGAGGCCAGGTCAAATATGGTGTCGCAAGTCATCGGCCGACCGGTAAATATATTGGCAAGTCCGTAGGCCTTAAAAAAACGGATGCTTCCGGATTGGGCAACGAGTAAAACCCCGCCGGGAAACACCCTGTCGGCGACTGCCTGCCCCATTAGGCTATCTGCTTGATCCATTCGACTCATGCCAAACCGGCATCAGGCGATGCTTTTCTGGCAGCCTTTGGAATTTTATTGAAAAACCGGGAATGATAGGTCAGCGTGCCGCTGCCGGCATCGAGTGTCGCCTTGACGCCGATGGGCAGCATCATATTGCGGGAGCCATGGCCGGCAGGCATGCCCCCCAGAACGGGAATAGACAAATCAGAAAAAATCTGCTCTGCAATAGCGTAAATCTCTTCAGATGTGCCGCAATCAATGAAACTGCCCAAAATAACTCCCTGAATATGAGACAGCTTTCCGGCCAGTTTCAGCTGAGTCAGCATCCGGTCTATCCGGTACGGGGCCTCGCCAATATCCTCCACAAATAAAAGCTTTCCGGAAAAATCCGGCTCATATGGCGTGCCAATCAAGTGGACAAGTGTGGTTAGGTTGCCGCCCGCAACAGGCCCCGAAGCCTGACCCGGCTGGATCACATGGACGGGTTCCGCAGTCAGCGTCCAGGCCCCCGGCATTCTAAACATTTCAATCGCCGCCTGACATGAGGCTTCATCCGCATCGGCAAATGATACGATCATCGGGCCGTGAAAAACGGGCATATCACATCGCTCGCTTAGCGCCGAAAGCATCGCGGTGATATCACTGGATCCGACAAAAGCTTTGGGATGGGCATGGATCAGGGAATAATCGAGCAGCGGCAGAATGCGTAGCGCCCCATAACCGCCCCTGGCACACCAGATGGCCTGAACACTATCATCAGCGAATAGAGCATTGATCAGTCGCGCCCGCTGGGCATCCGAGCCGGCCAGGTATCTGTCCTGGTGAAAGATTTCAGAGGGGATGCGGAGCCGAAAGTCCTGCTCCTCTAAAAACCGAATCCCGAATTCAAATTGGCTTTTATCAAATGGGCTGGCCGGCGCTGCAATGCCGATGGTGTCTCCTGGAGAGAGCGGTTTCAGCGCATGCATTCGTTGAATACACCTCTGGATTCAGATTTCAGTTGCAATGCCCGCCCAATTGATCAAAGACATAATTTGCCAACTCAATTTTGGCGGCCTGGTCGAGTTCCAGAAAAGAAACCCCGATATCATAGCTTCCGCCCGGAAGCATTTCAACCCGGACGACCCGTCCAAGCACCACAATCGCATCGGCATTCTCCGGCACCGGTATCATCAGCTGCACTTTGGCCCCTATCTCAAACCGCTCCCGGCTCTCAAAAAGGATGCCGGATTTACTGATATTTTTACTCCTGGCGGTGAGTTCGCCCGCATTCTTATTAAAACCTACCTGCCGGACATGGATGTTTTCAAAAAAATCAATGCGCAAATAACGCCGCTTGTTTTGGGAGTATACGGCAATATTGTTCTTACCCGAAATTTTCGCCTGATACATGGCATTATCCGCAAACTTCAAAAGATCCGAGACGTTTTCCGCATCAATGGGAAAACTGGATACCCCCCCGCTGATTGTGGTATGGATTTTCTTGGTTTCGTATTCAAGGACCAGTTCAGCCACCCTTTTCCTTATCCGCTCAGCGATTAACAGGCCGTCCAGCTTGCCGGTCTGAGGCAGCACAACCACGATTTCCTCCCCCCCGTAGCGGGCGGCTGAATCCTCGGTCCGGATCTCGGATTTAATGATGCGGCTGACATCCTTTAATACCATGTCCCCGGCCAGATGACCGAACATGTCATTGATCCGCTTAAAATCATCAAGATCAAAAAACAGGAGGCACAATTCGTTTTCATAGCGTTTGGCGCGGGCCAATTCGCGGGCCAGGGTCTCATCCATGCTGCTTCGGGTGTGCAAACTGGTCAGGCTATCGTAATTCAGAGATTTCAGCTTGTTTTCGAATACATGGATATCAATAAAAACCGGATTTTCCAAAGATTTGTCAACCGCGCAGAAATAATCACAAATCGCTGTCCGCAGATGAACGGCCCGCCCCAGCATCTGCATCAGAAACCGGCGGTGATCAAGAATGGCGCGCCAATAGGCCTGGGCCTTTTGGGGGGAGAAGTCAATGTGGGTCAGTACATTGAAAAAGATGGAATACGTTAATCCGCCGCCATCTGCCGCAATTTTGTCAAGCTCCCGGATGAGTTTCTCATCATCATCGGAATAATTATAAATACAATTTAAAACAGCGTCGCGGATTTCTTTCATTGGGGGACTTTCCCAAAGCGTCGCATGCGGAAAAAGGGTTTACGGCAAATTAATCACTAAACATCGTCCATTTGTTAAAATACTGTTTCGAATAAATTAAATTGTCGTTTCAGTTATCGAAATATACGAAAAAAGTCAACCAGGGGAAGTAAA
>P_1C_Sed_2_UnCtyDRAFT_1000277_pt1 | contig 16145 bp, 12 predicted proteins | sample Pon1CUnioCityCA_4_FD_10229 | JGI IMG/M metagenome (IMG submission 10229) | reverse complement strand
CCAGGCATTCGCAAGCGTGAATTGATGGCAGGTGGTAAAATCGTGGGTATGCGCAACTACTTCTTTTTTGATCAGGTGGATGATGAATATTCAAAAGATATCAGTCGACCGATACAAAAATGGGACATCGGTTGGGTAAAACAGCGGCTGTACAAAATACTAAAAGAGGAACAGTACGATTTTGTATTTACCATGACGCCTTCAAAGACGACACATGGTCACCACAAAGCCTCAGCGATTTTGGCCTTGCAGGCCATACAGGAACTTCCAGAAAAAGAACGCCCTCTTGTTTTTTCAACGACTATAGTTGATTCATTGGGAGATAAAATCAACTATACACAGTTAGAAGGGTATCCGGTTTCCAAACTGATGGAGGCACAACGGCCGATGGAATTTGATCGTACACAGAAGTTTGGTTTTGATAATCGGCTAAATTACAAGATTATCGCTAACTGGGTTATCGCCGAGCATAAATCCCAGGGAACCATGCAGCTGCTAATGGGACGCGGCAATGTGGAACAGTATTGGCCGTATGCTATTAATGATAAAGAAGAGTTATCAAAAGCGAGGGAATTCTTTGAAGCCGTTAATGAGGTTCCAATTTATCGAAATCCCAAAGTGGATTTTAGAAAATAATTAAAAAGAGATGCCTTTATTNAGAGTAATGGCATCTCTTGGCAAAATTATTTCTTGAATTTGTAAGTTACTGCTACATTTGCTGTAACACTCACGGTTTGATCAAATTCCAATAAACTGTTGTCAGTAGCTCTGCTCGCAGTCATTTCCATCATTGGCCGTGGGGGACGACTACTATAAGAGTGGCTAATATTTTTAATACCGGTGATAGATACGCCGGTTTCTGAAGCAATAATTTCAGCTTTTTCCCGAGCAACTTGTAATGCTTCTTTAAGGGCTTCGTCTTTACCTTTTTCAGATTTACTGGACGTGAAATTTCCACTGAATTCGTCAAAATTATTTTCAATAAGTGTAATCTGAATTTGCTCGTAGATGTCAAAATTATCCAGTGTTACAATGACATTCTGACGAGTGTAAATACGTTTTTTATCCTTGTTGCGATACGAATCATTGTATCTTTTATTTATTGAGATGGGTTCGAAATTTAGATCTTCATCTTTTATATCATGTTTTTTTAGCTGCCTGACTAACACTTTTTCACGTTCCTTGTGGAGGTCATAAGCTTCTTGTGGAGTATCTCCTTCAGCATTAAGGTTAATTTGAAAAGCAATTTTATCTGCCGGGACCAGTACTTGGGCAGCAGCATTTATTGATATTTCGTTTTGTGCTTGTCCGGTTGCTGTAAAAATAAATAGTGTAATAAAAAGGGTGAGAGCTCTCATAGGATAAATGGTTTATTTGGGTTACGGAGATTAATCACACAAGACAGATTGTAATTTATCTTGAGAAATATTGGCACCGCAAACAACAATAACGGTTGTTTGATCAGTGAACCGGTCGGGATGCTTAAGCAAACTTGCAATAGCCACACCGGCCGATCCTTCGACTAACTTGCTGTGGTGCTTGATCATAGAACGAATAGCACCGGCAATTTCGTCTTCAGAAATTAAAATAAATTCATCCACAAACTTTTGGCACAATTCAAATGTGATAGAATTGCGCTCAAATCCACCGGCTGAACCATCCGATAAAGTAGGCTCTGATTCTACTTCACAGTATTCACCGGCACGAACACTGACGCTCATCTCCGGAGAGTTTTCTGGCTGACAGCCAATCATATTTATATTGGGTAATTGCTCCTTAACATATGCACTGATCCCCGAAATGAGTCCTCCGCCACCGACGGTAGCTAAAATGTTATCAGGTTCGGGAATGGTGTTCAATATTTCTATTCCAATGGTTCCCTGTCCCGCTATAATCTGCTGATCGTTATATGGCGATATATAGATCCATCCGTTTTTCTCGGATGTTTCGCGAGTATACATTTCAGTTGTATAGGGATTATTCCCGTGGAATTCGATTTCTACATCAAAAGCCCTAATGGATTCTACCTTGGATGAAACCGCATTATGCGGAAGAAAAACCTTTCCCTTTATACCGAGGAGGTCACAAGCACGGGCAAAACCAAGTCCATGATTTCCCGTTGATGCTGTTACGGGCAGACTTTCCAGGTTTTGTTCCTGTATCCATTTTAGCTTGTTTAAACTTCCTCGTGCTTTAAATGAACCGGTTATTTGCTCGCTTTCAAGTTTTAGATAGACATCACCATTGCAATAGTCACTCAACCAATTAGAATAGATCAACGGTGTTTGAAAAATATCATCGCGAATACGTTTGTTAGCTTGTTCAATTTCTTTAAGTAGCTCCATATCAATTACTGTATTTTAGGTAAAACTGGGGGAAGCATTTTTGAAACCCACTGTTGGTACATCTTTCCTGAAGGGTGCAAGTCGTCGTCGGCCGTCAGTTCGGGATTATCCAGCGCTTTCTCAGAAATAGGAGTGATGTTGATAAATGTGATCTCGTAATCTTGCGCGATAGATTGGGCGGTCTCGTTGTATTGCCTTAGTTCTTCCCGTATTTGTTCGGGATTGCGAATTTGTCCAAATGGAGTCGCCCCATAATTGGGGATAGAAACCACAAACACATTCTCCTTCTTTTCTCCCGCAAAAGTAATAGCTTGGGAAAGCAACTCCTCAAACTCCTGCTCAAACTGTTCAAAATTCAAGCCTTGATACTGGTTATTAACGCCTATAAGTAGCGAAACCAAGTCATACGTTTTTTGGGGATTTTTTTCTTTGATTGCTTCTTGTAAGTCAGCGGTAGTCCACCCGGTTTCGGCAATAATATCAGGAGGCGAAACAGAATAGCCGCGCTGGCGGAGAGAATCAGCTAACAGAATAGGCCAGCGTTGGTCCGGATCTACGCTTTCGCCGATCGTATAAGAGTCACCCAGAGCGAGGAAAGTAATTTCTTGGTAGGTGATTTCTTGGTCGGAAACGGTAGATTTTGATTCTTGCTGACATCCACTGAAAAATAATATGATCAGTAGAACAGTAAAATAGCTAAATAGTCGTAGATGTTTAAAAAACATAAGTGGATCCTTGGTAGTTAGTTATCACGTGTCTTAGGTAGGTAACCCTTCCATTTCCATAATTTTAAGGGCGTTGGTAGAAGGGCAGGGGCCGGGTTTCAGTTTGTATTCAAAACTCATCTTGTTGCCTTCAATGGTTTCTGCGAAATGCCAGTTGCTGAGTTCAGGGATAGACTCTTCTAATTGCGCCAGCTCAAGGTCGTGAGTGGAGACAAGTCCTACCCCGTTTTTACCTGCTACATTTTTAAGAAAAGCCTCGCTGCCTTGCAGGCGTTCCCGGTTGTTGGTGCCGCGGTAGATCTCATCAACCATAAAAAATACCGGGATATGATGGTCATCATTGAGCATGTTAAGTAATTCCCGAAGGCGTTTTACTTCTGCATAAAAATGAGACAGTCCATTATCCAGAGAGTCTGTTACGTTGATGCTGCTGAATATCCGAAAAGGGATCGTAGAAAATGTTGAAGCATTGACGGGAGCTCCTGCAAAACACATGGATAGATTGATACCCATAGTCCGCAAAAATGTACTTTTCCCGGCCATGTTTGACCCGGTAATCAACAGAATATCACCTTTCGAATCAACAGTGATATCATTGGTTACTTTTTCGTCGTGAGGGATTAGCGGATGGCCCAAGTTAGTAGCAGAAAAAGGAGTTGTAGATTGATCATCGGGTAAAGAAAAATGATACTGCGGATTTAGCCACGCAAAGTTAGCCATCGAACAAAAAGCCTCGAGCTGATAAAAGTGAGTGAGCCATTCATCAAGTTTTGGAGCCAGTTCCTTTTTATACCTACTTAGTTTTTGTGAAAAGTATAGGTCCCAGGGAACCAAAAAATTGAGTAATACCCAGATGACCTCACTTTGTTGGGAGGAGGCCGCCCCGGCGATACGAATAATGCCTTTTACATATTTTGATGGTGAATAGTCACTGCTCCAGTAGGGTTTACAGAATGCTTTTAGCTGCTCATTTGATTCGTACTCGTAATTTTCTAAGAAGTGTAAAACAGGATTAAATCGGCTGAGTTGCTTTTCTATTTGATTCGCTTCGTTATACAACCCGGATATTTTCTCACTATTAAAATTGTAGATAACCAAATAGGCTACAAAGCTAATGATTACATAAGGAGCTATTGTTCCCATCAGATAGAGCACGAGCAGCACGATGTTCAGAACCGATAAGCCTCCCAGTATCGTCAGAGGAAGCGTATAATTAACTACGTTAGAATTACTTAGATAGTCGAGCAGCTCATCGAGATTCCAGTCGGTTTCGAGCTCCTGATTGCTATTGAGTTCTGCCAGTAGATGTAACTTATCTCGAAATTGCGGTTTTGATGTGAGCTCCTTTATAATTGCCTGCCGCACTTTTATATCATCAATAAGAGGACTTTTTGTTAGTAGATAGTTGGCAAGCTCATCAGTACTGCCTTGGTAGGTTGAAGTATCAATAAGTTGCAACAGGGAATGGTTGCCGGTGATATCAAGGTCGTTGGCGAAGGGATGGTCTTCGTAATTTGAGGTTGTCGTTCTTTTTGGAATGATTTGCCAATTTAATTGCTGGCGCGCCAGATGACCTTCTCGAATCGATTTCCAAATTTCAAACTCTTCTTTCGACTGCTCTACTTGGTTATGGATTTTTATCAACCGGCTAAATCCAAAGAGAAAGGCTGCTAATGTAACCCAGAAAAGCCATTCCGGTCCCCAATTTCCGGCAATGTAAACCAATGAAAGGCCTCCCACAAAGCCAAACAGGCGGCCCATTGAAAGACGACTGCTTAATTTTTCAAGTGAAGCAATATTATCTGATAATCGACGGACTTGATTGTTGAGTGCGTTTGCTAACGACTGTCGGGAATAATTTTGCATATAACGTTTTGTTGAAATAAAAATGCTAGGTCAAAGGATAGAGAAAGCAGCGATAAGATGCAGATAGAAAATAGAGTTATAATTTTTTATTGGCGAAACCATAAATTTTTAATAAATTCAAAAAAAGGATAAAAAGATCTTTTATTCTTGTTAGGTGATATATCAAAAAATAAACCCTCAATAGTTATGAGTATTATACAAAAAGTAGGCACATTAGTATTGGTGACGATAATTTCAATGGCATTAATATCGTGTGGCAATACGGAAGAAAAATCCAATAATACAACTCAGAATAAGTCAACCTCTGCATCTACAACAGGGCAGGCAGGCGTGGTAGATGATGAGTCTAAAGCACACATATTGCGCATTGCGAAAGAATCGCCAGATCATACCATTCTTGCCAAAGCGATAGAGGCAGCGGGTATCCAAAATGTATTGGTTAATCCGGGACCATTAACGGTTTTTGCTCCAACTGACGAAGCTTTTAAGGCACTGCCTGAAGGCACACTTGATAACCTGATGAAGCCCGAGAACAAATCAAAATTAGCTAAAATATTAACTTCTCATGCCTCACCTGCTTCGCTAGACCAGGATCAATTGGCAAAGGGCATGAATGTGTATTTGGCTACAGGGCATTATGTTCAGTCGGAACAGAAGGATGGCAATGTGTATATCAATGGCGCCAAAATTTTAGGTTCTGTTGACGCATCAAATGGCTATGTCCATGTTGTTGACAAGGTATTCTTGGTGGCAAACTAAGTAAGACTTGTGGTAGATGAGTGGTAAGGTCCGGTAGCGTTCTACGTTGCCGGGCTTTACTTTTGGTATCTGTACTATTTAAAAGGCTTCTTCAAATAAAAAAGCTCTTATGGAAAATGCAGTTAAGCAATTTCCATAAGAGCCTGTAGTATTACAATAAAATGTGCTGTTGGAAGCACTAATTTATTTGGCAGCCAGTTTCTGCAGGGTATCAACTAATTTGTTTATCTTCCCAGTTTGGCTGGATCTTGATGCCCGGCTATCCATATCATCAGCTAATCCATCGAGGATCTTTTGCTGTTTTGTTCCTGATGTGTTTTCAGCTGCAGCAAGTTGTTTTCTTGCATTTATTATCTGATCCATAGCAAGCCCTTCACCTCGTTCAAGCTGATCTACATATGCTTTTGCAAGAGCAAAAGTGGCAGGCCAGTCGTATTTCGGCTGTCCCTGTGGATTAAGTTGCTCAAAAGTTACAGTATTGGCTGCTGCAATCTCATTTTTGGTGAGATAGGGGCTAGGCTTTAATTCAAAAATATCCAGTCCGCGAGCAATTTCGGAGTTTACAATAACCCCGTTGTACCAATATACCGACCAGCTACCACCCATTTGAAAACGGGTAGAGTCGATGGGTCCGCGATCGTGGTAAGCAATTTCGACGGGATTATTTGGATCGGTCCAGTCGAAAATAGAGATACCGCCCTGATACCAGGATTGGACCATAATATCACGATCGGGCACCGGTATCAGTGAACCGTTGTGCGCTACACAATTTTCTTGTGGTGTCTGTGGGGCGGGCATTTTGAAATAACTTTGGAAATCCATCTCATTGTTTTCATCAATGGTAAAAATAGCGTTAGCGCCCCACTCCATTGGGTCTTTCTCGCGGCACTTGGGTTGACCGCCGCCCCCCCATTCATCGGTAAAAAGAACTTTGTCGCCTTCATTATTGAAAGTGGCAGAGTGCCAATAGGCAAAGTTAGAATCCGCAACCGCATCAACGCGCTTGGGATTAGCAGGATCTTCAATATCCAAAAGAAGGCCGTAACCTTCACAAGCTCCACCGGCTAAACCAATTTCAGGGTACAATGTGATATCATGACACTGATTTGGACCTCTATTTGCCATGAGATCATCTTCCTCATCATTACCGCCAAAGCGTTCTTCAATCATCTTGCCAATGTTTTCACGTAGCATGGCACTGTCTTGTGCTGTTGGTTGGCCTTCACCGCCGCGTTTTTTGACAACCTGCGCAAGCATCTGTTGTACATAGCGATCGGGAATAATACGGGGCTGACCGAAAATTTCAGCTACAAAAGCTCCTTCTGCTTTTGCTTTCTCAATTTGTTCTTTGTCAGCTGGAGATATTCCGTGAGTGGGCGCTTCTGTAAGATTCTCAAAAATACGGGGAGAATTAACAATCTTGGCATCTTCGGGACTATCCAAGGGAACCTGAATTACTTCGATTCGGAACAGGGCGGAGTTCGGATCCTCGGAGGGAGGTGCCGACGAGCAGCCCGGTAATTCTTCATTGGGACGAACCGGAGCAGATCCTGAAACATAGACATATACGTTGTTATCATCCTGCGGGTCGTCTAAGACTGAATGCGTGTGTGAACCACGGCAGGTTTGTACATTGGAAACGTATTCGGGATTTTCGATGTCACTAATATCAAAAATTCGAATTCCGCGCAACCGTTCATCGCTGGCTTTCTTGTTAACACCTTCGGTACCGCAGTCGAGTCGACCGCCAAGTCCTTCACCGGAGACAAAAAGAAGATCACCATAAACGGATACGTCACTTTGAGAAGCCGGACAAAGGAAATCAACTACAAGACTCGGGTTTGAAGGGTTGGATATATCCCAAACCATAAAACCGTTGTAATTTCCCTGGATGGCATAGTTACCTTTAAATGCCAAGTCAGAGTTTGTTGAGCCAATAAAGTCTTTAGGTGGTGGAGTCGTAGAAAGCATTTCGAGATTCCAGATTGCATCTTCGGCATCGAATAATCCTGCTTTGAGACCTACCCTAGGATCCGGGCTGGGAGGGGTTACTTCATTCAGTGATTTTATATTAAATGTTTCGATGGTTTCTCCTTGCTGGTTATCTGTCACCGATGATGAAGAGGAACAGGCGTAAGTGCCGAATAAAGCTACTACGAATAATAGCCCCAGCCAGCGCTTACTTGATCCGGCTAACCCGGCAGCAGTAACGAAGCGGTTGTAAAGTGATTTCATAAAGATAGTTTTAGGTTAAAGGTAAAGCGTTAATAAGGTGTTATCCTGATTCGGTAAGCTGATCGAGCATTTGCTGCATGCGGTCTATTTCAGTGCGTTGATCTACCTGTATATCAGATGCCAACTTGAATGCTTGATCATCCTGGGCTGCTCCGTCGGTATTGAATAGGTTCTCAACCATATAGACGGCTCCCGAATGATGCTCAATCATGTATTTAAGAAAAAGTCTGTCGAAGTCTGATCCTTTTGTAGCAGCTAGCTCTTCAATTTGTTGTTGGGACAAAACACCACGCATTTTTTTATACATGGTATAGGGTTTACCATTGAGCTCTATCATTAAATTGAGCCCTTTAATTTCAATCTCGGGAACGGGCTGGTCTCGGTCACGAAGCCATTGCTGCATAGATGAAATTTCATCTTGCTGGGCATTGATGATACGTGCTGCAAGGCGCTGTATTTCCGGACTGGCGTTATTTTTTGGTGCCAACCGAGACATAACAAGTGCCTGGGCATGATGGGCGATCATTCCTGTCATGAACTTTACATCGGCTTTAGTGAATGACGTGCGTGAACTTTCAATACGATCCCAGTAAAGTTCTTCAAGTTCAGATTTGTCAGCAGAATTTTCCGAAGATTGTGTCGCTGTTTTTTCAGTATGTTGGCAAGCTATCGTTCCTGTAATTAGAAGAAAAGCCAAGAATAATTTTGAAATTTTCAAACCGTTGAGTCTTTTAAATTATATAAGAGAATATCCTATTATTTTTGTAGCACAATCTGTGAACGTTGAACATTATAATTGCATATTAACAAAAATACTAATGTGATTACTTTAAAAAATGAAAATTCTGCGGCCTTGGTTGTGTTCAAAGTAACTTATTACCCTTTTGAGTTAATATGTTATTTTTGGACATTAGACGCTGAAATTCTAATGAAGTTTCAGCGATACAGAAAAAATATACCTCAATTATTGAGATTAGCTACCCGGTGTTAATGAGATCTAGCGGATCTAAGATTAAAACCTCATTATAGAATTGCGGAATTTTTCTAAAAGTCCCTTGTAAGAAAAGCGTTATCTTTTTGTGATATCAACGATCCTGATGATAGGACCTACCATTCGGATGCTTCCCATGTTTTCCTCTATATTGGCAGAGACCGTAACATCAAGCCCATCCTTTTGAAATTCTGAGGGCAAGTTGGTGGGCTCGTAGGTTTCATCAGATGTTTCAATTGCCCAAAAGCCGCCTTCAATTTCCATATAGGTTACTTCTCCTTCGAAGTAAAGCTCAGCATCTTGTGAGGATGTAAGNTCATTGCACTGGGTAATGGTAACGGCAACTAATAAAATGAATAGTAGCTGTTTTATCCGTTTCATAGTGAGTAATCTCTTTTTTTTGGCTTTTAGTAATGCTAGAAAAGTTTAGTTCTTTTATCAAATTTGATGTGATTACCTGACAATATATGAGATAAAAGGCATATAAATAAAATAGGCCGGAACTTTATACAAATCCCGACCTATGTAGATATCAATAAGCGATAGACTAAATTTAATTCGTTACTTCAAGTCCTCTGCGTTTCAACAGATGTTTGACATCTGGTTCCTGACCGCGATATTCTTTATAGAGTTCCATGGCTTCATCGCTGCCACCTTGAGAGAGAATATATTCACGAAATCGATTCCCGTTATCTCTTTCCAATCCACCTTGCTCCATCATATAAGCAAAGGCATCAGCAGCAAGAACTTCGCTCCAGATGTAGGCGTAGTAATTGGCCGCATATCCACCGGAAAAGATATGAGCAAAATAAGGTGATTTATATCTTGGCGGTATGGCCTGCATGTCAAGATCGTATTTTGCGAGGGCATTGTTTTCAAATGTTTGTACATCTTGGGGAATTTCATCCTGACCCAGTAAGTGCCATTCCATATCGAGCATCGTTGCAGCAAGGTACTCTTGGGTATCAAAACCCTGATTGAAGTTGCTGGCTTCAATGACTTTGTCGAGCAATTCTTGTGGAATTTGCTCTCCTGTTTCGTAATGGATGGCATAATTCTCGAGCACTTCTGGCTGTATAGCCCAGTCTTCTTCAAATGTAGATGGAAACTCTACNAANTCTCGAGGAACGGATGTTCCTGATTGGGATGGATATTTTACATCAGAGAAAAGTCCATGCACAGCATGCCCCATTTCATGGAACATAGTAGTAACGTTGTCGAAACTGATAAGTGCAGGTTCTCCTTCTGCGGGAGGGGGGATATTCATAACGTTTACAATCACGGGTTTTTTGTTTAGCAGATGTGATTGTGATACAAAAGAGTTCATCCAGGCCCCGCCGCGTTTGGAATCGCGCTCAAAATAATCTGCATAAAACAGCCCAATTTGTTCGCCGTTTTTATCATATACATTAAATGTGCGTACATCGGGATGGTAGACCGGAAGATCATTTCGTTCTTCAAAGGTAATGCCAAACAGTTTTTCCATGGTATGGAATACACCGTCTTTTAATACCCGGTCTAGTTCAAAATAGGGTCGTACTTCTGACTCATCGATATTATATTCTGCCTTACGTACCTTTTCAGCGTAGTAATTCCAGTCCCATGGTTGGACTTCTTCATCGATACCATCTTTTCGCATCATTTTTGTAATGGCATCAGCTTCATTTTGAGAGTTTTGGATTACCGGAGGAATGAGGTCCGTAAGCATATCCAGTGCGGCTTTTGGTGTTTTAGCTGTTTGGGGATCAAGTTTATAGGCCGCATAATTCTCGTATCCCAATAAGCTTGCTTTTTCAGCGCGCAGTTTAGCAAGCTCCAGAATAATGGGACGATTGTCGATTCCTCCCTCTTGTCCTATACCGCGATAAGCAGAGGCTTTCCATACTCGTTCGCGAAGATCTCGGTTATTCAGGCTTTTTAAAATGGGAACGCGGGTAGTGTTAGTGATAGTAAGCAGATATTTTCCGTCTTCACCACGTTCTGCGGCAGCTTCATTGGCGGCCGAAATACGATCTTCACTGAGTCCGTCCAGCTTATTTACATCATCAACTAAAACAGCCCGTTCTTGGGTTACTTCAAGCAGATTATCCTGGAATTGGGTAGTAAGTGTTGATACACTCTCATTGATTTCACGCATTCGTTCTTTTTCTTTTTCCGATAGTTCTGCTCCCGCGCGGACGAATTCTCGATGGGTGTCCTCCAACAGTTTTAATGAGGCTTCATCCAGGTCAATTTCGTCTCGTTTTTGGTAAAGAGTTTTTACCCGATCGAAAAGATCGGCATTGAGCAGGATATCATCGGAATGGGCAGCCAGCTTAGGAGCCATCTCTGACTGAATTTCCTGTATCTTATCATTGGTGTGAGCAGATGTAAGATTATAAAAGACAGAGCTTGTTCGTCGAAGTAGTTCTCCGCTTTTTTCCATTGCTACAATGGTGTTTTCAAAAGTTGGTGGCTCTGGATTGGTCGCAATGGTCTCCATTTCTTTCAGTTCCCTTTTCATTCCTTCTTCAAAAGCAGGGCGATAATGCTCAACTTTTATAGCATCAAAATTGGGTGCTTCATAGGGGAGGGAACTTGCAGAAAATAGGGGGTTGTTTTTCATCGAGTCTGTTTCATTGTTAGATTCATCGCAGGATGATAGCAAAAGGCTGAATGCCAACGATAAAATTAAAAGGTGAATAATTTTCATCATACAAAAAGTTAATTGGTTGTAGAGTCCTGATCAGTTGAATATAAAGAAATTTGTATTACTCAAAATGATAAATATTAGGTTCAAATTTTTAATATCTCACAAAACAGGATTCAACCGATAGTCTTTTTATCGAGCCCCAGCTCATGTTAAGGAGAGATAAGATGACTTTTGTCATATAAGTCATGCATTACTACAAGCTAGAATTATGAAACTCTTGCACTTATGCAATAGTAGTTCTCGGGGTATCTGAAAAGATCTTATTCTGAGTTTTTAGAGCACATCTTGGTAGATATTTAAGTATGGTCTGGTTCTTGTATTACTACTATTAAAAAAGCTGAAAACATAGGATTGATCACAAATATTTTATTGATGCTTGATGTGCTATTTGTTTTCGGCTCTCCAACTTTAAAAGGAGGTTGTTATGTATTCAGATATGAAAAACCCCAAATATGATTTAAGAACATACTATAAACTATTCTGGGAAACCGGTGTTATTATATCGCTCTTGATATTTATTGGGTTGACGAAAATTGATTTTAGTGTTGAAAAATCAGAAATAACCTTTAAAGGTGAACAAGAGGTTATTGAGATGGAAGAGGTAGTACAAACTGAGCAACAAGATCGTCCACCACCACCTCCACGGCCACAGGTTCCAGTAGCGGTACCCAATAGTGAGATTATTGAGGATGTGGAAATCAATATTGATGCAGAAATTGATATGGAGGAATCCTTGGAGATGCCGCCACCACCTCAGGAGGAAGAAGCTGTTGAAGAGGAGGAAGAGGATTTCTTTGTTTCAGTAGAAAAAATGCCCAAAATGAAAACCAGTTTGGCTGAGCTTCAAAAGAAAATTGAATATCCTACCAGAGCCCAAAAGGCGGGTATAGAAGGTCGTGTGATTGTACAGTTTGTTGTCAATGAAGAAGGTGAAGTAGAAAACCCTAATGTTATTCGTGGTATCGGCGGGGGGTGTGACGAGGAAGCGTTACGCGTTGCGAAACTAGCGAAGTTTGAACCCGGAGAGCAACGTGGGGTCCCGGTTCGGGTTCAATTTACGCTTCCTATTATGTTTATGCTTCGTGATAAAAAATAATATTAGTACTTATAAATAAATTATAGCTAGAATATATCCAGCGATTATCACGACTGTTACAATTACTGCCATTGGTCTGGCAAAAGCAAGGGTGCAGCCACCACCGCGAGGTTTAGAAAGTCGTGGATAGCCGGGATTATAATAGATGAAATACCAGTAGGAGTAATCGGCTTTAGCCTTGTATTGTTTTCCAAGTTTATTTTTATGCTACTTTTAACTTACAAAGCATTATATCCCAATAGAACCAGAAGGAATAAGACAATAGCTGATTCAATGGTAGAAACTACCATGCTAATGATTTTTCAATTATACCTGCTTCGAATTTAACTTGTCATTGAGATAACCTCAGAAAATAAGTTATAAACCTTTTTTGAGCGTGGCAATAGTTGCTCCCCATCCACTGTGATCATTAGCCAGAGAGTAGGACCTTACCTTATCATTTCTATCAAGAAGAGCATGTACCGAACGCCGAAGGTTGCCCGTTCCTTTACCGTGAATTATGCGAATTTCATAGAGCTCTTTTTTCAGGCACTCATCAATATAATCGGGAATAAGCGAGCCCAGCTCTTCAGGTCTAAAGGTATGCAGGTCGAGCGTCCCGTCAATAGGAATTTCATTAGGCTCCATCATCTCAGAAATTTGATCTATTGCATAAAAATATAAGTATAGAAAAGAGAATAGTGAGATTAAACGTTTATTTATTGTTGTTTTCTGCCAAGTGTTTGTTTTTTATTCTCTTATTATTATATATGGGGCGATGAAGAAAGAAATAGTCACTACATTTGTTGCAGTACTTTTTTTGTTGGTGGGGATAAAGTGTGCCTATTGTCAACAAGATAACAGCCGTTTTTTACGGTGGCTTAAAGATGATCCCGTGTCTATGATTTCGAACGTGCAGTCTGACCAACTCTTGACCGTAGCCTCATTCGGGATGGGTATTGCCGCAATTTCAGTTTCCGATGCGAATATAAGCAGTAGTTTGCAGCGGCATTATTCTCAATCCCCGATCCTGGATTTTACCAATCGATGGGGAGCCTGGGAAACTGTTTTGCCCGTTTCAGCAGGTATTTTTGGTACTTCGTTGCTTACCAATGATACGAAATTTCAAGATGCGGCTTTTACTTCTTTGCAGTCGTTATTGATGTCGAAAATTGCCGTTAATACCGGGAAGTTTCTTTTTGCTCGACAACGTCCCTCCCATAAAGGTGGACCTTATGACATGGAATTTGCCGAATTAGGGGCAACTTCATTTCCGTCAGGCCATACAGCCACGGCATTTGCCTTAGTTACGCCGTGGGTAATTTATTATCCGGGGCCGGTGACTTATTCATTAATGGCAATACCAGTTGGGACTGCTATTGCTCGTGTTGCCAAGGGGCGTCACTGGCTAAGCGATGTTACAGCAGGGGCTGCTATCGGGTTTTCGATGGCCTATTATCTGTCAAAAAAACATTTAAAGATACAATCTAATCGGGTGAAAGTAATGCCGGTTGCCACTCGGAACAGCGTGGCGTTGAGTTTTAATTTATCTTTTTAGAGATAATATTCGGGTCGTTTTTCTTAAGCTCGCTCGGCCAATTCGAACCAGCGCTCAGTACACTCTTCAATTTTATTTTTCAGAGTCGAATATTCATCTGATTTTTCGCGAAGCTGCTCGTGATCTAAATTGCCGCTACTAATTTCAGCTTCGAGTTCTTTTTTCTTCTCTTCCAGTTCCTCAATTTTATCTTCCAGCTTATTATATTCCCGGCGCTCGTTATAGCTCAAACGTTCATCATAATTACCGGATGATGTTTTCTGTCCATTTTGAGATGTCGAAGATTCCGTTTTCTTTTTTGCACGTTTCTGGGCTTCACGTTCTTTTTTAAGTTGTCGGTATTCCTCATAGGAACCATGGTGATCGTGTACTTTTCCTTCTCCCTCGAAAATAAGGTAGTGGTCAACCAGTTTATCCATAAAAAAGCGATCGTGAGATGCAATAATAAGACAACCGCCAAATCCCATTAAAAACTCTTCGAGCTTATTGAGGGTAAGCAGATCCAGATCATTTGTAGGCTCATCAAGAACTAGAAAATTAGGATTTTCAAGCAGTACCATCATTAAACTGAGTCGACGTTTTTCACCACCGCTTAGGTTATATACCGGGGTAAACTGCATATCAGAAGTAAACATAAAGTGCTTGAGAAACTGAGATGCAGATATCTTAGATCCATCCGCCAGCTCCACTACTTTTCGCACATCTTCAATGACATCAATCACGCGCTGCTCCTCATCGAAATTGAGTCCCTCTTGGCGGTAATGACCAAAGACAATTGTTTCGCCAACACGTCGCTTGCCGGAATCAACCGTCTCTTCGCCGGTAAGAATTTTTAGAAATGTACTTTTGCCTACACCGTTTTCACCGATGATGCCGATGCGTTCTCCCTTCTCAAAGTCGTAATAAAAGCTGTCCAGAATTTTTTCTTCACCGTAACTCTTGGATACGTTAAGCAGCTCCAAAATTTTTCCGCCCATGCGCTGCATATCCATCTGGAGGCGTAGCTCGGGTCCATCGGGTCCGGTATCGAGTTCATCTTCCAGCTCCTTGAAATCATCAATACGCGATTTTGATTTGCTGGTCCGTGCTTTGGGTGATCGACGCATCCATTCCAGTTCCTGCTTATATAGCTGATTCGCTTTGTGGGCACGTTTTCTTTCAATTTCACGTCGCTCAGCGCGCTTTTGTAGAAAGTACTGGTAATTACCCTGGTGATGATAGAGCTTGCCGTTTTCCAGCTCGATGATATGGTCGCACACCCGGTCGAGGAAATAACGGTCGTGAGTAACCATTAATAGCGTTTTATTTGTTGATTTAAGATAATCTTCCAGCCATTCAATCATCTCAACGTCCAAGTGGTTCGTCGGTTCATCAAGAATGAGCATATCGGGATCATCAAGCAATACAAAAGCCAGCGCTACACGTTTTCGCTGACCGCCTGAAAGGGTGGCAATAGATTGATCAAGATCGTGGATATTAAGTTTTCCGAGGATTTGTTCCATACGTTGCTCGTAATCCCAGGCATTGGCAGCATCCATCTTGGAGGCTGCTTTCTGAAAAGCTTGCTGTGTTTCTTCGTTGTAATTATGGGCCTGGGCCTCCGCGGCGCGCTCATATTCCTGAATTAAACGCACCATTTTATTGTTGCTCTGCGCTATATAATCTCGGATAGTGAGGCTTTCATCGAGTTGGGGATCTTGTTCCAAAAAACCGATGCTGACGTCATTTTGGATCATCACCTTCCCTTTGTCCGGGGTTTCTTTACCGGCTAAAATATGAAGGAGTGTAGACTTACCAGTGCCGTTTTCGGCGATAAGGGCAGTTTTATTTCCTTCAGAAATACCAAAAGTAAGCCCCTCAAATAAAACCTTATGACCATAATTTTTTGAGAGGTTTTCA
>P_1C_Sed_2_UnCtyDRAFT_1000276_pt1 | contig 16161 bp, 12 predicted proteins | sample Pon1CUnioCityCA_4_FD_10229 | JGI IMG/M metagenome (IMG submission 10229) | reverse complement strand
GGTTAGGATAAATACCGAAAAGGGGTTAGCCATCCTCTTATGTTTTTCATTAAGACAGAGTTTAATCTCTTCCGAACCCTGGAGTTTCAGGACATCGATATAATCATTGAGCTCAAAAAGGTTCATGGTAACAACAAAGTCATCACCCCGTTCAAAGTCAGCAGGTGTAATGGTAAGTGCGGTATCTATCCTGCGGCCTGTGCGGATATTTTCCTCACCGTCAACAATATCCCTGATAACATAGAACCTTGCACTCCATTTATTTATTGTCGAATCCCATTTAACATGAGTTGACATAAGCTTGGATACGAGTTCGCCTTCTTCATTAAAACGCTCAAGGCTGAATTCAGTACCCATCTGTACCGAAGACCTGTATGTTTCCATATAAGCATATACATTGGGATAAACCTGGCGGTGAATATTCCGTGCTGTAAAATGCCCGCCGCGGGTGCGATAATACTTTTCTTCAAATTCTATCTTTTCCTTACTTGAATGAGGGATCACGAAATTTGTAAGGAAGAAGGTCAGAACGGCTATAATAAGTGAAGAATAAAAATAGGGCAACATCAAGCGCCTGAAGCTTACACCACTGCTCAGTATGGCTATTATCTCAGTGTTATAAGCCATCTTCGAGGTAAAATAGATTACAGAGATAAATGTGAACAGGGGAGCAAAGAGAGTTGCAAAATAGGGTATAAAATTGAGGTAATAATCGAATATAATTGCTTTCAGGGGGGCTTCATTCTCAAGAAAATCATCTATTTTTTCCGAAAAATCAAATATTATTGCCACTGACATAATAAGCACCAGAGCCAGGAAAAAAGTGCCCAGGTACTTCTTTATGATATAAACATCCAGAATTTTATTTTCAAGCTTCATTATTATAACCTGCGTGCAAGTGAAACAATCATCCGGTTTTTCCAGCTGCGGTATTCTCCTTTTTTTATGTATTTTTGCGCTTCAGTGACAAGCCACAAATAAAAGGCCAGATTATGTATACTGGCTATCTGCTGGCCGAGCAGTTCGCCGGATATGATCAGATGCCTAAGATAAGCTTTTGAATAATAAGAACTAATACCTGAGGGTGCATTTTCATCAATGGGTGAAAAATCAGCGGCCCACTTAAGGTTCTTTATATTTATTATACCCTCAGCGGTAAAGATCATACCATTACGGCCGTTCCTTGTTGGCATAACACAATCGAACATATCAACACCCAGATCAATTGCTTCCAGGATATTGACAGGAGTGCCCACACCCATAAGGTAACGCGGCTTATCTTCCGGAAGTATTTTATTTACAATATCCAGCATAGCGTACATCATTTCAGCAGGCTCACCCACTGACAGTCCCCCGATAGCGTTACCCGGCATACCGGCCCGGGCTATAAATTCAGCCGATTGTTTACGCAGGTCGCCGTAAACACTGCCCTGCACTATAGGGAAAAAGGCCTGTTTATGCCCGTACAGTCCTTCGCTGTTCTTATACCTTGCTATGCCCCTGTCAAGCCACCTGTGGGTAAGGTCCATCGACTCCTGTGCATATTTATGATCACAGGGATATGGTGTACATTCATCAAATGCCATCATAATATCCGAGCCTATCAGCCTCTGTATATCCACAACCGACTCAGGTGTGAAAGTATGGGATGATCCGTCAATATGCGAGCGGAAAAGAGCTCCTTCTTCGCTAAGCTTCCTGTTGGCAGACAGGGAGAATACCTGGTAGCCGCCGCTGTCGGTAAGTATGACCCTGTCCCAGTTCATAAACCTGTGCAGCCCCCCTGAGCCCTCAAGTATACCAGGGCCGGGCCTGAGGTAAAGGTGGTATGTATTTGCAAGTATAATACCTGCTTTAACTTCTTCCCTAAGATCCTGCTGTAATACACCTTTAACCGTTCCGGCAGTTCCCACAGGCATAAAGACAGGTGTCTTTATTGTACCGTGATCAGTATGCAGAACACCGGTCCGTGCCCCTGAGCCCGGATCTTTTTTTGTAATCTCAAACACCTGATTGTTTTTTTTTAATGGCTCAAAGGTAATGCTTAGATGCTGTCTTTGAAAATAAGGAATAAAAAAAGCGTATAATGTAGCAATCACTTTGATGAATTATCTAAACTTACTAATATTGTCCTGCAAATAAACTCCAGATGTTTGGATCCCATATCAGCAACAGCGAATTAATATTACTTGTCCTGTTTGCAGCAGCTGCAGCAGTGCAGATGTTTTATTATTTTTTCTTTTATATCCGCACCGCTACCTGCAGAAATAAAATAGTGAATAAAGAGCCCGGTCCGGTATCAGTAATCATATGTGCCCGCAACGAGGCGGAAAACCTCCGCTCTTTTCTTCCTTCAGTTCTCGAACAGGACTACCCTGATTATGAGGTAATAGTTGTTAATGATTGTTCCGAGGATGGAAGTGATGCAATACTTAAAGATCTTTCCGCTAAATACGGCAAGCTTAAGATAAGCACCATTTACAAGGAATCCAGCTTAAGGCACAGCAAAAAGATGGCTCTTTTTCTTGGCATCAGGGCGGCAGGCAATGAGCTCTTACTCCTGACCGATGCTGACTGTCGCCCGGTAAGCAAAAACTGGATAAAAAATATTGCGGGCTCATTCACCGCTAACACCTCTTTTGTACTGGCTTATGGTGGATACATGAACAGAAAAGGCCTTCTGAATAAATATATCAGGTATGATTCCATGTTCATTGCCATGCAATATTCAGGAATGGCCCTGGCCGGCCTGCCATATATGGGGGTGGGAAGAAACCTTGCCTACAGGAAATCAACATTCCTTAAGAACAAGGGCTTTGGGCCCCACCTCAACCTCCAGTCAGGCGATGACGACCTGTTTGTTAACCTGCTGGCAGGTAAAGAAAATACGCGTGTTAACCTGTCGCCCGAATCATTCACCCGCTCCGTACCCCCGGTAACATGGAAAAAACTTTTCAGGCAAAAGATCCGGCATATGTCAACAGCATCAAGCTACAGGGGCTTAACAAAATTTTTGCTTATGCTGGAACCCCTGTCAAGAATAATGTTTTATATAATTTTTATCATCCTTATACTCTCTACCAGGCTGTATTTACCGCTGGGCATTGCCGCTGGAGTGATCATTATAAGTAAATTTATTGTCTTTATACTAGTTCAAAAGAGTTTGAACGAAAAGGATTTATTGTTATTTTCGCCCTTATTCGACATTTTTTCTCCGGTCCTTAACGCTTACTTTTTAATTAATGTTGCATTTAACCGACATCAGTATTACGAATGGAAATAAAACCTGAACTATCAGAAAAAGCTCAGCATGATCTCAGGCTGGTATCCCTTGCCGTTGATGGTGATGAAAAAGCTTTTGCCGATTTAATGAACAGGTACAGGGATTCAATTTATTATATGCTCCTGAAAATGGTAAATAATCCATCGGATGCCGATGACCTTACAATAGAAGCATTTGGCAAAGCCTTCAAAAACATACATTTATATACCCCTACCTATGCTTTCAGCACCTGGCTGTTCAGGATCGCCACCAATAACTGCATTGATTTTATAAGGAAAAAAAAGGCCACCCCCACAGCTGTGGAACATCAGCAGGACGACCAGGATGATCCTGCTTCTAACCTTCAGTCAGACACCCTGGGCCCGGAAGAGGAGATGATGAAAAAGCAAAAGATCAGGCATCTCGGAAACGTTGTAAAGCAGCTGAAACCCAAATACAGGAGGCTGATTGAACTGCGCTTTTATAAAGAATATTCATACGAGGAGATATCCAATGAACTCAACCTTCCCCTTGGCACTGTAAAAGCACAGATATTCAGGGCTAAAGAGCTGCTTTATAACATAATGAATAAGACCAATAATCTATAATATCAAAATAAGACAAACACTCCCTGGTGAAGGATCCCGTTTCAAAATATTTCAACAGCCTGCCCCGGTCTCAGAAAGATAAACTGTACCGGCTCGAACAGCTTTATAAAATATGGAATGATAAAATCAACCTGGTGTCGCGCAAAGATATGGACAATTTTGTACTGCATCATGTTATTCATTCCCTGAGCATATCCCTGATAACAGGTTTCAGTACCGGGACAAAAATACTGGATGCCGGAACAGGCGGAGGATTCCCGGGGGTACCCCTGGCTATAATATTTCCGGAGCTGTCATTCACCCTCGCTGACTCGGTAGGTAAAAAGATCAATGCTCTGGAAGATATCAGGAAAAAAACAGCTCTGCATAATATTGAGGCTGTGTGGACAAGGGTTGAAGATATAAATGCTAAGTACGATTTTGTGGTGAGCAGGGCGGTTGCACCGTTTCCCGAACTAGTGAAATGGACAGGCAGTAAGATACGCAAAGAATCGCGCAACAGCCTGCCCAATGGAATAATAGCACTTAAAGGCGGCGATATGAACAAAGAACTTGCAGGCTTTAGTAATTACAAAATATGGCAGCTGAAGGATTATTTTGAAGAGGAATATTTTAAGGAGAAAAAAATTGTATATATGCCCATCCCTTCCTGAAAATACAGGCATCCCCGGAAAGAGAATATAAAGTCTTCCTGTGCCGGTCTGTTTATCAATGAGGGCATGCTGAATACTGACAGGATAAATTTCACCTGTACCATCTGATGTAAATTCCTTTTTGTTTTTAAAATAATATTATTACTTTTGCAGCTCAATTAATTAACAGGATTTTTTTAAGAAAGTAAGAATAAGATGAAAAGAACATTTCAGCCTTCAAGAAGAAAGAGATCGAACAAGCACGGTTTCAGGGAACGGATGTCAACTGTGAACGGGCAGAAGGTATTAGCCAGGCGTCGCGCCAAAGGAAGAAAGAAGCTTAGCGTCTCGGATGAGCCAAAACATAAAAGATAATTAAGAGCTTTCACATTATATACCAGGTGCACCGTAATACGGCGCACCTTTTTTTTTGCTTAGACAAGCTGCCCCCTTAAAAAAACAAAACTCCAGGCACAACAGGCGTTCCGAAACTAAGACTCAATGTTTATTGCTAACTTTACAGTCTCATCATTGTTAATATACCATGACAGAATATATACCGTCAGACCTGAGATCTGTATATGAAAAAGTAGTACAGGACAAACGGATAAGCCCGGAGGAGGGATTGCTCCTGTTCAATTCGGATAATCCCGGCCTGCTGGGACATATGGCCGATATTAGCAGGAGACGGAAAAACGGCGACAGGGCCTTCTTTAACCGTAATTTTCATGTTGAGCCTACTAATATCTGCATACATAACTGCGAATTCTGCTCTTACAGGAAATCAGCAGGCGGTCCTGATGCATGGAACTACAGTCCTGAGGAGATACTTGAGATAGTAAAAGGTTTTGATGACAAACCTGTAACCGAGGTACATATAGTGGGAGGAGTGCATCCTGACCATGATATTGAATGGTACTGCAGGATACTCAGGATGATACATGAGCACAGGCCGGGATTACATATTAAAGCATTCTCAGCTATTGAACTCGATTATATAATAACGAAATCGGGCTTAAGCATACACAATGGGCTGCTAAGGCTTAAAGAATGCGGACTGGGTTCAATCCCCGGCGGGGGCGCCGAAATATTCGATGAGAAAATAAGAGAAAAAATATGCAGGGATAAATCTTCCTCAGCTATGTGGCTCAGGATACATGAAGAAGCGCACCTGGCTGGCATTCCCTCGAATGCCACAATACTGTACGGGCATATGGAAAAGTATGAACACAGGATCGACCATATGGAAAGACTGAGGCAATTACAGGATAAAACATCCGGTTTTTACTCATTTATACCTCTTAAATTCAAAATGGCAAACAATAATATGGAGAAATATGGCGAGGTTAATATAATTGAGGATATGAAAAATTATGCCGTATCGCGCATATTCCTTGATAATTTACCGCATATAAAAGCCTACTGGCCGGCCCTGGGCAAAGAATCAACCCGGCTGGCATTATCTTTCGGGGTAGATGATGTGGATGGCACGATTGATGATACCACCAGAATCTATTCAATGGCCGGCGCAGAAGACAGTAATCCTGCCATGAGCACCACTGATATCTGCGAACTGATCAGGACGGCGGGTTTTAAACCGGTGGAGAGGGATACACTGTACAATACCGTAAGGGAATGGTAAAAACATATCATCACTGCCTGCTTTATGCTGATACACCCTTTTACATAACAGGCAGGATGTTAAGCGCAGAAAATTACTTCTTCCTGTTATCTTAGCTCAGCATATAATTTTATCTTTGTCACAACGTTATTATTTAACAAACTGGTGTTATGAGCCTTAAAAAATTCCTTACCAGCAAATATTTCTTCAAAAACCTGGGGCTGGCAATTGCCATAGCCCTTATAATATTAATGCTAACCATCTTATGGTTAAGCATATATACCAGACACGGCCAATCCAGGCCGGTGCCTGACCTGTATGGGCTGACCATCGGGGAAGCTGAAAAGATTGTTAAGGAAAACAAGATGAGGTTTCAAGTTAATGATTCCGTTTACACCAATGTCGTTCCCAGGGGGGCTGTTCTTGAACAAAATCCGCCGGCAGGCTTCGGAGTAAAAAAGAACCGCCGGATAATGGTAACTATCAATGCTTTCAATCCTGAGATGGTTGAAATGCCTGACCTTCTTGAATTATCAAAACGGCAGGCCCTTGCCCTTATCGAGAGTTCAGGCCTGGAGACCGGCAAACTGAATTACAAACCAGACCTTGCCGTTGACTATGTACTGGAACAACTGTACCATGGTAAAGCAATAGAGCCGGGCGATTCAATACAGAAAGGATCGGTTATTGACCTGGTCCTCGGTAAGGGGCTGAGCAATACAAGAACCCCGGTGCCTGACCTCACCGGTATGAAAATAGAAGAAGCAAGGACAAATATACTGTCCTCATCACTGAATATAGGAACTTTTTCTTTCGATAATACTATCAGCACTGCAGCTGATACCGCCAGGGCTTTTGTGTTTAAGCAAAACCCTGCATACACCGGGGAAACGACTCTGCAGCTGGGATCGGAGATATACGTATGGTTCACCACAGATTCAATGAAGCTACCGGTTGACTCAACAAAGTTAAATATGACAGATGCTCTTCTCCCGGGGGATGAAGACCTGTAAAAAACAGGGCAGATCATTATGGTCTTTAAAAGAATATCTCTGATTGCTTTATTACTCTTTTCGCTGCTTGTCAACAGCTACAGCCAGGAAATACTTACCGGTCTGCTCACAAATACTGCCGTGCTTGAAAGCCGGCAAAACAGGGATACAAGGAAATCAGTACTGCAGGCAGATACCCTTGACCTGCCATTCTTTGAAGATTTCATAGCTGACGATATACAACCTTCACCCTTACGCTGGAGCGATGATTATGTATTTATTAATAATACTTACCCGGTAAATCAGATCAGCCAGGGCGTTGCCACATTTGATGCTATCGATAATACGGGCCTGCTTTATGAGGAGGCCGGCGATTTTGTTTTTGAGGCTGACATGCTGACATCCGTTCCTGTTGACCTGGATTATGATGCCACAGATAATATTTTCCTGAGCTTTTTCTACCAGCCCCAGGGTATTGCTGATGCACCTGAGCCCCAGGACAGCCTGGTGCTGCAATTCTATTCAGCCGCTGACAGCGAATGGAAACATATATGGAAAGCAGAAGGCAATGAGCTACATAATTTCAAGCCGGTAATAATAAAGATCGATGAGCCCCGCTACCTCTACAGGGGCTTCCGCTTCAGGTTCATTAATTATGCCAGCATAAGCACCTCCATAGGTGATCCGGCCATGGCAGGTAATTCGGACCACTGGCATCTTGATTACGTATATATTGATAAAAACCGCTCTGCCGGCGACACTATACCTGCTGACGTCGCTTTTACCGCTCCCCTGCGGTCGGTACTTAATACATACGAATCAATGCCCTGGAACCAGTTCAGGGAAGTATTCCTTTCTGAAATGGGCTCTTTTATCACTGTCAATTACAGGAATAATGACCAGGTAACAAGAAATGTCACCAGAAATTTCAAAGTAAGGGATATGTATGAGAATACAGGTGTTCACAGCTTCTCGGCAGGGGCAACAAATATTGATCCCGGCGAATGGATTACATATAATGCCAACCTGATATATACATTCAACTCTGAATATACCGATTCAGCAATATTCAGGATAAGGTCAGTACTGGTAACTGATGAATTTGACCCCGGGGTGAATGACACCATGGACTACTACCAGGTATTCAAAGACTATTTTGCCTATGATGACGGCTCGGCAGAAAGCGGTTACGGGATAAACGGCCAGGGAGCATCCAATGCAATGGTCTCTGTAATGTTCAGGACCTTTGAGCCCGACACACTGAAAGCAGTGAGGATGGCTTTTAACGACAGTTACCTTTCATCAAACCAGAGGTATTTTAATATTGCCGTATGGGATGATAATAATGGGATGCCCGGGAACCTGCTCTATACACAGGAAGAGATGACCGGCCCGGGGGAAAGGATCAACGGATTCAAAGAATATATCTTAAACGAGGGGGTAGCCATTAATGGTTATTTCCATGTAGGATGGATACAACAGTCCGAGACCTTTCTGAATACCGGGCTCGATCTTAACACGGCTCCGGAAGGCAGACGCTATTATTATATAAATGGTATATGGACTGAATCAGAGTTGCCCGGAAGCCTGATGATAAGGCCGGTTACAGGTTCCTCTGATATTGCAACAGATATAGATGATACTTACATACCTCCTGCTGATAATATCCGTATATGGCCCAACCCGGTAAAGGATATACTGAATATAGATATCTCTGCATATGATTTTGCTGTGGATATAAAGATCAGCATCTACGATAACAGCGGAAGAAGAATTAAATCTGTTGCCCGCAGTGATATGATTGACGTGTCATCACTGCCCCGGGGAGTATACCTTCTCATCTTAAGCTCAGATAAAAAAATTCTGGGATATAATAAATTTATACGATTGTGATCCATCATGGACAAAGCTGAAAACCAGACTGACAACACTGAATTATTTGAACATTTCCGGCTGGTGGCCGATGAAGGACAGAAAGCCCTCAGGATTGACAGGTTCCTTGTCGACCGCATTAACAACACTTCACGTACACGGATACAGAATGCGGCCCTTGCAGGCAATATAGTTGTTAACAACTCGGCTGTTAAACCCAACTACAAGGTAAGGCCCGGCGATGTGATACAGGTATTGCTTCCACATCCACCCAGGGAAACAGAATTGCTGCCCGAGAATATCCCCCTTGAAATTGTTTATGAGGATGATTCCCTCCTTGTAGTAAATAAGCAGGCAGGAATGGTCGTTCACCCCGGTTTCGGTAATTATACCGGCACCCTTGTGAATGCCCTCATGTACCACCTGAAAGATGTCCCTCTTTTCAAAAGCGGGGATATGCGCCCCGGCCTGGTGCACCGTATTGATAAAAATACATCCGGCCTGCTGGTAGTGGCCAAAACAGAATTTGCACTGAACAACCTTGGCCGCCAGTTCTATGAGCACAGCAGCGACAGGAAATATACGGCAGTGGTATGGGGTAATCCCGGCGACAGTGGTACTGTCAGCGGTCATATAGGAAGGAATCCTAAAAACCGTAAGCTTATGCACGTCTTCCCTGAGGGGAGTGAAGGCCGGCATGCTGTCACCCACTACCGCTTGCTGGAAGATCTGTCATATGTATCGGTTGTCGAATGCATACTGGAAACCGGCCGTACACATCAGATAAGAGCTCATATGAGCTATCTCAAACATCCCCTGTTCAATGATCCGGATTATGGCGGCGATAAAATCCTAAGGGGTACTACCTTCACCAAATACCAGCAGTTTATAAAAAACTGTTTTGATATACTGCCACGGCAGGCCCTCCATGCACGTTACCTGGCTTTTGATCACCCCACAGGAGGCCAACGTATGGAATTTGAGAGCGACCTGCCCGGCGATATGATGCAGCTGCTGGAAAAGTGGCGGAACTATACCGTGGGAAGCAGGAAACATTGAGCTGGCATTAATGAGGCAGGCAGGCCGGAAAACAAACATTACTGACCAAACTAATTATTATATTTGGACAAGTATAAAAATATTAATCCTTATATGAAGACCATAGCCATAATCACCGGCGGCAATTCTTCCGAGTTCGGGATATCATTAAAAAGCGCACAGGCTGTAAAAAGAGCACTGGCAAAACGCTATAACACCTATATTATACTGATCAGCGGCTCCGACTGGTACTGGGAGGATGCTTCAGGAAAAGCAAGCAATGTCGATAAAAACACATTTACCATCAGCCTGCATGATAAAACCATCAGTTTTGACGCTGTTTTTATAGCTATCCACGGTAATCCCGGGGAGAACGGATTACTGCAGGGCTATTTTGAAATGATGAAAATACCTTACACAGGCTGCAACACCTTTACATCCGCTCTTGGCTTCAATAAAAATGCATGCAAGTCATTCCTGCGTGATTTTTCGGTTAAGATGGCCCGGTCTGTTCTTATAAACCAGAATAATATACCCGATCCACTAAGCCTGGCAGAAAATATAGGTTTCCCGATGTTCATCAAACCCAATGAAAGCGGCTCAAGCTTTGGAGTAAGCAAAGTCAGTAAGACAGAGGAAATACTTCCCGCCATAAAATTGGCGCTGACTGAAAGCCCGGAAATACTTGCCGAGGAATACATGAACGGAACAGAGGTGGCCTGCGGGGTTATAATACGGGAAGAAGAAACCATTGTACTGCCTGTAACGGAAATAGTAAGCAAGAATGTGTTTTTCGATTATGAAGCTAAATATGATCCTGAAAAAGCAGATGAGATAACACCTGCCCGCCTGCCCAAACAGCTTACTTCAGCCGTCCAGAAAGCAAGCTCTGATATATCATCATACCTGGGATGCAGGGGACTGGTAAGACTCGATTTTATTATCGTTAATGATGAGCCCATGTTCATTGAGGTAAACACTATACCGGGTATAACAGAAGAAAGCATCGTGCCCAAGCAAATGAAAGAAGCAGGTATAGATGCCGGCGAACTGTATTCAGGGCTTATCGAAGATGCAATAAGATTATCACAGAAAGCATGAGCCGGGAACCTGCTGTTAAGAATGGCCCCCGGCCCGGCTGCCCGGCCGCAGCCGGGAATAATTAATCAATCTTCAATATCCAGTTCCACATCATCAAAGCGGTATGCGTCTATAGGATCGCATGTACATACCAGGTTCCTGTCTCCATAACCGTTATCCACCCTTCCAACGGCGGTCCAGAATTTATTATCAGCCAGCCCGGGCACAGGGTAAGCCGCTTTTTCTCTGCTGTACTTATGATCCCAGTCATCAGTAACCACCATGGGGGCTGTATGAGGAGAATTATAAAGAACGTTATCCTCTTTATCTGCCCTGCCGTCTTTTACCTCTTCAATCTCATTACATATTGATTTCATTGCATCAACAAACCTGTTGAGCTCGTACAAAGGCTCACTTTCTGTTGGCTCAACCATGAGTGTACCGTGTACAGGAAATGACAATGTAGGAGCATGAAAACCATAATCCATTAATCTCTTGGCTATATCTTCTTCTGATATACCGGCTTCAGCTTTGAACTTCCTGCAGTCTAGTATCATTTCATGACCTACCCTGCCTTTTTTGCCCTTATACAGCACATCAAAATGCTCTTTCAGTGCCGAGGCCAGGTAATTGGCATTGAGTATTGCCATTTTTGTCGACTTTTCCAGTCCTTCTGTACCGAGCATGGATATATAGGAATGGGATATTGTCAGTATCAGCGCTGAGCCAAAAGGGGCAGCAGCAACTGCTGTGGTGCCCTGCTCTCCTCCTGCGGGAACCACGGGGTGTGAGGGCAGGAAATCAGCCAGGTGAGCGGCAACACATATGGGTCCCATGCCGGGGCCGCCGCCACCGTGTGGTATAGCAAAAGTTTTATGCAGGTTCAGGTGCACTACATCAGCGCCTATAATGGCAGCATTGGACACTCCCACCATAGCATTCATATTGGCACCATCCATATAAACCTGGCCACCATTATCATGTATTATATCTGTCATCGTCTTAACCTCTTCCTCAAATACACCGTGTGTTGAAGGATAGGTGATCATGAAAGCAGCCAGCTTATCCTTATGTTCAAGCGTTTTTTTCTCCAGGTCGCCGACATCAACATTTCCATTCTCATCACATTCAACAACAACAACTTTCATACCTGCCATAACACCGCTGGCAGGATTGGTGCCGTGGGCAGATGAAGGAATAAGAACAATATTCCTGTGCCCCTCGCCCCTGCTTATATGGTACTGGCGTATCACCATCAGGCCTGTATATTCACCTGCTGCTCCCGAATTGGGCTGGAATGATATAGCCTCAAAGCCGGTGATCTTCTTAAGTGCATCTCCCAGCTCATCCATTATTTGGTAATAACCTTCTGCCTGCTCCCGGGGTACAAAAGGATGGATATTACCAAATTCAGGCCAGCTGAGTGGAAACATTGAAGTTGCCGGATTAAGCTTCATGGTACAGGAACCCAGAGGTATCATGCTGTAAGCCAGCGATATATCCCTGCCCTCCAGGAGCTTAATATACCTCATCATATCGGTCTCACTATGATAGCGGTTAAATGATGCCTGCTGCAGGAAATCTGTTTTCCTGAGGTATTTATCATCTATGCAGATACAGTCACATATCTCACCGGCTGTTTCAGTTTTTTTACCCGCTGCTTCAGCAAATATTTCAGCCAGGGTATTTATCTCAGACACAGTTGTTATCTCGTCCAGGCTGATTATCACCTTTCCTTCATAGAAGAAATTCAGGTTAATTTCTTTCTGCAATGCTTTTTCATTCAGAGTAGCAGCCTGCACTCCTTCGGGCAGCCTGATATCCAGGGTATCAAAAAATTCCCTGTTAGCAATTTCGTAACCTGCTTTTTCAAGGGCCTTCTTCAGTGTGCATGTGCTCTGGTGTATGTGCGATGCTATCCTCTTCAGGCCTTCGGGCCCGTGATACTGCGCATACATACCGCTCATATTGGCCAGCAGGGCCTGCGCCGTGCATATATTCGATGTAGCCCTCTCCCTCTTTATATGCTGCTCCCTGGTCTGCAATGCCATCCTCAGCGCTGGCTTACCGTTTGCGTCAACAGAGACTCCTATTATCCTCCCCGGCATATTTCTTTTCAGTGATTCACGTGATGCAAAAAAGCCCGCATGCGGACCTCCGTATCCCATTGGAAGACCAAAGCGCTGGTTTGAACCGAAAACAATGTCGGCACCCCACTCACCAGGAGGGGTCAGTAATGCCAGACTCATCAGGTCTGCAGCAACACCTGCCAGGGCGCCCGCAGAATGAACTTTGTCAACAAATTCCTTATAATCCCTTATTTCACCGTTAGCTGCCGGGTATTGTAATATAGCACCAAAGAAGGAATCATCGATCTGCTGTTCCGAATAATCGCCCATAACAAGGTCGATACCCAGCGGTTCAGCTCTTGTCATTATTACATCAAGGGTCTGTGGAAAAACATTATTATCAACAAAGAATTTATTGACCCCTGCTTTAACGGCAGAGCGTGAACGTGCATTATACATCATTATCATAGCTTCCGAACCAGCAGTAGCTTCGTCGAGCAATGAAGAATTAGCCAGCTCCACACCGGTTAACTCAGTTACCATGGTCTGGAAATTGAGCAAGGCTTCAAGTCGGCCCTGTGAAATTTCTGCCTGGTAGGGGGTATATGAGGTATACCACCCAGGGTTCTCAAGCACATTCCTTATAATAACCGAAGGGGCAGCAGTGCCGTAATAGCCCATCCCTATGAATGAGCGGTACTGCTTATTCTTAGCTCCTGTCTGCCTTATATGATTCAGATATTCAAACTCACTCATCGCCTCCGGCAGATCAAGAGGTTTATCAATCAGAATAGAAGGAGGTACTGTTTCTTTAATTAAACTGTCAATTGAATCTGCACCTATTGTTTCCAGCATATCGGCTAACTCACTGTCTCTGGGCCCAATATGCCTGTTCACGAATTTATCAAATGCCATATCACTTGTATTTAGTTATATTTAATGTGTATTTCTGAGCAATCAAATTTAAAAATATTTAAAACCTAAAGATAATATTTATGTCTTATGTTAGGAACTGATTAGTCTTTCTTTCAATACCTACTGTTGTTGACGGGCCGTGTCCGGGATAAACAGCAGTATCGTCAGGCAGGCTGAGCAGCTTATCGCTTATGCTTTTTATAAGAGTCTGGTAATCACCTCCCGGCAGATCAGTGCGTCCTATGCCCCCGGCAAACAGGGCATCTCCTGTAAAAATACAGTTCTCCTTTTCACTGTAATATGCTATACTGCCTGAAGTATGACCCGGCACAAACCGGCATTCAAGATCTATCTCTCCTACAGATAATTTATCACCGCCTGAAATAAAAGTTCCGGCAGGAGGCGGATCGGGCATGGTAAGACCAAACATCCGGGCATGAAGGGGGGCTGATGAAAGGTTCGACTCCTCTTCGCCTGCTGCATGCGTTTTAAGACCATATTCCTTCAGCATATAATGATTCCCGAATATATGATCGAGATGAAGATGTGTATTGAGTAATTTTACCGGTCTGAGCTTATTATCCGTGATATAGGACTTCAGTTCATCAAACTCGGAATCAGAATAGCAACCACAGTCAATAACTGCACAGTCGCCATTATAATCGGAAATTATGTATGTATTGACCTCTATGGGTGAAAAAACCATTTTTTTTATTTTCATAATACCTGCCTGTTTATGATCAACCGTTGTTGTTGCCTGTTTATCATCTGTATTTTTTTCGCCAGTTTTTTCTCTTCATCTGTATTGTTATATTAGCATCTGTCAGCCTCCCTTTTTGACACCCTATTTTATTTGCCATCTACCGTTCCTTTCAGCATCGGGACAAATGCAAACGAACCGTGCTGTGTTTCCTCGAATGTCCCCTTCTCATTTTTAAATATGCGGGTCATAACCTGGCTTTGTGAATTGCCCACCGGTGCAACCAGGCAACCCCCCGGTTTAAGCTGATCGAGCAGCACCGGCGGTATCTCTTTTGTGGCTGCCGTTATCAGTATGGCATCGTAAGGCCCGTACTGGGCTTTACCCAGGTGCCCGTCGCCATAGAAGAAGTGGATATTATATCCCAGATTTACCAGTATTTTCTGTGCCCTGTTATAAAGTTCCTTATACCTCTCAATGGTGTAAACCCTTACCCCCATCTCGGCAAGTATGGCTGCCTGGTAACCTGAACCCGTTCCTATCTCCAGTACCTTGTTACGCTTTTTTATACCAAGCAGTTCAGTCTGGGAAGCAACTGTATAAGGCTGTGATATGGTCTGCCCTCCTGAAATGGGAAAAGCTTTATCCTGATAAGCATGATGCAGAAAAGCATTATCCATAAATACATGCCTGGGCACCCTGTTCATGGCCTCCAGAACCCTTTCATCCTCTATACCCTTAGCCCTGAGGCTATCAATCAATTTCTGCCTTTTACCCTTCGCCAAAAATGTATCCCAGTCTGATCTCATAATAAAATATTAATATCTGCAAAAATAATAAAAGCAGTCGTTCTTCCATAAAGAACAGGTGTCTGCAGAAAAGTTTGAAAATAATGAATTTGTATAGTAAATTTTATGATAATTGATTGTTTTTGGATTTTATACATCCGGGATCATCAACGGAAAAGTCAGCTCCTGACAGACATGCAGTGTGCCCGGCGGGTTAATGCCGTTTTTGTCCGGCTTTCAGGATGCGGGCTGTCTGAGCATCCCTTTCCTGATCTTTTTATAAACAGGTCCCCCGGGCTTCAGGAGGCTTTCGTACAGTACTATCTCACTGACAGTTTGTGACGGCAACTCATGGCCGGTCGTTGCAGATAATAATGATGACAGCAGCTCCCTGTCCTTTATATGCTTCATCCTGCCCAGTGTGAGGTGAGGCTTAAAAGGCTTTTCATCCTTATACAAACCTTCCTTTTCAAGCTTACGGCAAAGCATATCGCGCAAATCGAACAGTGTGTCATCTGCCTTTATACCCAGCCATATAACACGCGGGCGCCGCAGGTCTCTGAACAGCCCGGTGCCAGTAAAGC